>QWCK01001262.1_pt1 | contig 43599 bp, 46 predicted proteins | sample 1972571 | NCBI WGS metagenome assembly QWCK01 (sample SAMN09866710, study PRJNA288562) | Human gut metagenome isolate term2_stool, whole genome shotgun sequencing... | isolation source: gut | host: Homo sapiens | place: USA: California | reverse complement strand
TGGAGGATTACCCAAGTCCGGCTGAAGGGAACGGTCTTGAAAACCGTCAGGCGTGTAAAAGCGTGCGTGGGTTCGAATCCCACATCCTCCTTTTTATATTAACGCGGGATGGAGCAGCTCGGTAGCTCGTCGGGCTCATAACCCGAAGGTCGTAGGTTCAAATCCTGCTCCCGCAATATTGGCTCGGTAGCTCAGTTGGTAGAGCAATGGATTGAAGCTCCATGTGTCGGCGGTTCGATTCCGTCTCGCGCCATATTTTATTTATAACTTGGAAGGGTAGCGAAGAGGCTAAACGCGGCGGACTGTAAATCCGCTCCTTCGGGTTCGGGGGTTCGAATCCCTCCCCTTCCATTGCTTTAGTTACGGGCATAGTTTAAAGGTAGAACTAAGGTCTCCAAAACCTTCAGTGTGGGTTCAATTCCTACTGCCCGTGTTAATAAAATTATGGCGGGTGTGGTGAAGTGGTTAACACACCAGATTGTGGCTCTGGCATGCGTGGGTTCGATCCCCATCACTCGCCTATTTTATATTATTGGGGTATAGCCAAGCGGTAAGGCAAGGGACTTTGACTCCCTCATGCGTTGGTTCGAATCCAGCTACCCCAGTTACTATTTGCCGGCGTGGCGGAATTGGCAGACGCGCTGGACTCAAAATCCAGTGTCCGCAAGGACGTGCCGGTTCGACCCCGGCCGCCGGTATAGTATGAAAGACAAGGTTTTCGGACCTTGTTTTTTAATTTAGTAAAGATTTTGATATTTTTCTTTAAGTACAGATAACTGATGAATGATCTTTTTCTTCTTATTCTAATCATTTTTATTGTATTTTTGGTATAATATTACTTATTCACAATTTATTTTGATTATGAAAGAGTTTGGTGATTAATGTCTCGGTCTGTTGAATTACTAAAGAAACGTTACTTAAAGAATATAAAAGAGAACCTAAATTTATTTATTGGGATTGAGTTAGAATATCCTATTGTAAATTTAGAGGGTAAAGCTGCAAATGGTGAAGTTGTTAAGGATCTCTTTCGGTATTTACCATCAGTACTGGGTTTTACTATCGAAAAAGTGGATGATTTTGGGAATCCAATTCAGTTACTTGATCCAGTCAGCCAAGATACGATCTTATTTGAGGTTGCTTATAAGACAATTGAGTTTGCATTTGGAAAGGCCGAATCGATCCAAGAGGTAGAAGAACGCTTTAACTTCTATATGGCTACGATTCAGAATAAGTTGGGTGAAGCTAATCATGCTATTGTTGGCTGCGGCATTCATCCCAACTGGGATAAAAATGAGAATTGTCCAGTGACTTATCCCTACTATCAGATGTTGATGGCTTACTTGAACTTAAGTAGAAGTAAGACTAGTAGAGGTTTACACGATTTTCCTGAGTATGGAGCCTTTATCTGCGGTAGTCAGGTTCAACTGGATGTTTCAAGGTCCAACTACCTGCGTGTTATCAACGCTTTTACTCAGATTGAAGCTGCCAAAGCTTATTTGTTTGCAAATTCTGAGTTTTCGGGGGCAGATTGGGATACCAAAATTTCGAGAGATATTTTTTGGGAAGAATCCATGCATGGTATCTATCCAGAGAACATTGGTGTCAATGCTAGACTCTTTAAAGATGAGGATGATTTTTTGGATTACCTAAATCATTCTGCAATTTTTACTGCGGAACGTGATGGACAGACCTATTATTTTTATCCTATTCAGGCTAGGGACTATTTGGCTACACCTGAAATCCAGGCATTTTCCCTTAATGGGGATGAGGTTCTTATTTACCCTCAGGAGGAGGATTTCGAAACTCATCGTAGTTATCAGTATCAAGACTTAACGACTCGAGGAACAGTTGAGTTTCGTAGTGTGTGTACATAGCCACTTGATAGGACTTTTACTTCAGGAGCTTTTCACTTGGGATTGTTGGTTAATTTAGACAAACTGGAATCTTACTTAGAAGCAGTACCTTTCTTTAAAGTGTTTGGGCGTAATTATAAGTTTTTAAGGCGACAATTTTCTAAGAAAAAGCTTACAGCTGCAGAAGAAGCGGCTATTGTCGATTTTTCAAGAGACTTACTCCAGCTAGCGGAGGAAGGTCTGAAGATGAGAAATAAGCATGAAATGACCTACTTACAGCCTTTGAAAGAAGAATTGGGACTATAATTTCTCTTATAAAGCGAGAATTTTCTGAAAAATCATGATATAATGGAAGAGACTATAGATAAAGGATAGAGATTCATGACATTAGTTTATCAATCAACGCGTAATGCCAATAATACAGTAACTGCCAGCCAAGCTATTTTGCAAGGTTTGGCGACGGATGGTGGTTTGTTTACACCGCTTACTTATCCAAAGGTCGATTTGGATTTTGACAAATTAAAAGATGCTTCTTACCAAGAAGTGGCTAAGTTAGTTTTGTCAGCCTTTTTAGATGACTTTACAGCAGATGAGTTGGATTACTGTATCACCAATGCCTACGATAGCAAGTTTGATACTCCAGCTATTGCGCCATTGGTGAAACTAGATGGGCAATATAACTTGGAATTGTTCCATGGTTCAACCATTGCCTTTAAGGATATGGCCTTGTCCATCTTACCGTACTTTATGACGACGGCTGCTAAGAGGCATGGCTTGGAGAACAAGATTGTCATTTTGACAGCGACATCGGGTGATACTGGTAAGGCTGCTATGGCAGGGTTTGCGGATGTACCTAGTACTGAGATTATCGTTTTTTATCCAAAAGATGGTGTCAGCAAGGTTCAAGAGTTGCAAATGACCACTCAGACTGGAGATAATACCCATGTTGTAGCTATTGATGGTAACTTTGACGATGCGCAAACAAATGTGAAACATATGTTTAACGATGTAGCTCTTCGTGAAAAGTTGGCTGCCAATAAACTGCAATTTTCATCAGCTAACTCTATGAATATTGGTCGTTTGGTGCCACAGATTGTTTATTATGTCTATGCCTACGCTCAGTTGGTTAAGACTGGTGAGATTGTAGCTGGTGAAAAAGTCAACTTCACAGTACCAACTGGGAACTTCGGTAATATCTTGGCTGCCTTTTATGCTAAACAAATCGGTCTTCCAGTTGGCAAATTAATCTGTGCTTCAAATGACAATAATGTTTTAACTGACTTCTTTAAAACACGTGTCTATGACAAGAAACGTGAGTTTAAGGTCACAACTAGCCCATCTATGGATATCCTAGTATCTTCAAACTTGGAGCGCTTGATTTTCCATCTTTTGGGGAATGATGCGGTTAAGACAGCTGAACTCATGAATGCCTTGAATACACGAGGACAATATGAATTGACAGACTTTGATGCAGAGATTCTGGATCTCTTTGCAGCTGAATATGCGACTGAGGAAGAAACTGCGGCAGAAATTAAACGTGTTTATCAAACAGATGCTTACATCGAGGACCCACACACAGCTGTTGCCTCAGCAGTTTATAGAAAATACCAAGCGGCTACTGGCGATGCGACTAAAACAGTGATTGCTTCAACAGCTAGTCCATACAAGTTCCCAGTAGTTGCAGTAGAAGCTGTAACAGAAAAAGCAGGTTTAACTGACTTTGAAGCTTTGGCTCAATTACATGAAATCTCAGGAGTGGCAGTGCCACCAGCAGTTGATGGCCTAGAAACGGCTCCAGTTCGTCATAAAACAACAGTGGCAGCTGCTGACATGCAAGCAGCGGTGGAGGCTTATCTAGGACTTTAAGACAGAGGGCGTAAACTCGGTTGGGAAACCAACTGAGTTTCTTTTCATCAGGAGGAGAGATTGTTTAAGAAAAATAAAGACATTCTTAATATTGCATTGCCAGCTATGGGTGAAAACTTTTTGCAGATGCTCATGGGAATGGTGGACAGTTACTTGGTCGCTCACTTGGGACTGATAGCTATTTCAGGTGTTTCAGTTGCTGGCAATATTATCACCATTTACCAAGCGATTTTTATCGCTTTGGGAGCTGCTATTTCCAGTGTTATTTCAAAAAGTTTGGGGCAGAAAGATCAGTCCAAGTTGGCTTATCACGTGACAGAGGCTTTCAAGATAACCCTATTGCTGAGTGCACTTTTAGGCGCTTTATCGCTCTTTGCTGGGCAAGAGATGATAGGACTTTTGGGAACTGAGCAGGAGGTGGCTGAGAGTGGTGGGCTCTACCTATCTTTGGTGGGTGGATCGATTGTTCTCTTGGGCTTGATGACGAGTCTAGGTGCCTTGATCCGTGCAACGCATAATCCGCGTCTACCTCTCTATGTTAGTCTTTTATCCAATGCCTTGAATATTCTTTTTTCAAGTCTAGCTATTTTTGTCCTTGATATGGGCATAGCGGGTGTTGCTTGGGGGACTATCTTGTCTCGCTTAGTCGGTCTTGTGATTTTGTGGTCGCAATTAAAGCTACCTTTTGAGAAACCGACTTTTGGTTTAGATAAGGAACTATTGACTTTGGCTTTGCCAGCGGCAGGAGAACGTCTCATGATGCGGGCTGGAGATGTAGTGATCATTGCCTTGGTTGTTTCTTTTGGGACGGAGGCAGTAGCGGGGAATGCAGTCGGAGAAGTCTTGACCCAGTTTAACTATATGCCTGCCTTTGGCGTCGCTACGGCAACGGTCATGCTGGTGGCTCGAGCAGTTGGAGAGGATAATTGGAAAAGAGTAGATAATTTGAGCAAACAAACCTTTTGGCTTTCTCTGCTTCTCATGTTGCCCTTAACTCTCAGTATCTATGCCTCAGGGGTACCACTGACCCATCTCTATACGACCGATCCTGTAGCAGTCGAAGCGAGCGTTTTGGTGGCACTGTTCTCTCTACTAGGAACTCCCATGGCGACAGGGACAGTCATCTATACTGCAGTTTGGCAGGGTTTGGGGAATGCTCGACTTCCCTTTTATGCGACAAGTATTGGGATGTGGTGTATTCGCATTGGAACAGGATATCTGATGGGGATTGTTCTTGGTTGGGGCTTGCCTGGTATTTGGGCAGGGACTCTTTTGGATAATGGTTTCCGTTGGTTATTTCTACGTTACCGTTACCAGCGTTATATGATGTTGAAAGGATAGAAGATGCAAAAAACAGCTTTTATTTGGGATTTAGACGGGACTTTATTGGATTCTTACGAAGCGATTTTGTCAGGGATTGAGGAGACCTTTGTTCAATTTTCTATTCCTTATGATAAGGAAAAAGTGAGAGAGTTTATCCTCAAATTTTCGGTGCAGGATTTGCTGGAGCAAGTGGCAGAAGAGAGAAATCTGGATGCGGAAGTGCTCAACCAGGTGCGTGCCCAGAGCCTGTCTGAGAAAAATGCCCAGGTAGTTTTAATGCCAGGTGCGCTTGAAGTGCTAGCTTGGGCAGACCAAGCAGGGATTCAGCAGTTTGTCTATACTCATAAGGGGGATAATGCTTTTACCATTCTCAGAGACTTGGGGTTAGGATCCTATTTCAAAGAGATTTTAACCAGTCAGAGTGGCTTTGCGCGCAAGCCTAATCCGGAAGCGGCTAACTATCTGCTAGACAAGTATCAGCTGGAACCTGAGAACACTTATTATATAGGGGACCGGACTTTGGATGTGGAATTTGCCCAGAATAGCGGTATTCAAAGCATCAACTTTTTAGAATCTTCTTTTGAAGGCAATCACATGATTCAAGCACTAGCAGATATTCCTCATATTTTTGAGAGTAAGTAACGAGAAGATTGTGTCAGTTGTGTGACAGAGACCTAACAAACTATTTCAAGTAATCGAGTTTGTTACAAGGAATAGACAGTTCTATTAAATAGGCCCGAGAGGGCTTTTTTTCTGCTTTTTTTGTGTTATGATAGACGGGTACTCGTTTGAAAGGAATATGAACGAATGAAGAAAAGAATGATTTTAGCCTCAACAGTAGCCTTGTCATTTGCCCCAGTATTGGCAACTCAAGCAGAAGAAGTCCTTTGGACTGCACGTAGTGTTGAGCAAATCCAAAACGATTTGACTAAAACGGACAACAAAACAAGCTATACAGTACAGTATGGTGATACCTTGAGCACCATTGCGGAAGCCTTGGGTGTAGATGTCACAGTTCTTGCAAATTTGAACAAAATCACCAATATGGACTTGATTTTCCCAGATACTATCCTCACTACAACTGTCAATGAGGCAGAAGAAGTAACGGAAGTTGAAATCCAAACTCCTCAAGCAGACGCTAGTGAAGAAGTTACGACTGCGACAGCTGATTTGACGACGAATCAAGTGACAGTCGATGAAAAAACAGTTCAAGTAGAAGACCTTTCTCAACCAATTGAGGAAGCTCCAACTGCAACCGAGACTGAAAAACCAGCAGAAGTAGCGCCAAGTTCAGAAGTTTCTGAGACAGCGACAGTTGCTGAAGAGACACCATCTACAGAAACACCTGTAGCTGAAGAAACAGCTGAAACGACTCCAGCAGAAGCACCAGTAGCAGCTGCTCCAGCAACTGAAATGCCTGCTGATACAACAGGAACAAGTGCAGCAGAAGAAACAACAAATTCTGATACTACAACTTTGACTTATCAAGCAGCGCAAAACCAAACTCCTTCAAGAACTTATTCAGCTCCAGCGGCTCCTGATTATGCAGGACTTGCTGTAACCAAGTCTGAGAATGCTGGTCTACAACCGCAAACTGCAGCCTTTAAAGAAGAAATCGCCAATTTGTTTGGAATTACATCCTTTAGCGGCTACCGTCCTGGTGACAGTGGAGACCATGGTAAAGGATTGGCCATCGACTTTATGGTCCCAGTGAGTTCAGCACTTGGTGATCAAATCGCGGAATACGCGGTTCAAAATATGGCTAGCCGTGGTATCAACTACATCATCTGGAAACAACGTTTCTACGCTCCATACGATAGTAAATATGGACCTGCCTACACTTGGAATCCAATGCCAGACCGTGGTAGTGTGACTGAGAACCATTATGACCACGTTCACGTTTCAATGAACTAATCATTAAAATGGAAGTTGGGAAAACCGATTGAGTTCCCGCTTCTTTTTTGTGTGTCATTCCTTCAGGGTAAAAGGGACAAATATGAGGAAGTGAGTAATATTTCAAGAGAATGTAGGCATATTACTTGATTTATTTTTTGGTCTATAGTATACTTGACAAGTCAATCGTTGATGAATCAACTTTAAAGGAGAAAGATTTATGGTAGCAATCCAAGATTTACTGTATCAACTACGGTTGACAGATCAGTCTATGACACAACTATTCGAACGCCAATTGGGAATTAGTCTGACTCGTTATCAAATCTTATGTTTCTTAATTGATCAGTCACCGTGTAATCAAATAGCTGTTCAGGAGCGTTTGAAGATTGATCAGGCTGCCTTGACACGGCACTTTAAAATTTTGGAAAAGGAAGGTTTGGTTAATCGACGTCGGAATCCTGAAAACCAGAGGGAGGTTTTGGTGGAAGTGACAGACTTTGCGAGAGAACAACTAGTAATCAATCCGCCTCAACAACATATAAACGTAAAGAGTCAGATGGAGGGTGTACTTACAAAAGGAGAGCGAGGAGAGTTCAGTCGCTTGTTAGAAAAGTTGCTATCTGGCTTAGAAGAGATAGAAATTTAAGGAGAAGAATATGTCTATTTTTACAATTATTTTAGCAACTATCGTTGCTTTGGAGCATTTTTACATTTTTTATTTAGAAAGTGTGGCTACGCAATCAGACGCTACTAGTCGAGTGTTTAATGTGGATCAGGAAGAACTGGCTCGTCCTTCAGTGAGTTCATTATTTAAAAATCAAGGAATTTATAATGCTTTGATAGGAGCCTTTCTCTTGTACGGGATTTATTTTTCGCAAAGTTTGGAAATTGTGACCATCTTTGTTTTATTTGTACTTAGTGCAGCGACCTATGGTTCTCTGACAGCAGACAAAAAGATTATTCTGAAGCAAGGTGGGCCTGCTATTTTGACTCTGCTGAGTATGTTGCTTTTGAAATAAGAAAACCAGCGTCCTGAACGACGCTGGTTTTTGTATGCTCTTATCCATTTCGACGTTTACGGGCTAGTAGGGCTCTGTAAAAGAAGATGTGATTGTTTTGGATATAGGGAAGGATTGAAAAGCTAGCAATTCCAAAAGTAATCCAGTTGAGGAAGTACCAAGGGAGTAGTTGTAGGTCGAGGACAAAGCGTTGAAACTTGTAACCCTTCATCAAGAAACGGCTGGTTTTCAGGATTTGACGGGGTTTAGCCTGTCCTAAATCCAGAGTGTCGCAGAGGAGGAATTCTACCTGTGAGTAGGCATAATGTTGCGGAACGTAGAGGATGTTCCCTACAATCATCAAGATGAGACTCGCGAAAAAGTAGAGACCAAAGGTCATAAGGAATTGCTCCGTTTCAACTGATGAGAGGTCTAATTTTGGAAATTCAGGATGTAGGGCGACAAATCTCCGAGCTAAGATATTGCTATAAAAGAGAAAATAAACGCCTACTAAGTTTGGAATACTCCATAAAAAAAGGTAGAAACGTTTGAGGAGCAGAGTTAGGAAGGTTTGCGAGAAGCGCTCTTCAGCAAAGAGGGCTAGACTTGATTTTACTGAGAGTTCTGTATCAGGATCCTTGAGGAGTCGGAGTGTCGCAAAGGCAGCACCTGCTAGAAAAATCGTGCTCACAAAAGAAACCACTAACGGGAAGAGATAGGCTTGGAGTACTTGTGCCAGCATGCTGAAAAAGAATTGCTCTAAAACACTTTCCTGGAGACGAGCCAAGGGGTTGAGAAAACCAGACAAGATGACCAGTATGCTAGGTAAGAGATAGACGAGAAAGAGGCGGGGATTTTCAGCCTGAAATTGCCTCGTCTGCAGACGAATGGTTTTTAAATCAATTTTTGGGTATTTCATTCTCTCATTATACCATAGTTCGTGACAGTTCCTGGTTTTTTTGATAAAATCATACAGTATGCCTTTGGGCACAAAGTATGAACTGGGACTGTCTTTCCCAGCTTCGGAGGTAGAAAATGTCAGATTCACCAATCAAATACCGTTTGATTAAGAAAGAAAAACACACGGGAGCTCGTCTGGGAGAAATCATCACTCCGCACGGCACCTTCCCGACGCCTATGTTTATGCCAGTTGGGACCCAAGCTACTGTCAAGACTCAGTCACCAGAGGAGTTGAAGGAGATGGGATCAGGGATTATCCTCTCTAATACCTATCATCTGTGGCTTCGTCCTGGAGATGAACTCATCGCACGCGCAGGTGGTCTCCACAAGTTCATGAATTGGGACCAGCCAATCTTGACGGATAGTGGCGGTTTCCAGGTCTATTCCCTAGCAGATAGCCGTAATATCACCGAAGAAGGAGTAACCTTTAAAAACCATCTCAATGGTTCCAAGATGTTCCTATCGCCAGAAAAGGCCATCTCTATTCAGAATAATCTAGGCTCAGACATCATGATGTCCTTTGACGAATGTCCTCAGTTTTACCAACCTTACGACTACGTTAAGAAATCCATCGAGCGTACCAGTCGTTGGGCTGAGCGTGGTTTGAAGGCTCATCGTCGTCCGCATGACCAAGGTTTGTTTGGAATTGTACAGGGGGCAGGCTTTGAAGATCTTCGCCGTCAGTCAGCTCATGACCTTGTCAGCATGGATTTCCCTGGATACTCTATCGGTGGTTTGGCAGTAGGAGAAACCCACGAAGAGATGAATGCAGTCTTGGACTTCACAACCCAACTTCTTCCTGAAAACAAACCTCGCTATTTGATGGGTGTGGGAGCGCCAGATAGCTTGATTGATGGGGTTATTCGTGGTGTGGATATGTTTGACTGTGTCTTGCCAACTCGTATCGCTCGTAATGGAACTTGTATGACCAGTCAAGGGCGTTTGGTGGTCAAAAATGCCCAATTCGCTGAAGACTTTACACCACTGGATCCTGAGTGTGATTGCTACACATGTAAGAATTACACACGCTCTTATCTTCGTCACCTGCTCAAGGCTGACGAAACCTTCGGTATCCGCTTGACTAGCTACCACAATCTCTACTTCTTGCTCAACCTGATGAAGCAGGTCCGTCAAGCCATCATGGATGACAATCTCTTGGAATTCCGTGAATATTTTGTGGAAAAATATGGCTACAACAAGTCAGGACGCAATTTCTAAAGTGTAAAAATAGAATACTGGAATCCTAAGTTTTCTCTTAGGATTTTTCTTCTTTTTTTGATAAAATAAGGTGTATTATGGAATAAAATTAGATGTTTTTACGATCTAATTGAGTGGGGAATAAACTCGTATGCGTATTAAATGGTTTTCCTTGATTAGGATTACAGGTTTACTTTTGGTGCTCTTGTACCACTTCTTTCAAACAATCTTTCCTGGAGGCTTCTTTGGGGTAGATGTCTTTTTCACTTTTTCAGGATTTTTGATCACTGCCCTCCTTTTAGAAGAATTTGGGAAAAAACGCCAGATTGATTTACTAGGCTTTTTTAAGAGACGGTTTTACCGCATCGTACCACCTGTGGTTCTGATGGTTTTGGTGACCATGCCCTTTACCCTCCTAGTTCGCCAAGACTATGTTGCTGGAATTGGTGGCCAGATTGCTGGAGTTTTTGGTTTCATGACCAACTTCTATGAGATGTTAACAGGGGGAAGTTATGAATCCCAGTTCATTCCGCATCTCTTTGTTCATAACTGGAGTCTAGCTGTTGAGGTTCACTACTATATTCTTTGGGGCTTAGCGGTTTGGTTCTTATCGAAACGTTCAAAATCTAGTAGTCAATTGAGAGGGATGGTCTTTCTTCTTTCTGCGGGAGCTTTCATTATTAGCTTTTTCTCCATGTTTATTGGTAGTCTAATGGCTAGTTCCCATTCATCTGTCTACTTTTCAAGTTTAACCCATGTCTATCCCTTCTTTTTAGGAAGCATTTTAGCGACAGTTGTAGGGGTTCGTCAGACGAGCGATTTAGTCAAGCAGTTTGACCGGACGTGGGATCTTCGTCAGAATTTACTGGTGTTTGCTGCAGGCCTTTTGGTATTAGTGCTCTTGACTTTCTTTGTCAAGTTCACCTACCTGTTTGCTTATCTATTCGGTTTCTTACTGGCAAGTTTAGCGGCCGTGACCATGATTTTTGCTGCGCGTGTCTTGCATGAGAAAACGCCTGAGATACAAGAACCTCGGATCATTACATTTTTAGCGGATACCAGCTACGCGGTTTATCTCTTCCACTGGCCTTTTTATATTATCTTTTCGCAGTTGATGAGCAATCTGCCCGCTGTTATTTTAACCGTTATCTTTTCTTATTTCTTTGCTATCCTATCCTTCTATATTATTGAGCCATTGGTTGCTGGTAAGACCAACGCTTTAGTTAGAAAAATCACTAAGCTACATCATATCAAACCCATTAGTGCTAGTATTGTGGGCGCTCTTTCCTTACTTACCTTGATTATCATAGCTATGGCTCCTCAAGTTGGAGCCTTTGAGACAGACTTGATGATCAATGGTTTCAAGCAAGCTCAGACCAATATAGGACAAACAAAGACTCTTGCTGAACAAGCTGAAGTCAGTCGCCTAGGAATTTCTGAAGGAACGAGTCTGATTGGGGATTCAGTGACTTTACGTGCCAATACAGCCTTAAAAGAGGCACTTCCTGATGCAAATATCAATGCTCAGGTTAGTCGGACGACCAAGCAAGCCAATGATATCATGCTCAATAATAGTCAGAACAAGGCGCTTTTAAAAACAGTTGTCATTGCAACGGGGGTCAACAATCCTGAAGGCTATAAGAATGATTTGGACAGCATCGTTAACAATCTACCGAAAGGACACCATCTGATACTGGTGACACCTTATGAGGGAGACAAGAGCAAGGACACTTATGCATCAGTGGAGCAGTATGCGGCTTATGCGAGAGAATTAGCTGAAAAGAATCCATATGTGAGCGTCGCTGACTGGAATAAGGTCGCTAAGGAACACCCTGAAATCTGGGCTGGAACTGACCAAGTCCACTTTGGAAATGATAGCAACATGATTGAAGAAGGTGCTAAACTTTACGCAGAAACGATTGCAGCTGCTGTCAAGGCTGCTCAAGAGCTACCTGTAAAATCAAAATAAGATCAAAGAGTTGGAGAAATCCAGCTCTTTTAAAATATCTATGAAAAATAGGTCTATACCATTTACAAATGAAAAAGAAAGGTTTATAATGTAATTGACATAATAAATTCTAGAATCAATCTATCAAGGAGGTTATCATTATGCCTAATTATATTAAAGCGGATCAGTTTTTCTACCCACACGGAGTTCGTCGTGGCGGTTACTTGGAACTTGTGGATGGCAAGTTTGGCAAACATGTGGATGAGATTCCTGAAGGAGCTGAGGTGATGGACTATACAGGCTACAGCATTGCTCCAGGGCTTGTGGATACCCATATTCATGGATTTGGTGGTGTCGATGTCATGGACAATAACATCGAAGGAACCCTTCATACCATGAGTGAAGGATTGCTTAGCACGGGTGTTACCAGTTTCTTGCCAACGACGTTGACTTCCTCTTACGAGCAGTTGCTTGCGGTAACTGAAAATATCGGTGCTCGTTACCAGGAAGCAAGTGGAGCCAAGATTCGTGGGATCTATTTTGAAGGCCCTTATTTCACAGAGAAATACAAAGGAGCTCAAAATCCTGCTTACATGAAAGATCCTCGTATGGATGAGTTTCGTGCTTGGCAAAAAGCAGCTAATGGCTTGCTTAATAAAATTGCCCTTGCGCCAGAACGTGAAGGTGTAGAAGACTTTGTACGGACTATCACTGGAGAAGGTGTGACCGTTGCCCTTGGACACTCAAATGCGACTTTTGATGAAGCCAAAAAAGCAGTCGATGCTGGAGCGAGTGTTTGGGTCCATGCCTACAATGGTATGCGTGGGTTGACTCACCGTGAACTCGGTATGGTTGGAGCCATGTATGAATTGCCACATACCTATGCAGAATTAATTTGTGACGGTCACCACGTAGATCCAAAGGCCTGTGATATTTTGCTCAAGCAAAAGGGAACTGAAAATATTGCCCTTATCACAGACTGTATGACAGCTGGTGGCTTGGAAGATGGAGACTACATGTTGGGAGAATTCCCAGTAGTGGTTGCCAATGGAACTGCACGCCTTAAATCTACAGGCAATTTGGCAGGTTCTATCCTCAAACTCAAGGACGGTTTGAAGAATGTGGTCGAATGGGGAATTGCGAATCCGCATGAAGCAGTCATGATGGCCAGCCTCAACCCAGCTAAATCTGTTCACATCGATGATGTCTGTGGGCAAATCCGTGAAGGCTACGACGCTGACTTTATCGTACTAGATAAAGATTTGGAATTGGTAGCAACCTACCTAGATGGTGTGAAACGTTATCAAGCCTAAGAAGATAAAAATAACAGACTTCTTAAAGAAGTTTCTAATGGGGGAAATAAGCAAAATCCTTTTCTTGTATTAAAAAATTAGATATAATATACGGTACAAAGGAAGTAGTAAGAATGTATCGTGTTATAGAAATGTATGGGGACTTTGAACCGTGGTGGTTCATAGAAGGTTGGGAAGAAGATGTCATCATGAGTCAATCTTTTGACAAGTATTATGATGCTCTAAAATATTATAAATCCTGCTGGTTTGAGCTGGAAAAGAAGAATCCTCTTTATAAGAGTCGAAGTGATTTGATGACTATTTTTTGGGATCCTGCTGATAAACGCTGGTGTGATGAGTGCGATGAGTATTTGCAGCAGTACCATTCTTTGGCACTTTTACAGGATGAGCAAGCCATCCCCGATGAAAAGCTACGTCCAGGCTACGAAAAACAAACAGGTCAAGAAAAGCACCGTTCTTGCCGTATGAAATGGAGATAAAAAAGTAACTTTTTAAGTTGCTTTTTTTATTTTTTTGCGAATAGTTAGATAAGGAGGGCGGTATGGTACAAGAAATTGCACAGAAAATTATTGCTACTGCGAAAGAAAAGAAGGCTCAGGATATCTATTTTATCCCCAAGGAAAAGTCCTATGAGCTTCACATGCGGGTTGGAGACGAACGATGTCTAGTTGACTCCTATAAGTTTGATGTTTTAGCTGCTGTGATTAGTCATTTTAAGTTTGTGGCGGGTATGAACGTAGGAGAGAAGAGGCGCAGTCAGCTGGGCTCTTGCGACTATCACCATGGGGAGAAGGTGTCTTCTCTGCGCTTGTCTACCGTGGGCGACTATCGAGGGCATGAGAGTTTAGTTATTCGTTTGTTGCACGATGAGGAACAGGACCTGCATTTCTGGTTTCAGGATCTAGCGGAATTAGGAGAACAATACAGGCAAAGGGGCCTCTATCTCTTTGCTGGTCCAGTCGGAAGTGGCAAGACGACCCTGATGCACGAATTAGCCAAGTCTCTCTTTAAGGGGCAGCAGGTCATGTCCATTGAAGATCCTGTCGAAATCAAGCAGGAAGACATGCTCCAGTTGCAGTTGAATGAGGCGATTGGCTTGACCTATGAAAATCTGATCAAACTGTCTCTTCGGCATCGTCCTGACCTCTTGATTATCGGAGAAATTCGTGACAGCGAGACAGCGCGTGCAGTGGTCAGAGCTAGTTTGACAGGTGCGACGGTCTTTTCAACCATTCATGCCAAGAGTATCCGAGGTGTTTATGAACGTCTTCTGGAGTTGGGTGTGACGGAGGAGGAACTAACTGTTGTTCTGCAAGGAGTATGCTACCAGAGATTAATCGGGGGAGGAGGAATCGTTGACTTTGCAAACAAAGACTATCAAGAACACCAGCCAACTAGCTGGAATGAGCAGATTGATCAGCTTCTTAAAGATGGACGTATCACAAGTCTTCAGGCTGAAACGGAAAAAATTAGCTACAGCTAAGCAGAAGAAAATTATCACCCTGTTTAACAATCTCTTCTCCAGTGGCTTTCATTTGGTGGAAATTCTTTCTTTCTTGGGGAGAAGCGCCTTGCTGGAAAAGGACTATGTGGCCCAGATGCACCAAGGCTTGTCTCAGGGGAAATCCTTCTCAGAAATGATGGAAAGTTTGGGCTTTTCAAATGCTATTGTGACCCAATTATCTCTAGCTGAAGTTCATGGAAATCTCCATCTGAGTCTGGGGAAGATAGAAGAATATCTGGATAATTTGTCCAAGGTCAAGAAAAAGTTAATCGAAGTGGCGACCTATCCTCTGATTTTGCTGGGATTTCTCCTGCTAATCATGTTGGGGTTGAGAAACTATTTGCTGCCTCAACTGGACAGTAGCAATATCGCCACTCAAATCATCGGTAATCTGCCACAAATTTTTCTGGGACTAGTGTTGGTTTGCTCTCTATCTTTACTTTTAGCTTTCACTTTCTACAAAAGAAGTTCCAAGATGCGGGTCTTCTCGATGTTAGCGCGGATTCCCTTTCTAGGAATCTTTGTCCAGACCTATCTGACAGCTTATTATGCGCGTGAATGGGGCAATATGATTTCGCAGGGAATGGAGCTGACGCAGATTTTTCAGATCATGCAGGAACAAGGCTCTCAGCTCTTTAAAGAAATCGGTCAAGATCTGGCTCAAGCCCTGCAAAATGGCCGCGAATTTTCTCAAACCATAGCGACTTATCCTTTCTTTAAAAAGGAGTTGAGTCTCATCATCGAGTATGGGGAAGTCAAGTCCAAGCTGGGGAGTGAGTTGGAAATCTATGCTGAAAAAACTTGGGAAGCCTTTTTTACCCGAGTTAATCGTACCATGAATCTGGTACAGCCACTGGTTTTTATCTTTGTGGCCCTGGTTATCGTTTTACTTTATGCGGCAATGCTTATGCCCATGTATCAAAATATGGAGGTAAATTTTTAAAATGAAAAAACTCATGACAAATTTAAAAAAAGCCAAGGTTAAAGCTTTCACTTTGGTAGAAATGTTAGTGGTCTTGCTCATCATCAGTGTTCTTCTCTTGCTCTTTGTGCCCAATTTGACCAAGCAAAAGGATGCCGTCGATGACAAAGGAAAAGCTGCTGTTGTCAAGGTCGTGGAAAGCCAGGCAGAACTCTATCGTTTAGATAAAAATGATGATGCCAGCCTCAGCAAATTACAAGCGGACGGTCGTATCACAGCTGAGCAAGCTAAAGCTTATAAAGACTACCATGCAAAACAAAAAACCAGTCAAACTGTTGCAGATTAAGGCCTTTACTATGCTGGAAAGTCTCTTGGTTTTGGGACTTGTGAGCATCCTTGCTTTTGTCTTGTCTGGTTCTGTTCAGCCCAGTTTTACAGCGGTGGAAGAGCAGATTTTCTTTATGGAGTTTGAAGAACTCTATCGGGAAACTCAAAAACGCAGTGTTGCTAGTCAGCAAAAAACCAGTCTGAACTTAGATGGACAGACGATCAGCAATGGCAATCAAAAGTTGACCGTTCCAAAAGGAATTCAGGCACCATCAGGACAAAGCATTATATTTGATCGAGCTGGGGGCAATTCGTCCCTGGCTAAGGTTGAATTTCAGACCAATAAAGGAGCAATTCGCTATCAATTATATCTAGGAAATGGAAAAATTAAACGCATTAAGGAAACAAAAAATTAAGGCAGTAATCTTACTAGAAGCAGTAGTAGCGCTAGCCATATTTGCCAGTATTGCAACCCTCCTCTTGGGACAAATTCAGAAAAATAGGCAGGAAGAGGCAGAAATCTTGCAAAAAGAGGAAGTCTTACGTGCGGCTAAGATGGCCCTGCAGATAGGTCAAAATCAGGTGAACATAAACGGAGTTGAGATTCAGGTGTTTGCTAGTGAAAAAGAAGTGGAGGTCTACCATGGTTCAGAGAAGTTGCTCGACCTTAAAGAGCAGTAAGGTAAGAGCGTTCACTCTTTTAGAATCTCTGATTGCCCTTATCGTCATTAGCGGAGGCTTGCTCCTCTTTCAGGCTATGAGTCAGCTCCTCATTTCAGAAGTTCGTTACCAGCAGCAAAGCGAGCAAAAGGAGTGGCTCTTGTTTGTGGATCAACTGGAGGCAGAGTTAGAGCGTTCGCAGTTTGAAAAGGTGGAAGGTAATTGCCTCTACATGAAACAGGATGGTAAGGATATCTCTATAGGTAAGTCTAAATCGGATGATTTTCGAAAAACGGATACCAGCGGACGGGGCTACCAACCTATGGTTTATGGACTTAAATCAGCTCAAATTGCAGAGGAAAATCAATTGGTTCGCTTTCGATTCCAATTTCAAAAGGGCTTAGAAAGGGAGTTCATCTATCGTGTGGAAAAAGCAAAAAGTTAAGGCAGGCGTTCTCTTATATGCAGTTACCATGGCAGCCATTTTTAGCCTTTTGTTGCAGTTTTATTTGAATCGGCAAGTAGCCCATCACAAAGATTTTGCCCTAAACAAAGAAAAGTTAGCAGCTTTTGCCATGGCCAAGCGAAGCAAAGAGAAGGTTGAGCAAGAAAGTGGGGAACGAGTCTTCAACTTAGGAAAAGTCAGGTATAAAAATATGAAAACAGGTTTTGCAACAAGTGTTCGTATGAATAAGAGCAACTATGAATTTCTCTTTCCTTCGATGAAAACCCAAGAAAAGAAAACGGACATTGAGAAACAATCACCTACCAACTCAAGTGAACAAACCAATCAGAAAAAAACAGACGATAAGGCAAATAAGAAAGACAATTCCTAGCCAATTCAACTACTTTGTGCTAAACTAAAAGCATGAAACATGATTTTAATCACAAAGCAGAAACTTTTGATTCGCCCCAAAATATCTTTCTTGCAAATTTGGTTTGTCAAGCAGTTGAAAAACAGATTGCTCTTCTATCAGACAAGGAAATATTGGACTTTGGCGGTGGGACGGGTCTATTAGCCTTACCCCTGGCCAAGCAGGCCAAGTCGGTTACCCTTGTAGACATTTCAGTGAAAATGCTGGAGCAAGCGCGTTTGAAAGCAGAGCAACAAGACATCAAGAATATCCAGTTTTTGGAGCAGGATTTACTGGTGAATCCCTTGGAGCAACAATTTGACCTGATTGTTGTCAGTCGGGTTCTTCATCATATGCCTGATCTAGATGCGACTCTTGCCATGTTTCACCATCACCTTAGGGAGAATGGACAGGTTCTCATTGCTGATTTTGTCAAGACAGATACCAACCATCATGGTTTTGATTTAGCTGAACTGGAAAATAAGTTAATTCAGCAGGTTTTTTCATCTGTGCATAGTCAGATTCTCTATAGTGCTGAAGGTCTTTTCCTAGGAAATTACGCAGAGCTCTTTTTAACAGTAGCCCAAAAATCACTCGCTGACTAAAGCAGTGATTTTTTCTCTTCAGATGGAAAAAATAGGGGAATTTTGATAAGATAGGAATATGGATTTTGAAAAAATTGAACAAGCTTATACGTATTTACTAGAGAATGTCCAAGTCATCCAGAGTGATTTGGCGACCAACTTTTATGACGCCTTGGTAGAGCAAAATAGTATCTACCTAGATGGCGAGACCGAACTAGAGCAGGTCAAGGAGAACAATCAAGCCATTAAGCGCCTAGCACTTCGTAAGGAAGAGTGGCTCAAGACCTACCAGTTTCTCTTGATGAAGGCAGGACAAACGGAACCTTTACAGGCCAATCACCAGTTTACACCAGATGCCATTTCCCTCCTATTGGTACTCATTGTGGAAGAGTTGTTTGAACAAGAGGAAATTAGCATCCTCGAAATAGGTTCTGGTATGGGGATTTTGGGGGCTACTTTCTTGACTTCTCTCGCTAAAAAAGTAGATTACTTAGGAATCGAAGTGGATGACTTGCTGATTGATTTGGCAGCTAGTATGGCAGATGTGATTGGTTTACAAGCTGGTTTTGTCCAAGGAGATGCCGTTCGTCCGCAAATGCTTAAAGAAAGCGACGTGGTCATCAGCGACTTGCCTGTTGGCTATTACCCAGACGATGCCATCGCTTCACGCTATCAAGTGGCTTCTAGTCAAGAGCATACCTATGCCCACCATTTGCTGATGGAACAAGGTCTCAAGTACCTTAAGTCAGATGGCTATGCTATTTTTCTAGCTCCGAGTGATTTATTGACCAGTCCTCAAAGTTACTTATTAAAAGGGTGGCTCAAAGATGAAGTGAGTCTGGCTGCTATCATCGCTCTGCCGGAGGATATTTTCTCAACTGCAAGCCAAGCTAAAAGTATTTTTGTCTTACAGAAGAAAAGAGATAAAGAAATAGAACCCTTTGTTTACCCTCTTACTAGCTTGCAAGATCCGTCAGTTTTGTTGATCTGTAAAGAAAATTTTCAAAATTGGAGCAAAGGTACTGAAATATAAAAGAGATTTTGTTATAATAGATGAAAACGCTTAAAAAGAGGTATCATCTTATGACAAAAACAATTGCAATCAATGCCGGAAGCTCAAGCTTGAAATGGCAACTTTATCAAATGCCTGAGGAAAAAGTTTTGGCTAAAGGCTTGATTGAACGTATTGGATTGAAAGATTCCATTTCAACAGTAAAATTTGACGGTCGTTCGGAGCAACAAATTCTTGATATTGAAGACCATACACAAGCCGTTAAAATTTTATTGGATGACTTGATTCGTTTTGACATCATCAAAGGGTACGATGAGATTACAGGTGTTGGACACCGCGTCGTTGCAGGTGGTGAATATTTCAAGGAATCAACAGTTGTTGAGGGAGATGTGATAGAAAAAGTTGAGGAATTGGGCCTCTTGGCTCCTCTTCACAATCCAGCTAACGCAGCTGGAATTCGCGCATTTAAGGAATTGCTTCCAGATATTACCAGTGTTGTCGTATTTGATACCTCATTCCACACAACCATGCCAGAGAAGGCTTATCGCTATCCTCTACCAACTAAATACTACACGGAAAACAAGGTTCGTAAATACGGTGCTCATGGTACAAGCCACCAGTTTGTCGCAGGAGAAGCAGCGAAACTTTTGGGCCGTCCTCTAGAAGATTTGAAATTGATTACCTGCCATATTGGTAACGGGGCTTCTATCACAGCTGTTAAGGGTGGGAAGTCTGTGGATACTTCTATGGGGTTCACACCACTTGGCGGTGTGATGATGGGAACTCGTACAGGGGATATTGACCCTGCTATCATCCCTTATCTCATGCAATATACAGAGGATTTCAATACCCCAGAAGATATTAGTCGCGTTCTCAATCGTGAATCAGGGCTCATGGGAGTTTCTGGTCAGTCAAGCGATATGCGTGATGTGATTGCTGCTAAGGAAGCAGGAGACCATGATGCGACTTTGGCTTATGAAATGTATGTTGATCGTATTCAAAAACATATCGGCCAATACCTTGCAGTCCTAAATGGAGCAGATGCGATTATCTTCACAGCAGGTATCGGTGAAAATGCGACTCTGGTTCGTGAGGATGTCATTTCAGGTATCTCTTGGTTTGGTTGTGATGTGGATCCAGAAAAGAACGTCTTTGGTGTAACGGGAGATATCTCAACGGACGCAGCGAAAATCCGTGTCTTGGTTATTCCAACAGATGAAGAATTGGTGATTGCACGCGATGTTGAGCGCTTGAAAAAATAAGTAAATGCACATAAAATTTGATTGTAGAAAGAAGTTGGAGAAGAGATTTTCCAGCTTTTTTTATGTAGAAAATGTCTAAAACCTTGCTGTTATTGGCTTTTTCAAAAAATATGGTATAATAGTAGTAATTTAATAGATGGAGTTGAGTTTTGAAGAAAAGCTTTCGTGTAAAAAGAGAGAAAGATTTTAAGGCAATTTTCAAGGACGGAACAAGTTTTGCCAATCGAAAATTTGTTGTCTACCAATTGGAAAACCAGCAAAACCATTTTCGAGTAGGACTGTCCGTCAGCAAAAAGCTGGGGAATGCAGTTACCAGAAATCAAATTAAGAGACGAATCCGACACATTCTACAAAGTGTAAAAGGGAGTTTAGTAGAGCATGTTGATTTTGTCGTGATTGCCCGAAAAGGGGTGGAAACCTTGGAATATGCAGAGATGGAGAAAAATCTACTCCACGTATTAAAGTTATCAAAGATTTACCAGGAAGGAAATGGGAGTGAAAAAGAAACTACAGTTGACTAGTTTGTTGGGCTTGTCCTTGTTTATCATGACGGCCTGTGCAACAAATAGTACAGCTAGCGATATAACAGCAGACTCGACAGATTTTTGGAGTAAATTCGTCTATTTTTTTGCTGAAATTATCCGCTTTTTGTCCTTTGACATTAGTATCGGAGTGGGGATTATCCTCTTTACGATCTTGATCCGGACGATTCTATTACCAGTCTTTCAGACACAGATGGTTGCCTCTAGAAAAATGCAAGAGGCTCAACCACGCATCAAGGCTTTGCGAGAGCAATACCCGGGTCGTGATATGGAAAGTAGAACCAAGCTAGACCAGGAGATGCGTAAGGTTTATAAAGAGTTAGGAATCAAACATTCCTCCTCTCTCTGGCCGATTTTAATACAAATGCCGGTTCTCTTGGCGCTCTTTCAAGCCTTGAGTCGAGTAGACTTTTTGAAAACAGGTCACTTTTTATGGATTAATTTGGGAGGAGTAGATACAAGTTTTGTCCTTCCGATTTTGGCGGCAGTCTTTACCTTCTTGAGTAGCTGGTTATCGAATAAAGCTTTGTCTGAAAAAAGTGGAGCTACGACAGGGATGATGTATGGTATGCCTGTATTGATCTTTGTTTTTGCCATCTCCGCCCCAAGTGGTGTAGCCTTGTACTGGGCTGTATCCAATGCTTACCAAGTTCTGCAAACCTATTTCTTGAACAATCCTTTCAAGATTATTGCTGAAAGAGAAGCAGTGGCGCAAGCAGAAAAAGATTTAGAAGGTAAGAAGAGAAAAGCCTTGAAAAAAGCACAGAAAAAGAAAAAATAAGGAGGAATCTGGTAATGGTATTATTTACAGGTTCAACGGTTGAAGAAGCAATCCAAAAAGGATTGAAAGAATTAGACATTCCAAGAATGAAGGCCCACATCAAGGTCGTTTCAAAAGAGAAAAAAGGATTCTTAGGCTTGTTTGGTAAGAAGCCAGCTCAAGTTGATATCGAAGCGATTAGTGAAACGACAGTGATCAAAGCCAATCAGCAGGCCATTAAAGGGGTTCCAAAAGAAGTCAATGAAAAAAATGAACCCGTGAAAACAGTAAGTGAAGCAACTGTTGATTTGGGGCATGTAGTGGAAGCCATCAAAAAGATTGAAGAAGAAGGTCAAGGTGTTTCTGAAGAGGTCAAGGCTGAAATCTTGAAAAATGAAAAGCATGCCAGCACAATTTTGGAAGAAACAGGTCATATTTCAATTTTAAATGAACTTCAAGCAGAAGATGTTATTGAGGAAGTGGAATCTGCTCCGGAAAAAGAAACTGAAACGCAGGAAGCAGCAAGCCAATCGTTGGAAGACTTGGGCTTAAAAGTAGAGCCAAGTTATGATATCGAACAAGTGGCAACTGAAGTAGCTAACTACGTTCAAACCATTGTAGATGATATGGATGTTGAAGGGACGATTTCGAGCGACTACAATCGCCGTACCATCAATCTTCAAATTGACACCAATGAACCAGGTCGTATTATCGGCTACCACGGAAAAGTCTTGAAAGCTCTTCAACTATTGGCACAAAATTACCTTTATAATCGCTATTCAAGAACGTTCTACATCACAATCAATGTCAATGATTACGTTGAACACCGTGCAGAAGTCTTGCAAACCTACGCTCAAAAATTGGCGACTCGCGTTTTAGAAGAAGGGCGTAGCCAACAAACAGATCCAATGTCAAATAGCGAACGCAAGATAATCCATCGCATTATTTCACGCATGGATGGCGTGACGAGTTACTCTGAGGGTGACGAACCAAATCGCTATGTTGTCGTAGATGCAGAATAAGCAAAGCAAAATCAGGTTCGTCCTGATTTTTTGCTAGGAAAGGAAAGATTCAGATATGCTGAAAGCAGTTAGAGAATACCTATCATTTGCAGGGGTCCAGTACCGCAATCCTGATAAAGCTGGCGATGAAAGAGAAAAGATGTTGGATTTGCGGCAAAAAGGTCAAGAGGCTCGGAAGTCTTTTACAGAATTGGTCAAAACCTTTCAAGCTAGTCATCCAGAATGGCAACTGCAACAGACTAGTCAGTGGATGAACCAAGCGCAACGCTTGCGACCGCATTTCTGGGCCTATTTACAGAGAGACGGACAAGTGACAGAACCTATGATGGCTCTTCGTTTATATGGAACACCTGCTAATTATGGGATTTCTTTGGAAGTCAGTTTCATCGAGCGCAAGAAAGATGAGCAGACTTTAGACAAGCAAGCCAAGGTTTTAGAACTTCCAGCGGTAGAAGGAATTTATTATCTAGTCTATTCAAATGGAGAAAGTCATAAGGTGGAGGCTACTGAGGAGAATCGTTGTGCTTTACGAGAGAAGCTGAGAAGTCAGGAAGTCCGTAAAGTCTCGGTCAAATCAGATGTCCCTATAACAGAGAATTCATCTGAAGAAGATATCGTAGAAAATTTATTGAAATCTTATGATAAAATTCTTCCGTTTTATCTAGCTACGAGAAAATAAGCCAATTATTAAAATATCATAAACTATACAGTCCAAGAGTGAACAGTTCGCTGTGTAATTCTTGGTCTTTTTGTTTGCGCTTTCAAAATATATAATAAAGCTACAAAAACAATTCAAAAGGAGAACAATTATGGAAGTCATTTCAAGTGTTCTAAATTGGTTTTCTAGCAATATTTTGCAGAATCCCGCATTTTTCGTAGGTTTATTGGTGTTGATAGGATACGCACTTTTGAAAAAACCTGCCCATGACGTTTTCTCAGGGTTTGTTAAAGCAACAGTAGGGTATATGTTGCTCAACGTGGGTGCTGGTGGTTTGGTTACGACCTTCCGTCCAATATTGGCAGCCCTTAACTACAAATTCCAAATTGGTGCAGCGGTTATCGACCCTTACTTTGGACTTGCTGCAGCAAACAACAAAATTGCAGCAGAGTTTCCAGATTTTGTTGGAACTGCAACTACAGCTCTATTGATTGGTTTTGGAATTAATATCTTGCTTGTAGCTCTTCGCAGGATTACGAAGGTAAGAACCCTATTTATTACTGGTCACATCATGGTACAACAGGCTGCAACCGTATCTCTTATGGTTCTATTCTTAGTCCCACAATTGCGTAATACTTACGGTACAGCGGCAATCGGTATCATCTGTGGACTTTACTGGGCAGTTAGTTCAAATATGACTGTTGAGGCGACTCAACGCTTGACTGGTGGTGGCGGATTTGCGATTGGTCACCAACAGCAATTTGCAATCTGGTTTGTAGATAAAATAGCAGGACGCTTTGGTAAGAAAGAAGAAAGTTTAGATAATCTTAAATTACCTAAGTTTCTCTCAATCTTCCACGATACAGTTGTTGCGTCTGCTACCTTGATGCTCGTTTTCTTTGGAGCTATTCTTTTAATCTTGGGTCCGGACATTATGTCTAATAAAGAAGTCATTACTTCAGGAACGTTATTCAATCCTGCTAAACAAGATTTCTTTATGTACATTATCCAGACAGCCTTCACTTTCTCAGTTTACTTGTTCGTTTTGATGCAAGGTGTCCGCATGTTTGTATCTGAGTTGACAAATGCCTTCCAAGGTATTTCAAACAAATTGTTGCCAGGCTCATTCCCCGCGGTCGACGTTGCAGCTTCTTATGGATTTGGTTCTCCAAACGCTGTCTTGTCAGGATTTGCCTTTGGTTTGATTGGTCAATTGATTACAATTGTCTTACTCATCGTCTTTAAAAATCCTGTCCTTATTATTACAGGATTTGTACCAGTGTTCTTTGATAATGCAGCCATTGCGGTTTATGCTGATAAACGCGGCGGATGGAAAGCGGCTGTTATCCTATCCTTCATTTCAGGTGTTCTCCAAGTTGCTCTAGGAGCTCTCTGTGTAGCTCTTCTTGATTTAGCATCTTACGGTGGTTACCATGGAAATATTGACTTTGAATTCCCATGGCTTGGATTTGGATATGTTTTCAAATACCTTGGTATTGTTGGTTATATACTTGTATGTCTCTTCTTGCTTATTATTCCTCAACTTCAATTTGCCAAAGCAAAAGATAAAGAGAAATATTACAATGGTGAAGTTCAAGAAGAAGCTTAGTATCTAGAAAAGGAGAAATAAAATGGTTAAAGTATTAGCAGCGTGTGGAAATGGAATGGGATCATCTATGGTTATTAAGATGAAAGTGGAGAATGCTCTCCGTAGACTGAATCAAACAGATTTTACAGTCAATTCATGCAGTGTTGGTGAAGCAAAAGGTTTAGCAGCAGGCTATGACATCGTAATCGCTTCTCTTCATCTGATTCATGAATTAGATGGACGAACAAATGGGAAATTAATTGGTTTAGACAATTTGATGGATGATAAAGAAATCACTGAAAAACTGAGTTTAGTACTAGAATAGCAAATATAGGGAGGAGTCTTCCTCCCTTCTTCAGTAAAGGAGAGAAGTATGAATTTAAAACAAGCATTGGTTGAAAATGATTCGATTAGACTAGGTCTAGAGGCTAAGGATTGGAAAGAGGCAGTCAAGGTAGCAGTAGCTCCCTTGATTGAAAGTGGGGCAATTTTGCCAGAGTATTACGATGCTATTATTGAGTCAACAGAAGAATATGGACCCTATTATATTTTAATGCCAGGAATGGCTATGCCCCATGCTAGACCAGAAGCTGGCGTGCAAAGAGATGCTTTTTCATTGATTACCTTACAAAAACCTGTTGTGTTCTCAGATGGGAAAGAGGTTTCTATTTTGTTAGCACTAGCAGCAACGAGCTCAAAAATTCACACAAGCGTAGCCATTCCACAAATCATTGCCCTGTTTGAATTAGAAGATTCTATTGCACGTTTACAGGCTTGCCAGACTAAAGAAGATGTCTTGGCTATGATTGAAGAATCTAAGGATAGCCCTTATCTCGAAGGATTGGATTTGGAAAGTTAGAAAGAGGAATAAAGAAATGACAAAAAGAATACCTAATTTACAAGTTGCATTAGACCATTCAGACTTGCAAGGAGCGATTAAAGCAGCTGTTTCTGTTGGTCAGGAAGTAGATATTATCGAAGCTGGAACTGTTTGCTTGCTTCAAGTTGGAAGTGAATTGGTTGAGGTCTTGCGGAGCCTTTTCCCAGAAAAGATTATTGTGGCAGACACAAAATGTGCCGATGCAGGTGGAACAGTTGCCCAAAATAATGCCGTTCGTGGAGCAGATTGGATGACTTGTATCTGTTGTGCAACTATTCCTACTATGGAAGCGGCTCTAAAGGCTATCAAGGCTGAACGTGGAGATCGAGGCGAAATCCAGATCGAGCTTTATGGTGATTGGACTTTTGAACAAGCTCAGCTTTGGCTGGATGCAGGTATCTCACAAGCAATTTATCACCAGTCTCGTGATGCCCTTCTTGCTGGTGAAACTTGGGGTGAAAAAGACCTTAATAAGGTTAAAAAACTCCTTGACATGGGCTTCCGTGTGTCTGTAACAGGTGGTCTAGATGTAGATACTCTCGAACTCTTTGAAGGAGTTGATGTTTTTACCTTTATCGCAGGTCGTGGAATTACAGAGGCTACGGATCCAGCAGGAGCAGCGCGTGCTTTCAAGGATGAAATCAAACGAATTTGGGGGTAAACCATGGCGCGTCCAATTGGAATTTATGAAAAGGCAACCCCGATACATTTTACTTGGCTAGAACGTTTAAATTTTGCTAAGGAGTTAGGATTTGATTTTGTCGAGATGTCTATTGATGAACGTGACGATCGTTTAGCAAGACTTGACTGGAGCAAGGAAGAGCGCTTGGAAGTTGTCAAAGCGATTTATGAAACTGGAGTTCGTATTCCTTCTATCTGTTTTTCAGGCCATCGTCGTTACCCATTGGGATCAAATGATCCAGTTTTAGAGGAAAAATCTCTGGAACTCATGAAAAAATGTATCGAATTAGCCCAAGACTTGGGAGTTCGTACCATTCAATTAGCCGGTTACGATGTTTACTATGAGGAAAAGTCCTCCCAGACACGTCAACGTTTTATCAAAAATTTGAGAAAAGCTTGTGACTGGGCTGAAGAAGCTCAGGTAGTACTTGCTATTGAAATTATGGATGATCCTTTCATCAATAGCATCGAAAAATACTTGGCTATAGAAAAAGTGATTAACTCACCCTTCCTCTTTGTATATCCAGATATTGGTAATGTGTCTGCATGGCATAATGATGTTTACAGTGAGTTTTATCTTGGTCATCATGCCATCGCAGCCCTCCATCTCAAGGATACTTATGCAGTGACAGAAAGTTCAAAGGGACAATTCCGAGATGTACCTTTCGGGCAAGGTTGTGTCAAATGGAAAGAATCTTTCGATATTTTAAAGCAAACCAATTATAATGGTCCTTTTCTAATCGAAATGTGGTCTGAAAATTGTGAAACTGTAGAAGAAACACGCGCAGCCATTCAAGAGGCGCAAGCTTTTCTCTATCCACTTATTAAGAAAGCAGGTTTGATGTAAGATGAATCAAGTAATCAATGCTATGCGTAAACGAGTCTGTGATGCCAATCAATCATTACCAAAACATGGACTTGTCAAATTTACCTGGGGTAATGTATCTGAAGTCAATCGCGAACTAGGTGTCATTGTTATCAAACCATCAGGCGTAGATTATGACGAATTGACACCTGAAAATATGGTAGTGACTGATTTAGATGGTAAGGTCCTGGAAGGAGATTTAAGACCATCTTCTGATCTTCCGACTCATGTGCAGTTATATAAGGCTTGGTCAGAGATTGGTAGTGTGGTCCACACCCATTCGACAGAAGCCGTTGGTTGGGCTCAAGCTGGACGTGATATTCCTTTCTATGGGACAACTCATGCAGATTATTTTTATGGCTCAATCCCTTGTGCTCGTAGTTTGACTAAAGAAGAAGTTGAAATAGCTTATGAAAAAGATACCGGTTTGGTCATCATTGAAGAGTTTGAACGTCGTGGTCTCAATCCAGTTGAAGTACCAGGAATTGTCGTACGTAATCACGGGCCATTCACTTGGGGCAAAAACCCAGAGAATGCTGTTTATCACTCAGTTGTACTAGAGGAAGTATCGAAGATGAATCGCTTCACAGAGGAAATTAATCCTCGAGTTGAGCCAGCTCCTCGATATATACTCGAAAAACACTACCAGCGTAAGCATGGACCAAATGCTTATTATGGACAAATATAAAATGATGAGAGGCTGGGTATTATCCAAGCCTCCCTTTTGTCAAAAAGTTGAAATAGATTTTTAAAGTAGGTTTACATTTGAAACAATGATATAAAAGTGTTACTATATGAACTGTTCTTTAATGAAATCCGAACGATAGGAGGAGAGTAATGGTATTAGATAAACTGAGTTGTGAGTTATTACTCTATCTCTTAAATCAAGAAGCGCCAAAAACTATCATGGCTATTTCTAAAGACCTAGATCAATCGAGGAGGAAAATTTATTATCACATTGACAAAATTAACGATGAAATAAAAGATCCGCAACTGTATATTGTTAGTTTACCACGAGTTGGTATCTGTTTATCTGAAATACAAAAGTATGCTTGCCGAAAGTTATTATCTGAGGTTGATTCGTACGACTATATTATGAGTGGACAAGAACGAATGCAATTGATGCTTTTGTTCATCGGTGTTTCCAAGGAACGTATTACAATTGAAAAGTTGATGGATTTGACGGAAGTTTCCCGAAATACAGTATTAAATGATCTTAATACAATCCGCTATCAGTTAAGTTTAGAGCAGTATCAAGTTACTTTGCAAGTAAGTAAATCGCAAGGTTACCATCTACAAGCTCATCCGCTTAATAAAATTCAATATCTCCAATCTCTTCTTTATCATATTTTTTTAGAAGGAAGCTCAGCGTTTGTTTCAATTGTTGAAGAAAAAATTAAGGAGCGTCTCCAAAGTGAACTTCTCCTGTCGGATGAGGTCAATTATTTTCTAAAGGAACAAGTTCCCGTAGTTGAACAAGATTTAGGGAAGAAAATTAATCACCATGAAATAACTTTTATGTTACAGGTCCTGCCTTATCTTCTCTTGGGGTGTGACAATATTGTTCGATATGAAGAAAAACACCACGATATTGAAAAGGAATTTTCTCTCATTCGTAAACGAATAGAATACCGGGTGTCTCAGCAATTAGGGTTCCGACTTTATGATATTTTTGAGATTTCTTTGTCAGAACTCAAAATTTCCTTGATAGCTGTTCTCTTGCTTTCGTATCGAAAAGATAGAGATGTTCATGCAGACAGCGAGGATTTCCATCAGTTGAAAGTTACCTTGGAAGATTTTATATGGTGTTTTGAATCGCAAACGAAAATGGAAATTGAAAACAAAGAGAATCTACTTCGTAATTTATTGATTCATTGCAAGGCTCTCTTGTTTCGTAAGACCTATGGAATTTTTTCTAAAAATCCATTGACGAAACAAATTCGCTCTAAATACCGAGAACTTTTTATTGCCACAAGGAAATGTTCAAAAATTTTAGAGGAAGCTTGGTTTGTAACTTTGACAGATGACGAGATTGCCTATTTAACAATTCATATAGGAGGTTTTTTAAAATATACTCCATCGAATCAGGTTAACTCGAAGAAAGTTTATCTTATCTGTGATGAGGGTATCGGTGTATCTAAACTTCTACTAAAACAATGTCGTTTCTATCTTCCAAATGAACAAATTGGGGCAGTTTTTACTACAGAACAATTCAAAAGTGTTGAGGATATTGCTCAGGTTGATTTGCTTATTACAACAAATGAACACTTGGAGAGTAATTTTCCAATTTTGAAAGTAAATCCCATTCTTGAAACAGAGGATATTTTACAGATCGTAGACTATTTAAAGCATAATGTCTTCAGAAAGGGGAGTAAAGGTTTCCGTGATGAACTTTCTGATCTCCTTTCCTCTTATATCTCTGACAAGCAAACTGCGATGAAACTTCAAGAGGAACTCCAAGGATTGATTAATCAAGAATTATTGCTTCAATCTTTTCATGAATAAATTTAACAGACAGTCCAATGATGAACACAAACCTGTGTTTTTCTTGGTCTTTTTTAGTATTTTGAAGGATGGTATACTAATCTCAAAGATAACAATTATATCCAAAGGAGATAACATATGCCAAACGTAAAAGATATTACAAGAGAATCATGGATTTTAGCCACTTTTCCAGAGTGGGGAACATGGTTGAACGAAGAAATCGAAGAAGAAGTTGTTTCTGAAGGTAACTTTGCCATGTGGTGGCTAGGCAACTGCGGAACTTGGATTAAGACACCAGCTGGTGCTAACGTTGTTATGGACCTTTGGTCAAATCGTGGAAAATCAACTAAAAAAGTGAAAGATATGGTTTGGGGACATCAAATGGCAAATATGGCAGGTGTTCGTAAGTTGCAACCAAACTTGCGTGTTCAGCCAATGGTCATCGATCCATTTGCGATCAACGAGCTAGACTACTATTTGGTTTCGCATTTCCACAGTGATCATATTGATCCTTACACAGCTGCAGCGATTCTCAACAATCCTAAGTTGGAGCATGTTAAGTTTATTGGTCCTTACCATTGTGGACGAATATGGGAAGGATGGGGTGTCCCAAAAGAACGTATCATCGTTGTCAAACCAGGTGACACTATCGAATTAAAAGATATGAAGATTCATGCAGTAGAATCATTTGACCGTACTTGCTTGGTAACTCTACCAGTGAACGGTGCTGATGAGACAGGTGGCGAACTTGCCGGTTTAGCTGTTACAGATGAAGAAATGGCTCAAAAGGCTGTTAACTATGTCTTTGAAACACCAGGTGGAACCATCTATCATGGTGCAGATTCTCACTTCTCAAACTATTTTGCAAAACATGGTAAAGACTTTAGAATTGATGTTGCTTTGAATAACTATGGTGAAAATCCAGTAGGTATCCAAGATAAAATGACCTCTATCGATCTTCTTCGTATGGCAGAAAATCTACGTGCTAAAGTCATTATCCCAGTTCACTATGATATCTGGTCTAACTTTATGGCTTCTACAAATGAAATCTTAGAATTATGGAAAATGAGAAAAGATCGCCTGCAATACGATTTCCATCCATTTATCTGGGAAGTTGGTGGGAAATACACTTATCCTCAAGACCAACATTTAGTAGAATACCATCATCCACGTGGTTTCGACGATTGTTTCGAACAAGACTCTAACATTCAATTTAAAGCTTTGCTTTAATATAAAAAAATTTTCTGGAGGTTATCCGTATGTTGCATGATACGGATAATTTTCATATAATAGTAAAATAGGATGTGTGATTCATTAATCACCTCAAAGAGAAAGGAAATTCTATGTCAAATCTATCTGTTAATGCAATTCGTTTTCTAGGTATTGACGCCATCAACAAAGCAAACTCAGGTCACCCAGGGGTGGTTATGGGGGCTGCTCCAATGGCCTATAGCCTCTTTACAAAACAACTTCGTATCAACCCAGCTCGACCAAACTGGATCAACCGCGACCGCTTTATTCTTTCAGCAGGACACGGATCTATGCTTCTTTATGCCCTTCTTCACCTTTCTGGTTTTGAAGATGTCAGCATGGATGAAATCAAGAGTTTCCGCCAATGGGGTTCTAAAACACCTGGTCACCCAGAATTTGGCCATACAGCAGGGGTTGACGTTACAACTGGTCCTCTAGGACAAGGGATTTCTACTGCTACTGGTTTTGCCCAAGCAGAACGTTTCCTTGCGGCGAAGTATAACCGTGAAGGCTTCAATATCTTTGACCACTATACTTATGTGATCTGTGGAGACGGAGATTTGATGGAAGGTGTCTCAAGTGAGGCAGCTTCATACGCAGGCTTGCAAAAACTTGACAAGTTGGTGGTTCTTTATGATTCAAATGACATCAACTTGGATGGTGAGACAAAGGATTCTTTCACTGAAAGTGTTCGTGATCGCTACAATGCCTACGGCTGGCATACAGCCTTGGTTGAAGATGGAACAGACTTGGAAGCAATCCATGCTGCTATCGAAACAGCTAAAGCTTCAGGCAAGCCATCTTTGATTGAAGTGAAGACTGTTATTGGATATGGCTCTCCAAACAAACAAGGAACTAATGCGGTACACGGTGCTCCTCTTGGAGCAGATGAAACTGCAGCAACTCGCCAAGCGCTCGGTTGGGACTATGAACCATTTGAAATCCCAGAACAAGTTTATGCTGATTTCAAAGAAAATGTTGCAGACCGTGGCGCATCAGCTTATCAAGCTTGGACTAAATTAGTTGCTGATTATAAAGAAGCTCATCCAGAACTGGCTGCAGAAGTAGAAGCCATCATCGACGGCCGTGATCCAGTTAAAGTGACTCCAGCAGACTTCCCAGCCTTAGAAAATGGATTTTCTCAAGCAACTCGCAACTCAAGTCAAGATGCTTTGAACGTTGTCGCTGCCGAGTTGCCAACCTTCCTAGGTGGGTCAGCTGACCTCGCTCACTCAAACATGACTTACATCAAAACGGATGGACTTCAAGATGATGCTAATCGCTTGAACCGCAATATTCAGTTTGGTGTTCGTGAATTTGCAATGGGAACGATCTTGAACGGGATGGCTCTTCACGGTGGACTTCGTGTATACGGTGGTACTTTCTTCGTCTTCTCTGACTATGTGAAAGCAGCTGTCCGCTTGTCAGCCTTGCAAGGACTTCCTGTGACTTATGTCTTTACCCACGATTCAATCGCAGTTGGTGAAGATGGCCCAACTCACGAACCAGTTGAGCACTTAGCAGGTCTCCGTGCTATGCCAAATCTAAACGTTTTTCGCCCAGCAGATGCGCGTGAAACTCAAGCAGCTTGGTACCTTGCCGTGACAAGTGAGAAAACACCAACGGCCCTTGTCTTGACACGTCAAAACTTGACTGTTGAAGAAGGGACAGACTTCGATAAGGTTGCGAAAGGTGCCTATATTGTCTATGAAAATGCAGCAGACTTTGATACGATCTTGATTGCAACAGGTTCAGAGGTCAATCTAGCTGTCGCAGCTGCCAAAGAATTGGCTAGCCAAGGTGCAAAAGTCCGTGTAGTCAGCATGCCATCAACAGATGTCTTTGACGCACAAGATGCAGCTTACAAGGAAGAAATCCTTCCAAATGCAGTTCGCCGTCGTGTTGCAGTTGAAATGGGTGCAACTCAAAACTGGTACAAATATGTTGGTCTTGATGGTGCCGTTCTCGGTATTGATACCTTTGGAGCATCTGCCCCAGCACCAAAAGTATTGGCAGAGTATGGATTTACAGTTGAAAATCTAGTTAAAGTCGTTCAAAACTTGAAATAATCACAAAAATCAGAGTGAAAACTCTGATTTTTTATAACCATAAAAACAAGGAACAATCTTGTAAAAGTAGCTGAAATTTGATATAGTAGTCCTATGTAAAATACAAAGGAGAAAATACTATGGAAAATATTAGTCCAAATTTAACATTTTTGATTATGCTTGTAGGTATGTTTGCCTTGATGTTCTTTATGCAACGTTCTCAAAAGAAACAAGCACAAAAGCGTATGGAAAGCTTGAACAAGCTTCAAAAAGGATATGAAGTCATTACAATTGGTGGGCTTTACGGAACAGTGGATGAAGTAGATACTGAGAAAGGTACAATCGTACTGGATGTAGATGGCGTTTATTTGACTTTTGAATTGGCTGCGATTAAGACTGTTTTGCCACTCAAAGAAGCTGTGACACCAGAAGGAACAGTTGTTGACGAAGGCGGAGCAATCGAAGAATAAAATGGGATCTGTCACTCCCGTTTTTCTATGAGACAAGAGGAAAAGGGATGAAAAAAATAGTATTTGTTTGCTTAGGAAATATTTGCCGAAGTCCCATGGCAGAGTTTGTGATGAAGTCCATGACGAGCGATTACCACATCGAGAGTCGTGCAACGTCATCATGGGAATATGGCAATCCGATTCATAAGGGAACGCAAGGAATTTTCCAGCAGTATCAGATCCCGTATGACAAAGACAAAACATCGCTTCAGATTGGCAGAGAAGACTTTGAATCGTTTGATTACATTATCGGTATGGATGCTTCAAACGTTTCGGATCTGCGTCACATGTGTCCTCAGGAACTACGGTACAAGATCTACTCTTTTGCGGCTGAAAGTGTCCCAGATCCTTGGTATACAGGAGATTTTGAGGAAACCTATGCTTGTATCACAAGTGGATGTCAAAGCTGGCTAGATCGATTAGAAAAAGAGAGTGACAATGGAAAAACTTAAACAATTTTATGAAAAGTGTAGAGTTTACCTAACTCGTCCTAGGTTAGAGCTCATTGCAGTAGTTGTAATGGTACTCTGTGCTCTTTCGGTATTTCTGCTAAATACGCCTAAAAAAGGTGTCTTGACACTTGATGGTGGAGCTCTTATTTATGATGGCACCTTGGTACGAGGGAAAATGAATGGTCAAGGAACCCTGACCTTTGAAAATGGAGACCAATATACAGGTGATTTCAATAATGGAGCCTTTAATGGAAAAGGGACTTTCCAATCAAAAGATGGCTGGAAATATGAGGGTGATTTTGTAAATGGCCAGGCTGAAGGTCAAGGGAAGTTGACGACAGAGCAAGAAGTTGTTTATGAAGGGACCTTTAAACAAGGCGTTTTTCAGCAAAAACAGTAGTCTCCAAGTTAGGAGACTATTTTTTAAAACCAGAAAGAAAACGCTTTCTGTGCTTGAGTTCGATAAATAACTATCAACTAGAAAAACTTTGTGAAATAAAAAAATTTTTTCCATAATTTCACAATCGTCCAGACAAAACTCTATTGCATAGCCATATTGAGAAAAAAATCACAAACTTAGAAAAATTCTTTGTGAAATACTTATGAAACTGTTTACAAAGCATAAAAAAAGAGTTATAATAAACTTGTGAAAAAATTAACAAAGGATAACATCCTTAAAGGCTATGGAGGATAATATGGCTGATAAAAAAACAGTAACACCAGAGGAAAAACAACTTGCTGCTGAAAAGCATGTCGATGGTCTCGTGAAAAAAGCCTTGGTTGCGCTTGATGAAATGCGCAAGTTGAACCAAGAGCAAGTTGACTACATCGTAGCAAAAGCGTCTGTTGCAGCACTTGACGCGCACGGTATCCTTGCACAACACGCAGTTGAAGAAACTGGTCGTGGCGTATTTGAAGATAAGGCGACAAAAAATCTATTTGCCTGTGAACACGTAGTGAACAATATGCGTGGAGTTAAAACAGCTGGAGTTATCGAAGATGATCCAATTACAGGTTTGACGAAGATTGCGGAGCCGGTCGGAGTTATTTGTGGTATCACTCCAACAACAAACCCAACTTCAACAGCAATCTTTAAATCATTGATTGCTTTGAAGACACGTAACCCAATTGTTTTCGCCTTCCACCCATCAGCTCAAGAATCTTCTGCTCATGCTGCACAAATCGTTCGTGATGCAGCCATCGCAGCCGGTGCACCTGAAAACTGTGTTCAATGGATTACAAAGCCATCTATGGAAGCAACTGGAGCGCTAATGAACCACGAAGGTGTTGCAACTATTCTTGCAACTGGTGGGAATGCTATGGTTAAAGCTGCATACTCATGTGGAAAACCAGCTCTTGGGGTAGGTGCCGGAAACGTTCCTGCCTATGTAGAAAAATCTGCTGACCTTCGTCAAGCTGCTCATGACATCGTTATGTCTAAATCATTTGATAATGGGATGGTCTGTGCATCAGAACAAGCGGTTATCATTGATAAAGAAGTGTATGATGAATTTGTAGAAGAATTCAAATCATACCACACTTACTTTGTAAACAAGAAAGAAAAAGCGCTTCTTGAAGAATTCTGTTTCGGCGTGAAAGCTAACAGCAAAAACTGTGCTGGTGCTAAACTAAATGCAAACATCGTTGGTAAACCAGCAGCATGGATTGCAGAACAAGCAGGATTTAGCGTTCCAGAGGGAACAAACATATTGGCTGCAGAATGTGCAGAAGTAGGACCGAAAGAACCATTGACTCGTGAAAAATTGTCACCAGTTATCGCTGTCCTAAAAGCTGAAGATACAGAAGACGGTCTTACAAAAGCTCGTCAAATGGTTGAGTTTAACGGACTTGGTCACTCAGCAGCCATCCATACAAAAGACGAAGCTCTTGCTAAACGCTTTGGTACAGAAATCAAAGCAATGCGTATTATCTGGAACTCTCCATCTACTTTCGGTGGTATCGGTGACGTATACAATGCCTTCATTCCATCATTGACACTTGGATGTGGTTCATATGGACACAATTCAGTCGGTGATAACGTAAGTGCGATCAACCTTCTAAACATCAAGAAAGTAGGGAAACGTAGAAATAATATGCAATGGTTTAAAGTTCCTTCAAAAATTTACTTCGAACGCAATTCTATCCAATACCTTCAAACATGTGAAGATATTGAACGCGTTATGATTGTTACAGACAAATCAATCGAAAAACTTGGCTTTGTTCAACGTGTTATCGATCAATTGAACGCACGTAGTAACCGTGTAACTATCCAAGTCTTCTCAGATGTTGAACCAGATCCAGACATCACAACTGTAGAACGTGGTGCTGAAGTGATGAAAGCATTTGAACCAGATACCATTATCGCTCTTGGTGGTGGTTCTCCAATGGACGCGGCCAAAGTAATGTGGCTCTTCTACGAACAACCAGAAATCGACTTCCGTGACTTGGTTCAAAAATTCATGGATATCCGTAAACGCGCCTTCCGCTTCCCATCACTTGGTAAGAAAGCGAAGTACATCGGTATCCCAACAACTTCAGGTACAGGTTCAGAAGTAACACCATTTGCCGTTATCTCTGATAAGAAAAACAACCGCAAATACCCATTGGCTGACTACTCATTGACACCAACTATTGCCATTGTTGACCCTGCTTTGGTTGAGTCAGTTCCAGACTTCATCGCTGCTGATACAGGTATGGACGTCTTGACTCACGCGACTGAAGCCTACACTTCAAACTTTGCTAACGACTACACAGACGGTATCGCCCTTCAAACAATCAAACTTGTCTTTGAATGGTTGGAAAAATCTGTTAAGACAGCTGACCCAGAAGCACGTGAAAAAATGCATAATGCGTCTACAATGGCTGGTATGGCTTTCGCCAATGCCTTCCTTGGTATGAGCCACTCAATGGCCCACAAGATTGGTGGTGTTCACCATACTGTTCACGGACGTACAAACGCTATCTTGCTTCCATACGTTATCCGTTACAACGGAACTCGTCCATCTAAGACTACTACATGGCCTAAATACAACTACTGGAAAGCTGATGAGAAATTCCAAGACATCGCGAAAATGCTTGGCTTGCCTCACTCAACTCCAGAAGAAGCAGTTGAAGCATATGCTAAAGCAGTTTACGAACTTGGTGTTGCAGTAGGTATCAAGATGAACTTCAAGGATCAAGGAATTGATGAAAAAGCTTGGAAAGACAGCTTGCATGAAATTGCCTTGCTTGCTTATGAAGACCAATGTTCACCTGCTAACCCTCGCTTGCCAATGGTAGCTGACATGGAAGAAATCATGGCAGATGCTTACTATGGTTATGCAGAACGACCAGGACGTCGTAAATAATCGTTTATCAGCCTAGAGGCAGGAGTGATCCTGTCTCTTTTTTGTGAACTCAGATAGACCTGGAATTAAGGTTGAGTGTGTAAATGGGGATAATATACGGACATTATAAAAGATTGTAGGGATATATTTAAAAATTAAAGAATAAGTGAATGAAAAGGAGTGGAAAAGTAGAAAAGCAAGAGAGAAAATCGACGCCCATACTTGCAATTAAACTCAAATAGTTATATAATAGGTTTGTTGAAAGGTGATTTGTAGTGATTCAAGTTACTCTTTTCACAATAAAATTTTCATGATTTTCATAAGGAGGAAATCACTAATGGTAGTTAAAGTTGGTATTAACGGTTTCGGACGTATCGGTCGTCTTGCTTTCCGCCGTATCCAAAACGTAGAAGGTGTTGAAGTTACTCGCATCAACGACCTTACAGATCCAGTGATGCTTGCACACTTGTTGAAATACGATACAACTCAAGGTCGTTTCGACGGTACTGTAGAAGTTAAAGAAGGCGGATTTGAAGTTAACGGTAAATTCGTTAAAGTTTCTGCTGAACGTGATCCAGAACAAATCGACTGGGCTAACGACGGTGTAGAAATCGTTCTTGAAGCAACTGGTTTCTTTGCTACTAAAGCAGCTGCGATATTCTTGATGGTACTGAAACAGTTATCTCAGGTGCTTCATGTACTACAAACTGTTTGGCTCCAATGGCTAAAGCTCTTCATGACAACTTCGGTATCGTTGAAGGTTTGATGACTACTATCCACGGTTACACTGGTGACCAAATGGTTCTTGATGGACCACACCGTAAAGGTGACCTTCGCCGTGCTCGTGCTGCTGCAGCTAACATCGTTCCTAACTCAACTGGTGCTGCTAAAGCAATCGGTTTGGTTATCCCTGAATTGAACGGTAAATTGGACGGAGCTGCTCAACGTGTTCCTGTTCCAACAGGTTCTGTAACTGAATTGGTAGCAGTTCTTGATAAGAACGTTACTGTTGATGAAGTAAAGGTTCATTGTTTGACGCAACTCAAACTAAAGTTCTTGACGTTGACGGTAAACAATTGGTTAAAGTTGTTTCATGGTATGACAACGAAATGTCTTACACTTCACAACTTGTTCGTACTCTTGAATACTTTGCAAAAATCGCTAAATAATTCTTGAGTCGATAAAAAAAGCAAGGCTTTCTTGCCTTGCTTTTTTTGTATATATTGTATATATAAGAATAGATGATAATGTCATCCATTCTTTTTTAATTCTTTTTCAAAAGTATCCGATAGAACAGTGAAACTCAATTTTTCTAAGGTGAGTGGATGGGTAAAAGAAAGGCGAAAGGCATGAAGCATAAGCCGACTTGTTTTTGATTTACTATTATAGAGAGGGTCGCCCAAGATGGGATGCTTGTGATGAGAGAGGTGAACACGAATCTGATGCGTTCGACCGGTCTTTAGCTTGCAACGAACCAGAGAAGTCTTATTTGGGAATTGCTTTAATCGACTGATATGCGTTTCAGCATATTGCCCATTTTTGGGATCTACTACTCGTTTTCTGCGATCGTGTCGATCACGGCCAATTTTATCTCGGAAGATAAGTTCTTTACTCTCTACTCGTCCTTCTACGAGTGCCCAGTACTCGCGAGCGATGTCTTTTTTCTCCAACAAGCGATTGAGGATGGGCAGGATAAAAGGGTTCTTAGCAAAAAGCACCAGCCCACTGGTTTCCATATCTAGACGATGAACGACATAGCAAGTTTGCCCAACGTAGGCAGAGACATGGTTGAGAAGGGCGATTTCGTTTGGTTGGTTACCGTGAGTTTTCATACCCTCAGGTTTGTTGACGACAATAAGATGTTGGTCTTGATAAATTTCTTGAACGAGGTCTGGATTTCCCCAAAGGATTTCCTTTTTGGGATAATCTTCCTCGTCAAAAGTCAATTGGCAAATATCCCCTGCTTTGACTATCTCGTTCCAGTGAACTTCTTCGTGGTTAATTAAGATGTTCTTCTTGGTTCTCAAAAAATGACGAATTTTTCTAGGGATGAGGAGTTGTTCCTCTAGAAATTGTTTGACCGTCATTTGAGGCAGGGATTCGGGTAATGTAAATGTGAATTGCATATAGATATTGTAACAAAAAAAGCCCTATTTGGATAGGGAGTAGCTAAATTCTTGAGTTCCCATGGTGAAGATGATAAAATAAACGCATGAAATTAGATAAATTATTTGAGAAGTTTCTTTCTCTCTTTAAAAAAGAAACGAATGAATCCGCGGAGTCTGATTCGACTAGCATGCGTCGTTCTCGGAGCGATAGAAAAAAATTGTCCCAAGTAGGGCCAATTCGGAAATTTTGGCGTCGTTATCATCTGACAAAGATCGTCATCATTTTAGGGTTAAGCGCTGGCTTACTTGTGGGAACCTACCTATTTGCGATAGCCAAGTCTACCAATGTCAATGATTTGCAAAATGCCTTGAAAACGCGAACTCTGATTTTTGACCGCGAAGAAAAAGAGGCAGGAGCCCTATCAGGTCAAAAGGGAACCTATGTTGAACTGGCAGATATCAGTAAAGACTTGCAAAATGCTGTCGTCGCGACAGAGGATCGTTCCTTCTATAAAAATGATGGGATAAACTACGGTCGTTTTTTTCTAGCCATCCTTACAGCGGGTCGTTCTGGAGGGGGGTCCACCATCACCCAACAGTTGGCAAAAAATGCTTATCTGTCTCAGGACCAGACCGTTGAACGGAAGGCCAAGGAGTTTTTCCTTGCCTTAGAGTTGACCAAGAAATACAGTAAGGAGCAAATCCTTGCTATGTACCTCAATAACGCCTACTTCGGAAATGGGGTATGGGGGGTTGAAGATGCAAGTAAGAAATATTTCGGTGTATCGGCTTCACAACTAACGCTTGATCAGGCGGCAACTCTAGCAGGGATGCTCAAGGGGCCAGAATTGTATAATCCATTAAATTCTGTTGAGACTTCAACCAACCGTAGGGATACTGTTTTGCAAAATATGGTTGTAGCGGGTTATATTGATAAAAATCAAGAGACCGAAGCGGCTGGAGCAGATATGGCTTCTCAACTGCAAGATAAGTATGAAGGGAAGATTTCGGATTATCGTTACCCGTCCTATTTTGATGCAGTTGTCAACGAAGCCGTTTCCAAGTACAATTTAACAGAAGAAGAAATTGTCAACAACGGCTATCGAATCTATACAGAACTTGACCAAAACTACCAAGCCAATATGCAGGTTGTTTACGAAAATACCTCACTATTTCCAAAGGCAGAAGACGGAACACATGCTGAATCAGGTAGTGTTGCTTTAGAGCCTAAAACAGGTGGGGTGCGTAGCGTTGTTGGTAGCGTAGCTGGCGATGACAAACCAGGCTTCCGCAATTTCAACTATGCCACTCAGTCTAAGCGTAGCCCAGGCTCAACTATCAAACCTTTAGTGGTTTATACGCCTGCAGTAGAAGCAGGATGGGCCTTAAACAAGCAATTGGATAATCATACGATGCAGTATGATAGTTATCAAGTGGACAATTATGCAGGGATTAAGACTTCTCCTGAAGTACCTATGTATCAGGCTTTGGCGGAATCACTCAATTTACCGGCAGTTGCGACTGTAAATGCATTAGGTATTGACAAAGCTTTTGATGCTGGGGAGAGATTTGGTCTGAATATGGAAAATGTTGATCGAGTTCTCGGAGTCGCTCTCGGTGGAGGCGTAGAGACGAATCCCCTCCAGATGGCGCAAGCCTATGCAGCTTTTGCTAATGGAGGTCTAATGCCTGAAGCGCATTTTATCACTCGTATTGAAAATGCCAGTGGCCAGGTCATCAAGAGTCATAAAAATTCTCAAAAACGAGTGATTGATAAGTCGGTAGCCGATAAAATGACCAGCATGATGCTAGGAACATTTACCAATGGTACAGGAATTAGTTCATCGCCAACAGATTATGTTATGGCTGGAAAGACAGGTACTACTGAGGCTGCTTTTAATTCAGTATATACTAGTGACCAGTGGGTGATTGGTTATACTCCAGATGTGGTAATTACCCACTGGCTCGGCTTCCCGACGACGGATGAGAACCATTATCTAGCAGGTTCGACCTCAAATGGAGCAGCCCATGTCTTTAGAAGTATGGCTAATACCATTTTGCCATACACCCCAGGTAGCACTTTTACAGTTGAGAATGCTTATAAACAAAATGGGATTGAACCAGAAAATACGAAAAAGCAAGTTGTTGAAAATGAGACAAACCAGTCTGAGGACCCGATAGGAGATATTCGTAGTCGTGCACAAAATCTTGTAGATGAAGCAGGACGTGCGATTTCAGAAGCTAAAATAAAAGAAAAAGCCCAGACAATATGGGACTCAATCCTTAATCTATTTCGTTAAGAGGCTTGTCAAAGCCTAGGTTTCTTGTTATAATAGATAAGATGGAGGCGTTATGGCACTAAAAAAAGCAAGCCTAGCTTGTGCAGTTTGCGGTTCAAGGAATTATTCAATCAAAATTAGTGGGAACCCCAAGCCAACACGACTAGAAGTAAATAAATTTTGTAAACATTGTGGAAAATATACGACACATAGAGAAACGAGATAGGAGAGAACGATGGGTTTTATTAAGGATATTTTTAAACTTCTTAAAGAAACAACTTGGCCAACTCGCAAAGAAAGCTGGAGAGATTTTCGCTCTATTATGGAATATACAGCCTTCTTTGTGGTCATCATTTACATTTTTGACCAGTTGATTGTTTCAGGTTTGATTCGATTTATTAACATTTTTTAGAAGAAAAGTGGAAAACTTCTGCTAGCTTTCTTCTATATATGTATGAAAGGAAATATCATGGATAGTTTTGACAAGGGATGGTTTGTTCTACAAACTTATTCTGGCTATGAAAATAAGGTAAAAGAAAATCTATTGCAACGTGCGCAAACATATAACATGTTGGATAATATTCTTCGCGTTGAGATTCCAACACAAACCGTGCAAGTTGAGAAAAATGGAAAGAAAAAGGAAATTGAAGAGAATCGCTTTCCAGGTTATGTCCTTGTAGAAATGGTCATGACCGATGAAGCATGGTTCGTCGTTCGAAACACACCTAACGTAACAGGATTCGTCGGCTCACACGGTAACAGATCAAAACCAACTCCACTATTGGAACAAGAAATCCGTGATATTCTGGTTTCAATGGGACAAACTGTTCAAGAGTTTGATATTGACGTTGAAGTTGGTCAGACTGTCCGCATCATTGATGGCGCTTTTGCAGACTACACAGGTAAAATTACTGAAATTGATAACAATAAAGTGAAGATGATTATCTCTATGTTTGGTAATGATACGATTGCAGAAGTAAACCTAAACCAAATTGCAGAATTATAACCCCAGAGAGGCCTTGCCTCTCTTTTTATGTACCGTTGAGGGAGGAAGAAGTATAGAATAGAGGAAATAGATCCATGGGCTCGTGCATTTTGCTAAACTAAATGCAGAAAGGAGAGGTCTATGAATCTGAAGGAACTATACGAAGAAACGAGGGGCATCGTCCATAAGTGTCGCAAAGATTATCATTTGCATCTGTGGGAGAAAGAGGACTGGGACCAGGAAGGCATGTTATGTCTGTATGAGCTGGTGAGTCGCAACCCAGAGTTACTAGAGGGCGAGCGCCATCAACTATATGTTTGCTTTAAAACAAAATTTAGAAATCGTATTCTAGATTACATCCGTAAACAGGAAAGCCACAAGCGACGTTTTGACAAAGAACCCTATGAAGAGGTGAGTGAGATTAGCCATCGTCTAGGAGAAAAAGGACTCAGACTGGACGATTATTATCTCTTTCACGAACTTCTAAAGAATTACAAATCAAAGCAGAGTATGGAAAAACAAGAGTTAATAGACCGTCTCATGGGAGGAGAAGTCTTTAGAGGACGTAAAGCTCTCCTGAGAGAACTTTCCCTTATATTTTCAGAATTTCGATAAAGAGGAAAAAAGATCTTGACAAAGGGGAAAAAGTAGGTATAATAGAAAGAGTTGAAAAGCTCAAGGTCCG
>QWCK01001042.1_pt1 | contig 43625 bp, 31 predicted proteins | sample 1972571 | NCBI WGS metagenome assembly QWCK01 (sample SAMN09866710, study PRJNA288562) | Human gut metagenome isolate term2_stool, whole genome shotgun sequencing... | isolation source: gut | host: Homo sapiens | place: USA: California | reverse complement strand
AGCTGGATGAGCAGGAGAAGGTTTATCCGAACAGACGCGGCGGCGGTACCCCCTTCTATCGCAATTCTGAGCTGAACCAGATGGGCGTTCCGGTTATCGTGGGAATTTACGGAACCAACCCTGCAGGCGGCGGCTATCACTCCATCTCTCCGACCATCCTGATTGCACATGAGAAGGGCAATATGGCTGTCGGCGGCGCAGGTATTGTCGGCGGTATGGACTCCAAGCCCTACGTGGATCTTGAGGGTGCAGAGGGCATGATCGACGCGACCAGAAAGATGAAGAACGATCCGCCGGGATCTGTCTCCATCCACTACAATGTCACCGGTTTCTTCCGCGAGGTCTACGCAGAGGAGTTCGGTGTTCTGGATGCCATCAAGAAGTATATGGACTATGTTCCGGCCTTTAATCCGGAGTTCTTCCGTGTCGATGTTCCGAAGGCACCGGCAATCGAAGGTGACGCGCTTTACGATATCGTTCCGAGAAATACCCGCCGTACCTACGATATGTACAATGTTCTCAAGGCGCTCTTTGACGGCGGTGAGTTCATGGAGTACAAGAAGGACTACGGCCCGGAGATGATCACCGGTCTTGCAAAGGTCAATGGTCTTGTGGTCGGTGTTGTCGCAAACCGTCAGGGTGTGCTCGCGATGCAGGGTTATCCGGACTATCCGGAGTACAGAGGAAAGGGCGCCATGGGCATGGGCGGAAAGCTCTATCGCCAGGGCCTGATCAAGATGAATGAGTTTGTGACCCTCTGCGGCCGAGATCGTCTGCCGATGGTATGGGTTCAGGATACGACGGGCATCGATGTCGACAATGAGGCGGAGAAGGCAGAGCTGCTCGGACTTGGCCAGAGCCTGATTTATTCCATCCAGTCCAGCAAGATCCCGATGCTTGAGATCACACTCAGAAAGGGAACTGCTGCTGCGCACTATGTTCTCGGCGGTCCGCAGGCAAATGACAATAACGTATTCTCTATCGGAACCGCTGCGACAGAGATCAACGTGATGTATGGTAAGACTGCTGCCGGCGCTATGTACAGCCGCCGCCTTGTGAAGGATCAGGATGGCGGCAAGGATCTGCAGGGTACCATCGACAAGATGAACAAGCTGATTCAGCACTATATCGACACCTCTACGCCGCAGTACTGCGCAAAGGCAGGCCTGGTCGATGAGATTGTCGATATGCCGAAGCTCAGAAACTATGTTGTGGCCTTTACGGATGCAGCATATCAGAACCCGAAGTCAATCTGCCCGTTCCATCAGATGCTTCTTCCGAGAATCATCAAGGACTATAACGCAAATGGACAGAGTGCAAAGAACGCTGTCAAGGCGTAAGCGGAACAGGCTTCAGATTTGAAATTACAGCTGCGCGGCCGGACATTCTACAGGCCGCGCAGTGAAAAAGCTGTCCGGAGGGGACAGCGACAGGAGAGCAGTAGTACATGGCTATTTACAGTTTAGGTATTGATGTAGGCTCCACCGCCTCCAAGTGTGTCATTCTGGAGGACGGCAAGGAGATTATTGCAAAGTCACTGGTCAGTGTTGGTACCGGGACAAGCGGACCGAAGCGCGCCATTGAGGAGGTCTTAAAGACCGCAGGGATGAAGCGCGAGGATATGAGCTATACACTCGCGACAGGCTATGGACGCAATTCCCTGGAGGGGATTGCAGACAAGCAGATGAGTGAGCTCTCATGTCATGCGCGCGGTGCGTATTTCCTCTTTCCGAAGGTTCACACGGTTATCGACATCGGCGGACAGGATGTGAAGGTCTTAAAGATCGAGAACGGCGCAATGGTCAATTTCCAGATGAATGACAAGTGTGCCGCCGGAACCGGACGCTTTCTCGACGTGATGGCCCGCGTGCTTGAGGTAGAGGTGAGCGATCTGGAGCGTCTGTCGGCAGAATCCACCAAGAAGGTCGGAATCAGCTCCACCTGCACCGTTTTTGCGGAGAGCGAGGTGATCAGTCAGCTTGCGCTCGGCTCAGATAAGCGGGATATCATCGCTGGTATTCACCGCTCCATCGCGGGGCGTGTGGCGGGACTGGTGCATCGTGTCGGTGCGGTTCCGCAGGTAGTTATGACCGGAGGCGTGGCCCAGAACCACGGTGTGGTGCTGGCGCTCGAGGAGCAGCTTGGTGTGGAGATATTTACCTCTCCGCTGACCCAGTATAACGGAGCGCTCGGCGCAGCCCTGTTTGCATATCAGGGAGCGTTAAAGCACGCCAGATAAGTAACTTTTCGTTTTTGAGCCCCTTCCCTCTGGGCGGGGCTCAGCTTGCGGGACAGCGTAAGCCATGCTGTGCCGCAGATTTGGAGGCGATTGATTATGGCAGAAGAAGTAAAGAAACCGGCAAAGAAGAAAACAAGCCCGGGCGTGATTGCACTGCGCAAGGTCGTTGATGATGTCTACGCTGAGGCAAGAGAAGCAAAGAAGCGCGGAGAGCCGGTGGGCTGGTCCTCTTCCAAGTTCCCCTGCGAGCTTGCGGAGGCCTTTGGCCTGCACGTCGTATATCCGGAGAACCAGGCGGCAGGAATTGCGGCAAACCGTAATGGTGAGATGCTCTGTCAGGCAGCCGAGGATCTCGGCTATGACAATGATATCTGTGGCTACACCCGTATCAGTCTTGCCTATGCAGCCGGCTACAGAGTCGGCAGAAAGTTCGACCCGGCAACCGGTGAGTACATCATCAACCCGGCGTCCGGCAAGCCCTTAAAGGACGCTGACGGCAAGCCCGTTATTGACGAGGCAACTGGCAAGCCGAAGAAGGATCCGAAGACGCAGACTCCATATGAGGAGCTGGTCAATATCAACGACATCGAGGCACTGCCGGACGGCCCGGAGAAGGAGCAGAAGCTCGCGGCTCTAAAGCCGATTCGCCAGAACCTCATGCCGATGCCCGACTTCGTTCTCTGCTGCAATAATATCTGCAACTGCATGACAAAGTGGTATGAGAACATCGCCCGCATTCACAATATTCCGCTCATCATGATCGATATCCCCTATAACAATGATGTCGATGTCGATGACAGTAAGGTCCGCTATGTGAGAGCGCAGTTTGACGAGGCAATCAAGCAGCTTGAGCAGATCTCCGGCAAGAAATTTGATGAGGAGAAATTCAATCAGGCATGTGCAAATGCAAACAGAACGGCAAAGGCGTGGCTGAAGGTCTGTGATTATCTCCAGTACAAGCCCGCTCCGATGTCCGGCTTTGATCTCTTCAACCACATGGCAGATGTCGTGACCGCGCGTGGCCGTGTCGAGACTGCCGAGGCCTTTGAGCTGCTCGCGCAGGATCTTGAGCAGAATGTCAAGGATGGTACCTCCACGCTGCCGTTCCCGGAGAAAAAGCGCATCATGTTCGAGGGTATTCCGTGCTGGCCGAAGCTTCCGGCACTGTTCAAGCCACTGAAGGACAACGGAATTAATGTCACCGCAGTCGTCTACGCTCCGGCATTCGGCTTTGTTTATGATGGTCTGGACGAGATGGCACGCGCCTACTACAAGGCTCCGAACTCTGTATGTATTGAGCAGGGTGTTGCATGGAGAGAGGGAATCTGCCGCGACAACAAGGTCGATGGCGTACTGGTTCACTACAACCGCTCCTGCAAGCCGTGGTCCGGTTACATGGCGGAAATGCAGAGACGCTTCACCAAGGATCTCGGTGTGCCCTGCGCCGGCTTTGACGGCGATCAGGCGGATCCGCGTAACTTTAACGCCGCACAGTATGAGACCAGAGTACAGGGTCTGATGGAAGCAATGGAAGCGAACGACAAAGCGAAGGAGGCGTAAGAATGAGTATCGAAGCTTTATTGAAGGAATTCGCTGAAGTCTCCGCTAATCCGAAGGCTCAGCTCGAAAAATACAAGGCAGCAGGCAAAAAGGTAATCGGTGTTCTTCCGTACTATGCACCGGAGGAGCTGGTTTATGCAGCAGGCATGGTTCCGATGGGAATCTGGGGCAGCAATACGAAGACTATCAGCCGCGCCAAGGAGTACTGCGCGACCTTCTACTGCACCATTGCTCAGCTCGCGCTGGAAATGCTGCTGGATGGCACCATGAAGGATCTGGACGGCGTTATCACCCCCACGATCTGTGACACGCTTCGCCCGATGTCTCAGAACATCCGCGTCGCGATGGGCGATAAGCTTCCGGTGATCTTCCTCGCGCATCCGCAGAACCGCTTTGCTGACTGGGGTCTGCAGTTCACGATGGATCAGTATCATGATGTGAAGAAGCAGCTGGAGAAGATCGCCTCCAAGGCGATCACTCCGGAGGATCTACAGAGAACCATTAAGCTCTATAACCGCAGCCGCAGAGCGCGCCGCGCATTTGTGAAGCTCGCCAGCGATCACTGCGACGTGATTACACCGACCAAGAGAATGTATGTCCTGAAGTCTGCATGGTTCATGGCAAAGGACGAGTACACTGAGAAGCTTGAGGCGCTGAATGCAGAGCTCGAAAAGCTCCCGGTATGTGATTGGAAGGGAACCAAGGTTGTGACCAGCGGCATCATCTGCGACAACCCGAAGCTTCTTGCGGCATTTGAGGAGAATCATATTGCAATTGCAGCGGATGATGTGGCTCACGAGAGCCGCTCCTTCAAGACCGATGCACCGGAGACGGAGAATCCGATGCGCGATCTCGCAGTGCAGTATGCAAGCATCGACCACGATGTTCTGCTCTATGACCCGAAGTCCTCGGAGAACCGCCGCGGTGAATACGTCGCTGACCTCGTGAAGAACAGCGGTGCGCAGGGACTGGTGCTCTTCATGCAGCAGTTCTGTGACCCGGAGGAGATGGAATACCCCTATCTCAAGAAGGCTCTGGACAATGCAGGGATCCCGCATATTAAGCTCGGCATTGACCAGCAGATGCGCGATTTCGGACAGGCCCGCACTGCGATTCAGGCCTTCGCGGATGTGCTTTCTCTGTAAATAAACATCTTTTTTCTTTCAACGGGCGCCGCTGCTTGCGGCGTCCGTTTGCATATCGGCTTTTTTCGGAAAGAAGAAAGGGGCTATAATAAACGCAGCGATTTCTGGAATTTTTTTGCAAAAAATAGAGAAACCCTATAAATTCAACGAAAGAATTGCTTTTATCACAGGGAAGTCTATACTATATATTAGTATAGTATACCTTAGGGTTTTATAAGTAAAATCCGGCGATCAGACAGGAAGAACAGAGAGGATTCCGGAGAAATGAGTTTTGCCGCATTTCGCCGTGAAAGCTGTGACAAGAGCTGAAAGCATTCGGTAAAGGGAGAGAAAGCTTCATAGGAGAATTGTGCTGAGAGTCCGGAAAAATACAGATGGCGAAGGTGAGATAAAGGACAAAGCCACAAATTCCAATGCCAAAGAAAAGGATAAGGCTACAGATTCCAATGCCAAAGAAAAGGATAAGGCTACAGATTCCAATGCCGGAAGGCGAGGCGGTTCAGGAAACGGTGGAGGCGGAACTGTAACCGGAAAGCATGCCAGCAAGAAGTATATGCCGCTGCCTGTTATTCCGCAGCAGAACATTCCGGAAGTGAAGGCGGAGGAGCAGCCCGTGCCGGACAGCACAGCGTCAAATCACGGTGTAGAGCCGATTCTTGTCAAGCAGGAGAGATCCGGAAGGTCCTTACCGAAGACAGGAGAGAGTGCGACCCGCGCTTTATATGCGCTGCTGGCGGGGATTGTGAGCAGCTTCCTGCTGTTGTTTAGGATTAAGAGAAATAAGCAGTAACAGAAAGAGCAATGAATATTTGAGAAGCGAGAGAGGGGGGCCTCAGCCCCCCTCTCTCGCTTATTACAGTGAAATCACAGTGAATTTGTGCGGCTCCTGTCATGGACAGAGGGCATCCGATGGCTGGTTCTGTCCACAGGCTTTTTGTGCGGTGCAGCTTTGAAGGAGCTGTTCCTCTCTTGAAGCTCCTCAAAGCAGATGCGGCTTTTTTCTGCCGGCTGCCCTTTCCCGAGCTTCCGGCATTCTTCTCTGCGCAGGGTATTTCGTTCCTCCCACTGCCGGGAGAGCAGCTGAGCCTCTTCGTAGTCCTGCACCTCCAGCTGGTGGGCCATTTTCCGCTTTCCGCTGCTGAAGAAGTGTACGCTGGTTCTGGGAGCGGTGGGCTCAGGCGGATTGTAGCATACGCTTTCCAGCTTTCCGTCTGACAGGACACTCAGGTGATCCGCGGAATGATTCTGTATATTCAGGTAGTCCGTGAGTCGGTCGGTAAAGTCGACCAGGGAGGACTGCAGGTTCTCGGGATTCAGACCATTCGCAGTATTCCGGCTGAAGGGAACACCATTCAGGCAAACGCGGGATAGAGCAGAACGTACAAGGGAGAGATCCGGCGCACTGTTTCCGAGAATTTTTGCGCCGGTCAGCTCTTCAAGTGCCCACATGGCGGTATTCGCTTTTTCCTCCGGTGTCTGCATGATATTCTGTGCCAGAGTCTGATAAAGGCCGTTGCTGATACTTCCGGAAAGTACCGGAGCATCTGGGCAGGGTGCTGCAAGAAGATTGGCAGCTCTTGCGGAAGCCTCCATTCCGGCATTATACAGGGTGTATTCATTTCCGGTCATACGTCCTTCTGTATTCTGCATAGCTTCCTGATAACGGGTGAAGTCCTTTCTGCTTCCATAGACGCCGAATTGCAGTTCATCGGAAAACGGAGCATTGTTCAGGTAGTCGGAAGCTCTGCTGCGGGGGAGTTCCACTGTAATCAGTCGGTTTTCCAGAGTCGCTGCGGCATAGGCACCGGGAGCTTGCCCCTGGTTTCCGGCGGAGAGCAGATCTGCTTTAATCTCCGGATGGGGGTAAGCGCTCAGACTTTGGATCTTATTCAGAAAGCCTGCGCCCTCAGAAAGAGGGAGAAACGCTCTTCTGGACTCCACCGGGTCGATTGCAGCGAGAGAGCGCAGCAGCTCGGAGGTCTGCGTAAGTTCGGTGTGTACAGACTTCATGACGCTGCTTCCAATCTGTTTTTCCAGCTCCTGACTGCCGGCGATTCGCTCGGAAAATTCTGCAAAGGAATGCAGGAATGAATTACCGAGCAGCGCATCGGAGCTTCCGGGAAGGAAGAATTCTTTCTGGAACTGCCCGAAGGAGACCCGTGCATTGCCCGGGATGTTCAGCTGATCTGCGAGCCACTGGTCACGGTAAGCCGCCACCTCATCAGGAGCTGCGGCGGGGTTTCTGGGATCCCGGGACTCCGAAAACATCAGCTGTGCCTGCTGTGCAAAGAGGCCGGCACGTTCTGCTGTCGCAGGCGTCACCTCTCCGTGTTCATTCAGAAGCATCTGACTCATACCGCGAAGCAGATAGTTGTAGTTCTGCCGAAAGCTGATCTGCTGCCCTTCAGCGGAGTAGACGTATTCCGGCATACGGAGCTGTGCCCGGTAGCGGGTCTCTCCATCTTCCATCGTCTGAGGCTGGAAGCCGAGGAGCGGATTGGCCGAGGAGAGAAGATTTTTCTGCTGTTCTGTTATCAGCAGGTGATCGGCGGAAGCGCCGGAGGTCCGCATGAGCGCCGGATCCGCCGACAGGGGGGCGTGGTGATACAGAGCTGCGCCGGAGAGAGATGCAGGAGCTTCAAGCTGCGATGCACTGCGAAGCTGTGCTGCGGGATCCATTTCCGGAGCAGGCGCTTTCCGGAGGAAGCGGGAGGCGAGCAGAGGAATGTCGGACGACACATTCACGGGGACGAAGCGGAGACCGTGGTCAGCATACAGGGACTCTGCCCCGGAGGCCGCAGCGCCTGCAGACAGGTTCTTCTCATCCCGCACAGCGAAATCAACTCTTTCATTGTCCGTAATATGCTTCATAATCTCAATCTTCTTGTCTTCAGAAGAGAGATACTGCATATGACTGCGGCGGAAACGCTCTCCGGCACTTTCGCCATTGATATAGATATCATCAAATATCCGGTGATCGTCCGTCTTCAGCATGGATTTCGGGAAGACGGTGGAGAAGGCCGCATCAAAATTATGAACAGCGAACTCCCTTGCCCGCAGGCTCATATCAGAAGCATGTGCAGCAGTTATGAAATCATTTGCAATCTGATCCTCCGGAGCCTGTATGTCCATGCGGACCTGATTGATGGGCAGCAGCTTTCCGTTCAATGTTTTTGCCATATCGACGAGGGACTCGAAGCTGGCACCGCTTCCGGAAAGAAAGTTTGTCAGAGCTTCCTTTTCTTCATTGTTGATATGGTTTACCTGCTCGCCTCCGTTCAGCGCAGAGGTGAGAATACTTCTTGCAGCTGTACGGGCCATGCGAAGGTCTATATCCTTTTCTTCCAGCTCGCCTGTATAGAGATAGGAGCGGTTTAGGAGCTCCTTTGAGCCATGCTCCGCCTGAATGAGAGAAGAGACACCGTTAAAATTCAGCTTTGCTTTTCCATAGGCTTCCGCTCGCTCCATGATCTGATCCAGGGTATTGACCAAAGTGCGGTAGTTATCACGGTGTGCGTCGGGAATACGGCTCTCAAGCATGATTGCATTGCGCAGATCGTTCTTGAATTCATATTCCAGCTCGTTGGTAGTATATCCCCGGCTTCCCATGACAGGCTTATAACCGCTCTGGTTTCGATTGTTTTCCCACTCTTCCCCGATGGAAAATTTATGATAGTCTTCCTTCAGTCCAAGATAAGCGCGCTCAGCATAGGGAGAAAAATCCCGGAGCGGCTGATAGATTTCGTTAAAGAGACTGTTCTTCTCCAGCTGAAGAATCTGTTCTTCTTTCGCTTTTTGTTTTCTCAGGCAGAAGTCCTCCGTGATGCCGTCTGCCGGAATATGGGCATTTTTAAAATAGTGTTTCCGGAAGTTCTCCTCATTCTCAAAAATCCCGATGGAAACGGCATCTGTCATGCCCGGATGATGCATAAAGGAATCCGCTTCCGGAGCGAATGCTTCCAGTGTCAGCTGGTAAGTCTTTCCGTTTGCAGCGGTGAAGCTTCCGATATGTGTTGCTACGTGCTGATCCCATTTGCGCTCCCCGAGAGTGTCGTCGAAATGCTGAACGGCCTTCTGGGCATCTGCCACAGCGTCAGAGAGAGCGGAAAGCTGCCGGTTCTGAGAGGAATCACCATCCTGCGCATGCTGAAACACCCAGTTGTCCAGCCGGCTGCGCGCATCGCTTACTTCTGTCTCCAACCGGCTCCGGTTTTCCTGATCCCGCGCTTCGAGATTGACGCTGTAGGATGTCGGCGGCACGCTTTTTCCCGCCTTCCCCATAAGAATGTCGGCATTGTTTGCATAGTCCCAGATCAGGCGGTTGCTGTGAAGGCTTCCGCTGCATTCCGTAGGGCAGATCAGAGCCATTTCAGTTTCAGGATCCATGTGCGCATAGCGGAGAAGCTCGGCGGAGGCTTTTTCCTGTTCGCGCAGATTCAGCTGAAGTCTTTCGCGCATTCCCGTGTCCGCAGAGAGCTGCTCACGAAGAGACTCATCGCCGAGAGCCAGTCCTGCCGCTATATAGCCGCCCCATATCAGTGAGAAATTCCCTCCCATGTAAGGGGCAATGCGGCTTTCCTCATGATTAAAAAACATGGCTTCTGCAAAGTTGCGGAAATCGCCGCGTTCTGTCGCGGGGATCCGGAGTGTCGTGGCAAGCCAGTCAAGCCCATGCATGCGGGCATCAACTCCGCTTCGCAGAGCTTCCAGACTGACGGGAGCTTCAGAGAGTCCGAGGCGGGCGTCCAGCTCATTCAGAAAGGCAAAGCCCTTTGCATAATCCAGGCTGCCATTGTCGGAAAGGAACTGATTTGCAATTCCCTTCACCAGGCGATTGTTATTGACACGCATCCGGAATACCACTCCGTCTTGAGAAAGGCTTCCGTACTCCGGCATACGCGGTGTCATGGTGTAGCTGTCTGACCCTTCAACGGGAGCAAAATGAAAGAAGTTTCCGGCGCTTCCCGCTTCAATGGTCTGTTTTATGTTCTGATTGACAAGAAGCCCGCCTTCATAGGTTCCTTCTGTAATGCTGTCGCCTGTTATATTATATGGCATGCTGTGTACTCCTTTCTGTGCTTCAGCTTGATATATTCATTTTTTCTGTCGGTTTTTGCAGTTTACTATGTAAATGGACACAAAAGTGACATTGTGAGAGTGGAAGAAGCCGGAGGCTTCGGATTCATCAGCAGGAATGTACGACAGCGCCGGCTCTTTCCGGAGTCAGCAGCTGAACGGCCGCTCCTGCGGCAGAGAGAAAAATCCTGGCGTAGAGGTAGACCGGGCTTCCGGAGGGAGGAAAGTGCAGAGCAAAAGGGAAAACGGGGAGAAGACGAAGAAAAAAATGTACCATGGCGAATCCGCCGATGACAGCGGTAAGCGCGATCATGATAGTTCGATTCAGCTTTACGGCAAGCCTGGCACAGATCAGAGAAGCCGCGAGGGATGCAAGCGGCGCATGAAGTTCATGGCTGAATATATTTGGCAGTATGGTTCGTGAAAGCTGAAAAACGGCGAAAAAAATGCCGGACAGATAGATTTTCCATGAGAGCGCGGCCAGACAGATCGCGACAGCGAGAGAGGCCGGAAGCAGGTAATCCGGACGCAGATCAAAGAACAGAGGCAGCTGTTCGACTGCGAGAGAATAGCCCAGAGAAAAAGAGATGATACAGACCAACAACTTCTGGAGATGATATCCCTCGAGGCAGCATGCCATTGAGAGAAGCAGTCCTGCGCAGAGAATGACCGGCGGACAGTCTCTGAGATCCGGCATAAAATTTAACAATGTTCCACAGGTATGAGCTATGATCTGAGTATCCATAAAAGAGGCTCCTTTCAGAACGTGAGGATCATGTGCCTGAAAGTGCAGGCACATACGGATAGGCATAGACAAAGACAGCCAGGTATAGAGAAAGATAGCAGGGAAAGAGACACAGAAAGGACACACGGAAAGAAAAGCCTGTAACTATTTTGTGTCTATTGATATGATAGAACTAAACGCAATGGGCAGAAAAGGAATGGAGAGTCTGTATGCTGATTTTTGCAATTGATGATGAAAGGCTTGCTCTGGAGGCGCTGATCAGTGGAATCAGGAAAGCTGTTCCGCAGGCGGAAGTACGGGGGTTTAGAAAAGTAAAGGAGCTTCTTGAGGCGATCCGGACGGAGACTCCGGAGGTGGTGTTTTTGGATGTGGAAATGAAGAAAATGAACGGGATTGATCTCGCGCAGGAAATCAAGAAGAAGTTCGGCGACATCAACCTCATTTTTGCAAGCGGATTCAGTCAGTATACCTGTGACGCCTTTGCGATTCACGCCAGCGGCTATGTCATGAAGCCGGTCACGCCGGAGAAAATCAAGAATGAGATAGACAACCTCAGATTTCCGATCAGAGAGGAAAAACATCTGCTGCAGCTGCAATGCTTCGGGAACTTTGAAGTCTTCTTTGACGGAACGCCGCTTAAGTTTAAGTACAATAAAACCAAAGAACTGCTGGCTTATCTGGTTGATCGAAACGGGGCGATGTGCAGCAACAGTGAGCTGATGGCAGTCCTGTGGGAGGATGAGTGCAATTCCGAGAAGAGAATTTCGTATTTGAAAAATCTTCGGGCCGATCTCTGCTCTGTGTTGGAAGGAATCGGAAAGGGAGAGCTGATTACCCGTGCATGGGGCAAGATGGGAATTCGCAGAGATGAGGTGAACTGCGACTACTACAGGTGGCTGGATGGGAACAGGGACGAGTACTATGGAGAGTACATGACGCAGTACAGCTGGACAGAATTTACAAATGCGGCTCTCATGGATGATTATCAGAGACGCATGGGAGAATTATAAAGGACACGGAGAACTTATGATTTATGATGTGAATCTGCTGTATCAGGAACTTCTCAACCCGGATCTGACAGAGGAGAGGCGGCAGGAAATATTTCGCATGCTGGTAGCCTGCGGTATGAACCCGAACTGTAAAAATGCATCGGCTGCGTCCGATAAGGAACTGCTGGCAGGGGTGGAGGAGTTTCTGAAGACATCGTGGAGGGCCTTTGTAGAAGGCCGAGAGGGGAGAGAGAAGACTCGTACCTCTCCGCCCTGGGAGGACGGCTTCAGAAAACGCATCAGTTTTGCAGAGCTTTTGAAAAAGCTGCAGTGCGAGCACCGGACAAAGGAGCTCAGAGAAATCGGAGCCTGCAAGGCACTTCATGCTGCAGAGAAAAAGGCGGGAAAATAAATGAGAGAACGAAAGATCATGTACGCTGACCGGATCAGAGGCGCTTTTCGGGATCCGGGCTATGATGTGCAGGAATATCTCGACAGGGCGCTGCACGGGAAAATCAGCCCTCTGGACAGGAAGCGCTTTCTCGCACAGATGGAATATATGCCGGGAAAGCCGGAGAAGAGAGACAGCAATTTCTGGTATCAGGAAAGCGGAAGACAGGAAAAACGCACGATGAAGGAGCAGTATCAGCATCAGTTTGCCAGACTCTTCTATGATGGAGACAGAGATATTGCAGAGCTTCCGGGACTGGTGAGTGATGTGGTTGAGAATCTCAAAATAGATGGTGTGAGCTACAAGCAGAAATATCATATGCCGGAGGTGAGCACTGTAAATTGTCTTGAGATGATTTGTCATGTGGTCAGGAACCTTTCGGAGGGAGAGCTGGCGGAGGCCTTTTCCGGCCAGAGCGGGAGAGAGCCGGAGATTACATTTTACAGGGAACGGAGCCGGCAGGAGCTCTGCTTTCGCCCGTCAGAGCTGCTTCCACTGAAAGAAAGCAAAAGGAAGATTTCCTTCAGAGGGCTGATGGAAAAGGTGGGCGGCAGAGAAAATTCTGCCGGAGGGGTGCAGGAGCTGAGAAGTACGCTGAGGAACAAAACAAAGGGTGGAAAGACAGCAGGGAAATGGTAGATGAATTATACACACGGCATGCTGGAGGCTTTTGCGGCACTGATTATACTGGTTCTGCTGATTGAGAGTCATTTTATTTCAAAGGCAACACCAAAACGAATAGTACTGAATATCCTTCTGTTTGCCCTGTTTATTCTTCTGGTGGCGGATGCAGTTTCTTATCTGCTCTCTCCATCAGGAAAAATGGGGCTGCTTTCAGAGGTCTTTTTTCTTGTGTCTACGTGCTTTGCCTATAATTTGATTGCTATTTTTCATTATTATCTGGTTCTCAATATCCGGGAAAAAAAACAGATATCCATGTGGCTGGGTCATCTGGGCTTCGCTGTTGCTCTGGCGGGAGGCTTGATGTGGGTCAGCTCCTTCTGGACAGGAGCTGTATATACCATCGTTGACGGAGATTATTTTCGGGGGCCGTTTTTTGGGGTGTCGCAGGTCATTGCACTGAGTCTTGTGAGTTATGACTGTATTCTGATTGTATTGTTTTTCGAGGAGCTGGGAAAGCGTGATGGAATTGCGTTTATCAGCTACATATTCAGTGTTGTCGTCTCTCTGATGCTTCGGGAGATGCTGCCTCCTTTGGGCATCCCTTTCGTTTATCTCGCGGTTACACTTTCAGTCATTGTAATGTATACGATTCTTCATATCGAACAGAATATAGAGTTGAAGCTCAAAGAAGAAAAACTGGTAAGAAGCAGGGTTGCCATTATGCTGAGCCAGATTCAGCCGCACTTTCTTTATAATGCGCTGAATGCGATTTATTATCTCTGTGAAAAGAATGCCGGTCTGGCACAGCAGGCGATCGCAGAATTTTCCGACTATCTGAGAGGAAATCTGGATTCGATCGGTGTGGAGGACAATGTTCCCTTTGAACGGGAGCTCACGCACATCCGAAATTATCTGTTTTTGGAGAAGCTGCGCTATGAGGATGAATTGGAAATTATCTACGATCTGGAAACTCTGGATTTCAGACTGCCGCCGCTTACTGTGCAGCCGCTGGTGGAAAATGCCGTGCGCTACGGCGTTGGGCAGGCGCCGGACGGCGGGAGCGTAATCATTCGGAGCACAGAGCATGACGCCTATTATCAGGTGGAGGTGATTGATGACGGGATCGGGTATCATGCGGATGAGGTGCAGGAGATCGGAAGGAGTCATATCGGGATCAGCAATGTAAGAGAGCGCCTGGAGCTCATGGTGCATGGAAGCCTGGAAATCGAAAACAGAGAAGGCGGAGGCACGGTGGCAAGGATCAGAATCCCGAAGATGATGGAAGTTATGCTGAACTGAATGCGCTGCGGAGCAGCCGCAGGAATGAGCGGAAAATGCCGGATGGATACCCGTCCGGCGTTTTTTGTGTGTCTCTTTTGTGTCTATGATTTATGTAGAATCCCTCTGTATTTGGGATATTGGGAGGAAGATTCATGCGGAGAGATTGCAGGATGAGATTTCTTCGGGGAATATATTCGGAAGAGAAACAGGCGGAAAGGAGTGCCATGACAGGAAATAATACGATTTACAGAACTGCGATAAGAATGGATGATGCCGGGGCTTCAGAGGCAGAGCAGGCCTTGAAAACGCTGCTGGATAAGATGCCTAAGCTGCTGATCATTGATATGGAGGAGACCAGATATATCAGCTCGGCAGGACTCAGATTTCTCCTGTCCGCACAGAAGAGCATGAAGCAGAGGAGCGGACGCATGGTCTTGAGACATGTGGCGCAATCTGTAGAAGAGATTTTTGATGTGACGGGCTTTTCAGGGGTCCTCAATATTGAATAAGGAGAGAACATGGAATTTTCCGGAATGACAGGAGAACAGAAGGCATGGATGATACTGGCCGGGATGGGCAAAGCGGTATCGCCGCTCCTGCTTTATATCTGCATGCCGTCGCTGTGTATGGCGCTGGGTTATCTGCTGTTCCATGGGGAAATGAGCCGGGCGGAGTTTTTCCGGTATGGAGGGAATTTCTATACCGCAGCGGGGATGGCGTGCTCTCTGTTTCTTCTGTATTGGAGATCTTCCCGCAGAGGAGAGAGCTTCTGTGAGGATGCAACGTTATTTCCTGAGAGCTTCAGGGCGGGAAGAGCGGCTTTGTTTGTTCTCTTTGGGGGGGCTCTGTCGCTGTTTGTTTCCGCCCTCATCACACTGGGAGGAGCCGGGACCGCAGGCTACCGGGAGAGTGTTGCGGGGCTGCTGGAGGGACCGGATCTTCTGTTTTCCGTGATTACGGTATCACTCCTGTCGCCGCTGCTGGAGGAAGTTGTCTTTCGCGGCTACATGCTGAACACCATGCTGAGGCGTTTCGGTCTGCGAAGAGCGGTTTTTGGAAGTGCCATCCTTTTTGCAATCTGTCATGTGAATCCGATATGGGTGCTGTATGCGTTTCCGGCAGGACTTCTGCTGGCCGTGCTTTCTATCCGGGAGGACAATATTCTGTATGGGATTTTTCTTCACATTGGGTTCAACCTGCCCTCTGCAGTTCTGGCGGTTCTTTACAGAGCCAATCCGGAAATGAGAGGACGGATGGACACGGCGGTACTTCTCGCGCTGCTGTTTTTGACGGCAGGAGGAATGCTTTGGCTGCTTTCCGGATATTTTGAGAGGAGTGTTCCGGAGCTTGGCCGCGCAGCGATTCGATGGGGAATCAAAAATTTCAGAGGGAAGCGCAAATGAAAAATATTCTGAAAAAAATGACAGTATATATAGCGGGAGCCGCTGTTTCGATCTGTCTGATCGGGGGTCTGACCGGATTCCTTCTGGGAGGATTTACACCGGAGGGCTTTTCCCCGGAAAGCGGAATGGAAAGGCTCTTTTCAGGCACGACGCTGCTCTACGGGACGGTGGAGACCATACTCATGGCGCTTCTGTATCATATTTTCCATATTGGAGGCATCGGACGGCGCACAAAGAATGTGCTGAAGGACAGCTATCGAAAGAGCGGAGCGCAGCGTATAGAGGGAGCGCTTGAGAATGCCCGCTTCATGGAGGATGAGGAACGGGATGAAAACTTTCCGAGAAAGCTGTTTTCAAGGTTGGAGAAGGAGAAGCAGGACGGAATACCTTTGTATGCCGTTTACAACCAGAAGCGGAGAGAGCTTGAGCTGAATCTGATGAAGCCGGCACATGGCATTATTATCGGTGCTACGGGCTCGGGAAAAACCACAACCTTTATCAATCCGACGATTCAGATTCTGGGGCACACGAGAGCCGGCTCCTCAATGATCTGCACTGATCCTAAGGGCGAGCTGTTTCAGCTTCATTCGGCCATGCTGAAGGAGCGGGGATATCAGTGTATGGTGCTGGATCTCCGCGATCCCTACAGCTCGTTCCGCTGGAATCCGCTGGGAGATATCTATGATCGCTACCAGGAATATTTCCATACCGGAGATGAAATCTATGAGAGGACAGACAGCATTGAGCACGCGGGTGGGCTGGAGCTTTGCAATGAGCCGGAGAGCTACGAAGAGTGCTGGTACGAGTATAAAGGGCGGGCTTACAGCGATCGCCGTCAGCTGATTCAGGAGATTCACAGTGAGCGGCAGCGTATTTACGACGGCGTCTATGAGGATCTGAATGATCTGGTATCGGTAATCTGCCCGATTGAATCACAGAATGATCCGGTCTGGGAAAGAGGCGCCAGATCTATTATTCTGGCAACGCTTCTGGCTATGCTGGAGGACAGCGAGACGCCGGAGCTGGAAATGACCAAAGATAAATTCTGCTTTTACAATCTCAATAAGGCCATCAGTAATTCGGAGGATGAGTTTGCAGCCCTGAAAGATTTCTTTAAGGGGAGAGAAAAAACCTCCAAGGCAGTGGGACTTTCCAGACAGGTGCTCTCTGCCGCGGAGCAGACATTGTCCTCCTATATGTCAATCGCGTTTGATAAACTGTCGATGTTCAACGATGAAGGAATCTGCGCCATGACTTCGGCGACGGATATCCAGCCGGAGCGGTTTGCGGAAGAACCCACAGCCTTGTTTTTGAAAATTCCGGATGAAAAAGACACACGACATGTGCTGGCCGGCGTGTTTATTCTCTCAATCTACAAGGCGCTGATTAAGGTGGCGTCCGCGAGAGAGGATCTGTCACTGCCGCGGAATGTGTATTTTCTGCTGGATGAGTTCGGCAATATGCCCAAAATTGAAAAGTTTGACAAGATGATTACGGTGGGACGCAGCAGGAAGATATGGTTTCAGATGGTGGTGCAGTCCTTTGCACAGCTTGACAATGTATACGGCCCCACAGTGGCGAATATCATTAAGGGAAACTGCGGTCTGAAGATGTTTATCGGCTCCAATGACATTGGAACTTGTGACGAGTTTTCAAAGCTCTGCGGAAATATGACTGTGGAGACCCGAAGTGTTTCTTCCTCTACAGTGGACAGAACCGGCGCGATGAATGTATCCAGTTCGCTGCAGACCCGTCCGCTGATTTATCCTTCAGAGCTGATGAAGCTGAACAATCAGAAGAACTCGGGCAATGCGATTGTCGTGACCTTTGGGAACCCGCCGCTGAGGACCAAATTCACACCCTCTTACAAGTGCCCGCTGTATCAGACCGGACAGATGAGCGAGGAAAAGGTCAGGAACAATTATTTTTACGGCGCAGAGGTTCTGTACAATTTGGATGAAAGAAATTATCTGGTGCTGGAGCAGAAGGACCTCGGGGAAGCTGAGGAAACTGAGGAAGCACTGCATCCGAATGGAGAGGAACGCGGCGCTGCGGAAGATCAGAGCGCTGAGGGAAAAGATATGGAAAAAGTGGAAAGCAGAGATGAACAATAATACGCGTAAAAAGGTGCGGGGGCTTTTTCTGGCTGCGGCGCTGCTGCCGTTACTTGCTGTACAGCAGGTGCATGCCTCGGAAGGCTCGGTGATCCGGAGAATCAATGAGAGCACGGGACAGAAGGCGAGGAGTCTTGTGCCGGAGAACATTTACGGCAGCGGAAGCCGGCGATCGACAGAGCAGAAAAATGGAAAGAGCGGACAGGACGTCTCCGACGCTACAGGACCGGGGGCGGGAGGTGCCGCGGAGGATACGTTTCAGGGGCCGGTGGTAGAGGATGTCCGGATCACGGAGACCTATCATGAGGATTATCGTCTGTATGAGGAAGGGCTCGGAGAAAAAGCGTTTTTCTACAGCAATATTGCCAACGGGACATGGACGGACAAGCCGGTACGTTTTGAAATTCCGGAGCAGATCAGCGTGTCGGCAAGCAGAGACGGGGCGCCGTATCCTTTTGAGCGGGGGCAGGCCTTTGCGGAACAGGGAAGCTACCTGCTGACCCTTGTTGTTGCAGAGAATGAATCCCTGCCGTTTTCGGCGCAGAAGCTGTTTGAGGGGAGCTTTCGCTTCCGGATTCAGGAAAAGCCTGCGGCAGCTCCGGCCGGATCCGGAGATTCAGGGGAGGAGAGGCAGCTTGCAGAGATTGCCCGCTCACTGAATCCGGATTATGAGAACACGGCGGGAGGGAGCGGAAAGGTATCTTCCGGGGGCGCAGAGACAAGAGGAAGCGCAGAGAGCGTAGCGGGAGCAGGAAGTGGCGCTGCTGCCGGATATGCTCCGGTCTCCGGAGAGGGCGATGCACTGGAACAGGAACTGAGAAATTCCGGAGCGCTGGAGATCAAAGACGGGATCATGTCTGATGACGGAACGATCAATGAGGACAGACTTTCCGCTCTCATCAGCAGTGAAACAGCCGGAAAGAAGCCGGAAAGCGGAAAGGAAAGCACGACATACGATCCCGAAACGGGCTTTTATAAACATACTCTGCGCTCCGGAGACAGCTTCCTTTCGGATATTCCGGACGGGGGACTGACCAATCAACCGGTCATGATCGCGGAGAACGAGACACTGAGCTTTACGCTGCGCAGAAACGGTGTCCCGGTGGAGCATTTTTCTCCGGGAGAATACATTGAGCAGCCGGGAAGCTATCAGCTCTACCCCGAGAGCGAGTCGGTAAAGTTCAAAATGGCCTATGAAAAGCAGCAGCCGGTTTTCTCCTTCCGGATTTTGGACGCGGAAGCAGTCTCGGATCTGGGTTTTATCAATCTTCCGGAGCACCATAAAGTACAGCTGCTGCGTCATGACGGGAAGGATGTGGATGACAGCCTTCTGCTGAATGAGGGGAGAAGCATATACCTCAAGAATGACGGAATATATCAGCTGCAGCTGGAAGGGCCGGCGGGAAGCAGCTCCGTCCAGTTGAAGCTGGATCGCATAGCTCCGCGTTTCAGGGTACATCTGTCAGCCAATCTTGCACAGATCGAGTATCTTTCGGAGGATACGGCGCTGGTACAGCTCTACCGGGGCGGGAGATTGGTCAAAGAGGACAGCCTGATCCAGGAGGTCAACGGAGCCGGGAGCTACCGGATTCTCGTGAAGGATGTGGCGGGAAACAGCAGCGAGTACAGCTTTGTTATCCGATATCAGGTCAATACGGCTGCGGTGATCGCCATTCTGCTGTGCCTTGCTCTGGTCGGGGCGGCTGTGTTTTTCTTCCGGAATATCAGCAAGAACGTAAAGGTGCGATAAATCAGAGAAGAGAGGAGGGGGAAAAATGGAATTTGCAGAGCTTTCATTCCTGTCAGTGCTGACGGACATGCTGTCAAAAGTATTCGATACAGTGCTGGCTCCCGTCCTGAGAGATGTAGCACATATTTTGATTGCCACGCTGGGCAAACTGATCAGTGAGGCGTTTTCAAATTTTCTGATCAGAGCGTGGGTGATTCTCCTGAAGCTTGTTTATTTCCTTCAGCAGATATTTGACATCTTTTCCGGCTACAGCACGGTCAAACTCAGAGCTGTGCCGGATGTCTCAAGAGAAAGAAATCTGCTGGAGGTGTTTCTGGAGCTCGGAAGCATACAGTATTTTTTCCTGCTGCTTACTATGATCTGTGTGGTGGTCTGTCTTCTGACAACCATTGTTATGGTTGTTCGCTCCATGCATGATATGGTGATGGAGAACAAGCATCCCATCAGTGAGGTGCTGCGCCGGAGTATGAAGGCAAGCTTCACCTTTATGATTATTCCGTTTACGCTGGTATTTATTCTTCAGACCGTCAAGTATGTTCCGTCGGTTATAGACCTTGCGTTCGGCAGAAATACCGGTCAGGCAGTCTCAGACTCGCTGTTCATTACAGTGGCAGAGCCGGCGGCGAATAATGCAGAGGCAGTTCGTATGTTTTCTGCGGGACAGCATTATGAGAATATTGAGCTGCTGAGAAGCAGTTTTAATATAAAAAATATCAATTTCACCTTTGCCTTTGTGAGCAGCATACTCATGGCGCTGATTTTTCTGATCTGTATCATCCAGTTCATTCAGAGGCTGTTTGTTATTCTGTTTCTGTATCTGATCAGCCCGTTTTTTGTGGCCTTTATTCCTCTGGACGAGGGGCAGAAATTCCGGCGCTGGAAGGAGCTGTTTGTAGGTACTTTCCTTTCAGCCTACGGACCTATGATCGTGATGGAGCTGTATCTCATGGTGGTTCCGATGATTGTAAACGGAAATGCGATACGCTTTGACACGGGAAGTCAGCTCATGGATGTCTGCTTCAGGCTGTTTATCATTCTGGGGGGAGCCTGGGCGGTGTACCGCTCCAGAACTCTGATGCTGCAGCTGTTCGCACCGGAGGCGGAGGCGATGACGCAGGGCGGGGGCTTTATTACCAATACACTGCGGAGAGCAAGATGGCGTCTGGCAAATCTGGGAAGATAGGGGGATGAGACGTGGAATACGCATACATGGGACTTTTTTCTGCGATTTTCAACTGGATATTTGATAAAATACTCTCCCCGGTTCTGAACTTTATTTCGGGTTTGCTGGAAACTGTGCTGGGCTGGATCTTCAACAATGTACTGGGGCCGCTGCTGCAGGCTGTGCTGTGGCCGATTATCGAAGGAACCATCAAACTGATTCTCGAGGTTTTGAGCGGCGTCCTTTACTCCATTTTTGCGGATCTTCTGGTGCTGATCAATTCCATGCAGAATGCCTTTGATTTTTTCAGCGGCGTGAAGGAGGTAACGGTACAGCAGGCAAATGGCGGGAGTTACAGAGCCACGCTCCTTATGGCGCTGTTCCGACAGCCTGCGGTGCAGAAGGCATTTCTGATTATTCTTATTTTCAGCATTTTTCTCTGCCTGACACTCTCCGTGCTTGCTGTGGCAAGGGCAAGTGTGGATATGGACGGAGAGCGGCACAGGAATGTTTCCAGAGTTATGAAATCTACGGCTGAGGCGGTATTCCGCTTTTTGCTGATTCAGTTCAGCTGCCTGTTCGTCCTGTTGCTTGGCGGAGCGGTGCTGAATGCAGTCAAGGTGGCAAATCAGTACAGCGTAATACAGGAGATCGGCGGAAATGAGAAGGCGGATATCCGGATTTCCAATATTCTGTTTGTCATAAGCTCATTGGACGCGGCAAAGCCGGGCACTCCGGACAGAAATTTATCCGATCTGAATAAAGAAGACAGCAGTGCGGAGGCAATCAGCATTCTCAGCGGGAACAGAGGAAAGTTTTACCGCGGGCTGCTGGATCCGACAAAAAAGAGTGATGTGGAGCCATACTTCAAGCTGTCAAAAATTGATTATCTGATCGGTTATGGAATGGGCCTGTTCTTTGTCGTTGTCCTTGGGGTAGCATTGTGCAAATTTATGACAAGAATCTTTGAAGTCCTGCTGCTGTTTATTGTGTCTCCGTTTTTTGTCGCCATGATGCCTCTGGACGACGGAGAAAAGCTAAGAGGCTGGCAGGATCTGTTTGTGGGAAAGATTTTTTCGGGCTACGGTATGGTCATTGCCATGCAGATATACCTGATTCTATGCCCCTATGTCATGAGCGGGAACGTGATTTTCGGAAAGACCTCCGCGGAGGGAGATTATCTGATTAAGCTGCTTTTTATTGCCGGAGGAGCCTTTGCCATCCTGAAAGCAGGCTCGACGATGACCAGTCTCATGAGCCAGGCGGCAGGCATGCGGGAGATGGAAACCGGTATGGTGACACAAAGCATGCTGAGCGGTGCGGGCGCTTATGTTGGAAGAAGCGCGATGCGGGCAGCGGGTTCGGCTTTTCGCGGACACTCCGGAAAGAAGCAGAGCACAGCGGCGCGGCAGACAGGCACACACACGGCAGAGCATGGAATGCAGACAGGGCAGCGCTTTGACGGAGGTCCTGCGGTGAGTGGCAGCAGCGGCGGAAGATTTGACGGGAGAGTGCGCGGAGGCCATATCGGCGAAAGATCTGCGGGAGAACCCCGCAGTAGTACAGCAAAGGAGCGGAGAAATTCCGTATGAGAATCATACCAAAACGAACCAAAGTAAGAATGGAGCTTTTCAAGGGAATAGAGCTGCCGGATGTTCTGGTAGGAGCGGTGGGCTTCGGGCTCAGCATCTCCTTTCTGGTTTCCAATATCCCTTTTGCCTTTGTACCGGCGTTGATTATTTCTCTGATTACGGTGCTGCTCATTATGCCGATCGAGGATGATAAGGGCTATCTGATGCTCTATTATGTTCTGAAATATCTTGGCAGGCAGAAGGTGTTTAAGAAGCGGGAGGGCGCAGGGGAGAGCGGAGACAGGAAAAAGACCGCGGCCTTTACCATCGAGGACATCACGCCCTTTACCGGCATCCGGGACATTTATATTGAATACGGCACACAGTATTATGCGACCGTAATTCAGATCCCCTCTGTAGAATTTCGGTTTTTCAGCGAGGCCAGGCAGAATGCGCTGATTGATCGCTGTCTGGGAGCCATTCTCCGCATGGCTGCAATGGGGGAGACTATCGACCTTGTCAAGCTGGATCGACCGTTTATTTATGATGAGCTTGTAGCTGCCGAGTGTCAGAAAGAGGAGGAGCTGAAGGAGGCTTATCTGAACGGGATGATTTCCGAGGAGGAGCTGACCGTCCGGGTGGGCATCGTAAATGACCGGATCGCTCAGATCAATGCCATGAATTTCAAGGAAAAGATATACCGCCCCATGCATTATCTCATGTTCATTGATAAGGATCGGGATCTGATCCGGGAGCAGGCGCTTACCGCCATTTCCATGTTTGAGGCGAACGGGATGCAGAGCAGGCTCCTCAAGGAGAAGGAACTCGTGGTTTTCCTGAGATATAACTATGGCAGCGGCTTTGATGAGCGTGAGGCAGAGAGCCTGACACCGGAGGAATATCTGGACTGGATTCTTCCGAAACGGATAGAGATGAGGTCCAGAACTGTGAAATACGATGATCTGATCACACACACGCTGCGTGTCAGAGACTATCCGCTTCTGGTGGGCAATGCCTGGGGCGCAGGCTTCATGAACCGCCTGGGAACCAAGGTCGTTGTAAAGATGACGCCGGTGGAACGCTACAAGGCGATTCGGCAGATCGACCGCTCGATTGATGAGCTCAGGGAACAGCGGAGCAATACAGGGAAAACCTCCCGGATGATGGAGCTGGATACACATGTGGATACCCTGTCAGAGGTGCTCTCACTTTTACAGGGGGAGAATGAAGTGCTGTTCAATGTCAACACCTTCGTGCAGGTTAACGACTATGAGTACTCGGAGCAGATGGCCAGGGCAGGCGGAAGGTTGAAGTATCGCTCACCCTTTAAAAAGACTATCCGGAGAGAGATGTCGGAGGGAGGTTTCAAGGTAACGGATCTTCTGCTGCAACAGTTTGAGGGCTACAGCTCCGCACAGCTCTCCGGCTACGATGCGTTTCAGAGATACCAGCGGGGCATTCATTCCGGGTCTGTGGCGGCGGCTTTTCCATATGTCTATAAGAGCCTTTATGATGAAGGCGGAATTTTTATCGGACATTCCGGCGGCGTGCCGGTGTTTATAAATTTCTTCCAGCGTGACAAAGAGAGAGTCAACAGTAACACTGTCATTATAGGAAAATCCGGTTCCGGAAAATCCTATGCCACCAAGAGCATACTGGCACAGCTCGCGGCAGAAAATTCAAGGATCTTTATTCTGGATCCGGAGAATGAGTACAGCAGAATGGCAAAAGAGCTGAACGGAAAGGTGATAGATGTCGGTTCCGCAAAGCAGGGAAGACTGAATCCGTTCCATATCATTACCGGGCTCTCGGATGATGAGAAGGATGCTGAGCTGGGAGAGAAGGCTGCGAAGATGAACAGCTTCACGACACATTTGCAGTTTTTAGAAGAATTTTACAAACAGATCCTTCCCGGGATCAGCCCGGATGCGCTGGAATATCTGAATAATATCACCATTCGCATGTATGAGGAGAAAGGAATAGACAACGATGCAGATCTGTCGGTTCTGCTGCCGGAAGATTACCCAACCTTTGATGATTTATATGACAAGATTCTGAATGACTTTCAGCTGACAAGCGGAGAATACAGCAAGAACAATCTGCGGATACTGCTGAATTATATATCAAAATTTGCCAGCGGAGGAAGAGACAGCACGCTCTGGAATGGAAAAGCCAGCATCTCCACAAAGGAGAATTTTGTGGTGTTTGATTTTCAGTCGCTGCTTGCGAATAAAAATAATACCATTGCCAATGCCCAGATGCTTCTGGTGCTGAAATGGCTGGATAACGAGATCATCAAGAACCGCGATTATAATATCCGGTATCATGCGAGCAGAAAAATAGTCATTGTGATTGATGAGGCGCATGTATTCATAGATCAGAAATATCCCATAGCGCTTGATTTCATGTTTCAGCTGGCAAAGCGCATCCGAAAATATAACGGCATGCAGGTGGTAATCACGCAGAATATTAAAGACTTTGTAGGAACAGAGGAGCTTGCGCGGAAGTCGACGGCAATCATCAACGCGTCTCAGTACTCCTTCATCTTTGCTCTGGCGCCGAACGACATGCAGGATTTGGTGAAGCTCTACGAAAATGCCGGCGCGATCAATGAGTCGGAGCAGGAGGATATCGTGAATGCAGGGCGGGGGAAGGCGTTTGTAATTACCACACCTACAGAGCGAAGCAATGTGGAAATACAGGCAGGGAACGGCATTGAAGAGCTGTTTACCATGTAGGAGGAGGCAGATGAAAAAAGCATTCAGAGGAGTGGCGGCGGCTCTCACAGTGGGGCTTGCTTTGTTCTGGCTTGCAGGCTGTACACGGGGGAGCAAAGGGGAAGAAAAAGCGGAGCTTCCTGCACAGGTCACATCAGGTGTTCTGACTGTGGGGATTATTGACGGGGGCGATCGCTTTGCGGAGAAAAAGGATGGAGGATTTTCGGGGATAGAGGCGGAAATTGCGAGAAAGCTGGCAGATGACTTGGAGCTTGAGTTGCGATTTGTAGAGGCAGAGGATCAGGAAATGCTGCTCAAATTCCTCGATGAGAAGAAGATTGATTTCGCGGCGGGCAGATTTTCGGAGGAAGCAGAGCGTGCAGAGCGCTACATCTCCACGAGAAACTACGGAAAGGGCGGCTACTTTCTGCTGCTTCCCAGGTACTGCTATATTGACAATCTTGCGGGATTGGAGGGGCAGAGCGTCGGCGTTTCCGGACAGGTGAAGCGACTGGCAGAAATTGCGTTCCAGGATCGGCTGATGATAAAGGAATATGAGGATATTCAGCGCATGCCGGGAGATCTTGGAGAAAATCTGATCCGTGCGGGGATACTCACAGAGCGTGAAGCGCTGGAAATGCTGCGGAATGGAAAATATGAGGTACAGGTACAGGAGATCCTGAATACACCCAAGGAGGGCTATGTATATGTGCTGAACAAGGGAAATGAGGTTCTGGGGATGAAATTGAACGAAACCATCGAGCATTATCTGGATTGGCAGGCACGGCCGACGGGGGATGGAACATGAGATATTTTGACAGTCCGAAGAACAGGGCACTGTGGGAGCGGGAGATGAAGGAGCTTCGAGCGGAACGGGAAAGACGGGAGCAGAAAGGATTTGTCCCGGAAGCGGCGGAGCAGAAAGTGCGCGAGGTGAAAAACGTGTACCGAAGAAAAATCAGCCTTAAAGAGCTGGAGCGTCAGGAACTGGCTGTTTCGGGGAAAAGCCGCGAGCACACTTCGGTTCGTATGAGAACGCAGATGAAGAAACGTGAAAAAGCGATGCAGACACCGCATCGCAGCCTGTGATGCGTCGATTGTGCGGACTGTTTCTTTCGTCCATGCTGCTCTGTGCAGTCATACAGCTTCCGGTATGCGCGGCTGTGCTGCCGAGTACAGAGGTGGCGGAGGATGTGGGAAACGGATATCGTTTTGAGATTCCGGGCATTGGCGGCTTCAGCGCAAATGGAAAAAATGGAGAGACCATGTCCGTCGGTGTCATCACTCTGGATCAGGGGCTGCAAGCACAGCTCTACAGGGATGGAGAGGCGGCGGTCTTTCAGAACGGCATGGCCATTACGGAAAACGGAGTCTATGAGCTGAGGGTCTTCAGGGAGACGCAGGGTACACCGGAAGATTTCGGCATCTATCGCTTTCAGATTGAAAACAACTATGCAGACATAGGAGCGGGGGGCCGGGCGGAGATCCGGCTGGTGGAAAACCCGGAGATGATTCCGGAATATCTTCCGGAACGCGGAATGTATCGTTACAGCTTCCGCTCAGGAAGGTATTTTGACACATCGGTTCCCGTGGGCGGGTGGAGCTCGAACCAGATCAGGCTGATCCTCGGCCAGGGAGTCAATCTGTATTCTGCCCGCAGAGACGGAGAACTGACAGTGCCGGAGGAAAGCATGGTCTTCCGGGAATATGGCAGCTATGAGATCGGCGTGCGGAGCAATGAGCTTGGATTCGAGGGAGAGGAGAGCTATAAAGAGGATATTGTATTTCGCCTTTTCCAAAGAGACAAAGCAGTACAATATGACAGCATCAGCGCCCCTCTTGGTTTTATATTTCACAGCTGTACGCTGAATGGCGAGAGGCAGGAGCTGTCGGGCGCTACGGTGCAGGAGCTCCGCGGAGACGGGGAATATCGTGTGGAGTTTCTCAAGTCTCCGCTTTCCGAGGGCGAGGCGCCGCACCTGTACACGGTGGAATTCATGAGAGACACCACACCGCCGGAGCTGCACTTTTCCGAGGATATTTACAGCGGCACAGTCCGGAAAAACCTGCACTTCAGCTGTGAGGAGACAGATGCAGAAATACATATTTTTAAGAATTATCAGCGTGTTGTCGCTACGGGCGGAAACATCTCACAGAACGGAAGCTATCGGCTTCTGGTGAGCGACCGCTACGGAAATCAAAGAGAATATCGGTTTTTAATGCAGAAAACGGTGAAGCTTTTCACCCCGGCATTGATTGTAATTCCGCTGCTGCTGCTGCTGGTAGGCTGCGTAATGGTTGCAGTTTACTGGAAAAGGCACATGAGGGTTTTATAATACACATTTTATTTATTGGAGGAAAAGATATGTTGACAAATGTATTACTGACAGCGACCGGTGGAACAAATGTATTTAAGAGTGCGGCAGAGCCGATCGTAGCTCTGGTGCTGATGATGCGTGGACCTCTGATTGCAATTGTAGCATCAATCGGAACGATTTACTGTATTTTTCTGGGGGCCAAGCTTGCAAAGGCGGAGGAGCCGCAGGAGAGAGAAAAGGCCAAGCAGGCATTAAAGAACGCCATTGTGGGCTTCGTGCTGATCTTTGTTCTGATTGTGGCAATTTCGGTGATGGTTGACCCGCTGACCAAGTGGATGGACAGCTATGTCAAATCCACTAATTTTTCTAATCTTACGAATGGTTCCAAGTAAGATAAAGAGAGAACACAGCTATGGGCTGCGGCAGAGAACTCCGCAGCCCATAGTGTTAAACAGCATCTGAGATGTGCAGAGACAAAATAGCCGATGAGGTTTTGCGGGAGACAGGAAAGGTGGTGCAGACAGTGAAAAGGAGATTGGAGCTTCGAGCGGGAAGGGCGGCAGTGAGCGTAATGCTTGCCATGGTCAGTCTGTTTTCCAGTGCCTGCGGCAATACTTTTCTGCGGGGGAATGTGCATCTGGAAGCCTTTCAGCCTCCGGCAGTTCCGGAGCTTCCGAAACTGTATCCGAAATTTGACGGCATGGGGAATATTCGTTACAGCGATATGGCAAAGTATGATACGGAAGGCAGGAATGCCTTTTTTATTCTGCCGGATCGAAGAGAGGAGTGGGGGGCGGAAGTTCGCATAGAAGATATTTTGCAGTTTAAACTGCTGGATCACACAGAGAGCGGTGAGTTTATCTATGCATATTCCAAGCGTTACAGAGGAGACCGGAAGCCCGGAGCCGGACTTGTATCGGATGGAGCCGGGGAGCTTCCTGCAGAGGGGGAGGCGCCGATCCCGCGAAGAGAGAAGATACAGGCGGACAGCTCAGCGGTAGAACCTGCCGGGGATGAGGGAGGCCGCACTGTCGAAGAAAGCCTGAGCGGCGAGCAGGTACTGAGAGGAGAGAGCGCCGGAAAGGGGGGAGAGGGGCAGGAGCATGCCGAAAGCAAGGTTACAGTGCTCATGTCCTACCATCCGGAAACCCGGAGATACAAGGTATTCAGCAGCCTGATAGAGAGAATCGGGAAGGACAGAGGGGGCGAGACAACTCTGATAGCCAGACGGCTGGAAAATTCGGCGGAATATATGATCTTTCACCGCATGATTGCCTATGTATATCGCGCAGACGGAAATCTCTGCTATTCACATGATTACGGACAGGTGCTTTCACAGGAAATCGGAAGGATTGTGCTCAGAGAGGGAGGAAAGCCGGACAGTTACAGCTATGCAGTGACAGATGTGGCTATGGATGGACTTGGATATCTGTACGCCAGCGTGACAATAGATTTGCAGCCCGCTGAGGGAGGAGATAAGGACGCATTTTCCAGATATGACAGTATCCGGGATGATGAAAAGGAGGATGCGGCTTCATCCGAGGCGAAGGCGCTGAATGTGATTATTACAGCGTTCAATATCAATATCGGAGGGAGCCATCCGGCTGTACAGTTTGTCTCTGAGCTGCAAAATGAAAAACAGCAGCTTGCGCTGTTTCAGTCCGTGGATAATGTCGAGTTTCAAAATCACAGAGAGGCAGAACAGGCAGTGGAGCAAACAGAGCTGAATCGAATCAAGGCACAGAAAGTGCCGGATGAGTATGGGATATTTCAGACAGAAAATCCGGAATTTTCGTTGCAGCTGGCCGGCTATACCAACGCCTGTGATTTGCGGCTGACATATCCCGGTGAGAGCGAGGGTGCGGACCGGCAGAGCACGACGGACATTCTGAAGCTGGTGCTGGATACAGAGCCTGTGTTTATGAGGCGAAACGATATCGGCGCTTTTTTCCGGGAAGGCGGAGAGAGCAGCCGGGAGGACAGCTATGAGCTCTATCACAGCTTTTACAGGGATTTCGGGCAGGCGAAGTCCCTGATTTACAGCATTGACCGGGAAGAGCGGGAGGTGGCATATTCAGCGGCCAAGAAAGCACTGGCGCTGATGGGAAAAGGGGATACGGAGCTGATTCAGGCAGCGTCTCCCGGTATGACAGGAGCCGGATATCTCTATGTTCCGCCGATACAGCCGGGGAGATGGCAGCCTGAGCTGTCTCAGAATGAAAATCCTCTGCGGGCGGCAGATGAGAACGGAGCGCCGCTGACACAGGAATGGTACCAGCGCTGCGGCTATCCGGTGCCTCTGCTGTACGGATATAAAAGAAGCGTTGACAGTGCAAAGCAGTATTTCAATCGTTATGCGGAAATTTACACGGACGGAATGCTGGGAGTCTGGCGCTCCTCGGAACGGAAGCAGGGGATGCCGGAGAGCTTTCAGCTGCTGGAACCAAAGCTTGTGCCTGTGGAGACAAGAGAGTTCAGCAGAAGCTTCAGCTACAGAGGAGAAGAGGCATTTCAGCCGGATTACAGCTTTGAGGGGTTTTCGACCAATGCAGAGGGACTGTTTCCGAATATGCAACGGACGGTAGAGCAGGAGGAGGAAGACAGCCTTTCCGAGGATGAGCTGGAAGAGGATGCCGAGGATGTGGTGACAGTGGTGACGGAGAAGGTGACCGTACCTACGAAATATCGGGTGCAGTGGCCGGAGAATACATATTTTTACTGGGTGGAATCGGTAAAAAGCAATGAAGCACTGTCACCCTCTGCGGCATTTGGCGCGATTTATTACAGCACAGAACCGGCCGGAAGCAAAATCCGTTACTACAATGGAAGCAAGCTCATTCTTGAGGATCAGGCCATACCGGGCAGAGCTGTGGATGCCGGCATGCTTTATTTTGGCACCAGGCTGCAGAGCAGAGAGGAGACGGCGCTCTCCGGGAGCAGTGCTCCGGTCTCACAGGCGACAGAGATTATTTATCTTCTGACAGATGAAGGGCTGAAGCTCTACAGAGGGCGGCAAGGGCAGGAGAAAGACAGGGAGCAGGCGAAATATTACCCTCTGGAAGAGTTGACGAGAAGAAGCGGCTACAGCATACAGAGTATCCGAAAGGAAGAGAAAAAACCAACGGAGAGGGTCGTGCTGTCGGGAGAAAGCCTCACGCTGATATCTGACCATGAGCTGCTGGTTTCTGCTCTGCGGGACGGTCTGAGCATCTGCAATATGGACTCCGGAATATCCTACCGCGTGCTGCCCGGAACCTACTATCGCTGCTTTGAGCAGAGAGGGCAGCATGCAGCGCCGGGAAAATATATTGCGGTGGGGTACCGCAATGAAAAATACACTTATGACCAGCGGGATATCGTCCGGGCAAAGTGCTATGAAATTGATATGAACAATATGGAGCAGATCCGCAATATGGAACTTGCGGAGAATTATCTCCTGTTTCTTCGCGACGGGATGCGGGAGAGACGTTATAAGACGCAGATTGAGAGCCTCCGGGATGAGACAAGCGGAAACGTGACAGAAAAAATCATACCTCTGGATCAGGCAAGCGCCCCCGAAAAGCAGAGAGATGAGGCGGCACGGATTCTGTTTGAAGGGACAGATGAGGAGGCACAGGAGGAGCTGCAAAAAATATTGAATATAATGGGGCTCCGGCATGATGCTGCGATTTCTGCTCAGGCGCTTGGGAGGCTGCGCCTTTTGCGGAAGGAAGAGGCAGAACAGGCAAGAGGCATGAAAGAGTTTCTTCAGCTTACAGGCGCTTATTCTGTGATTCGGGCGGAGGCGGCCATGCCCGAGCACGCAGGCTATTGGAGAACAGTTTACGGAAGGCTGGATAAGGCCGGAAATGTTCGTGAGCTGGAGCGGCTTCTGGTGGAGCTCATGCTGAGAAGAAGTATTTTTGAGCAGATGCATGGCGACCGGCGGAGACGCTTTCAGGAGTACAGCCTGAAAGCACCGGAAAGCAGGAAGCTCTATGCAGAGGACTCGGAGGAAGCGCTGGAGAAGAGCAGAAAAAAGATTAAGGAGATAGAGGGAAAGCAGGAAAAACAGGCGCTGCGGCCGGGAGGAGACGGCAGTCCTGCCGTGAGAGAATCTGTACGGGAGCTGCAAAGAAGCGGCTATTACAGAGATATACTTTCAGAGCTTGCAGAGCTGTACGCCATTCAAAGCGGGACAAAGAAGAGCTCAGATCGCAGCTATATTGATGTGAGTGATGAAGAACGGGCACTTTTTTATAAGAATCTGAACAGGATACTGCTGCTCTTGAACCCTTCCGCCGAGTTGGAAAAGGAGTTTCACGAAAAGGATCTGAAGGAAGCGCAGAAAAAGAGTGTGTTTCAGGAGAGAGAAGCTGAACGCGAGTAAAGCAAACAGGGAAAAGGTCAGAAGGAGCTATGGAAAGGAAAGAACAAAGTAACAGCCGGGACAGGCGGCATGGAAATAAGAGAATACGCGGAGGAGGGCTGACTGCCGCCATGGTGCTGTTGCTGCTGGCAGTGCTTCCGGCAGGAGCAGCCTTCGCGGGAGAATGGAAGCAGGAAAGTCAGAGGGACTGGTATTTTGAGGAGGGAGGGGTGAGACTTCAGGACGCCCTGAGCCCTGAGGGCTACTATCTGGACGATCAGGGGATCTGGACGGATGAAGTCAGTATTCTTGGCGCAAGGCTTGAGGGAAAGAATTATTTCCTGGATGCAGAAAGAGCCGGCCACTTTGAGCTCTTTCTGGATAAGCTGAACAGTGCTTCTGATGAGCTCAGAAGAATCAGAGACAGACGGGAGCTGGCAGTTTATGAAGATGCCGTGGTGGTTTCCACCAGAAAGAAGGACCGGAGGAGAGAGGTGCTGATGCTCATGAAAAATCCGGATATCAGCGGCTATACACTCGTTCTGAAAACACATTTGAGTCGGGACCCGGTGCGCAGGATCGGCGAGGTAAATCAGATTCCGGGAACAGCAGAATATGACTATCAGATTATGCGTCTGCTTCTGCACGTCATCAGCAGAGCGGGAGAGAAGGTCACGAATGCCGTCTATTCCAGCTGGGAAGGGAATAACAGCTATGGACTGAAGCCCGGGAAGTGGGTAAGGATCGGAGATGCGGAAATACTCTATCAGGCGGAAAACGGAGCGGGGAAGTATCTGATCAGAGAGGCACGATAAGAAACCAGAGGCAAAATGAAATTCAAAAAAACGGTGGCGCTGTTCTGCATTTTTCTGCACAGTCTGTTTTTTTCCGTTTCCTGTTCTGTCAACAGCATGGCGGGGGAAATTCACGGTTTTGTGGAAAAGGAGGATGGCTCCGTGTACTATTTTGACCGAGAGGGGATGCCGAAATCTGGATGGATCAATCAGAGAGGCAGCCGCTATTACCTTGAAAAGCGAGAGCTGAGTGTCGGCTGGAAGCTGATTGAGGATCAGAAAGACAATACACTCAGATGGTATTATTTCGACAGCAGAGGGCGGCTTCTCCGAGACAGGGTGACGCCGGATGGCTTTCTGGTGGATCGGAACGGAGTTTATGCAGGGACGGCAGAGGCATTCGGAGAAGGGGGAGTCTTCACAGGAGCTGCACTGACCGCTGCGGAAAAAAAGAAGAAGGATGAGGAGGACAGGAAAGAGCTAAGGGCGATAGAGGCGATTTATGAAGCCAGACGGGAACGCAGCAGAGAAGTACACACGAACCGGGTATTTCACTTCCTGCCCACAGCTGCGGCTTCAGAAAAAGGCGAATTGTGCGGTCAGTATGCAGGCGGGATGCCGGTTGAGTTCTACATGCTGACAATTGCAGGCGAAACCTCCGGCGGGAGGAATATCGTGAACAATGTGACGGGAGACAGGGGACGTGCCTATGGTCTTTGTCAGATGGATTACCGCTACGACCTGATTCCCTTTATGGAGTTTGCCAGCAGAAAGCATCCGGAGCTGTGGGGCGGTTTTTCTGCATATCTGGCATTTCGACGGGGAGATCCGGAGCTGATCTCCCATGAGGGCATTATCCATGTATTTAAGCATGCAATGTTCCAAAACTATCATCAGGCAGTCGAGGATCAGCTGGAATTTGTAAGACAGTGCTATTGGGATGATTTCAGCAGACGTCTGAATGCCGCCGGATTTGCGCTGGAGAGCAGGAATATCGCCGTCTCTGCGGCGTTGCTGTCGATCAATGTCAACTGCGGACCTCAGGCGGAGCTTTTTGTTTCTCAGCTGAAGCCGTCTCTGTCAGACACGGAGCTCCTTGAAGGAATCTACAGATTGCGGAATACACAGCTTGCGGAACAGAGAGTGGGCTCTGTGCGAAAGGGTACAACAGCGAGGTACCTGTATGCAGAGCCGAGGATGGCGATGGCGCTCTATTCGGCAGAGATCAATGTCGGTTCAGAGTGCGTCTACGGGGGCGGAGTCGAATGGCATGGAAGCCCCTTCTGAACTTGCAAAATGACGGAGCCGGATTTACGGTACGGAGGAGCCATCCCTTGCATAAGGGACGGCTCCTCTGCAACTTTAGCCAGGAAGTGTCGGGAAAGCAGTATCTTACTCTTGCAAAACTGCAGCGCATACCCTAAAGTGATACGGGTAATGACAATCGGGATCTGGCTCGGCTGCTGCCGGAGGGGACAATGTTTGAGATAAAGAATTACAGGAGAGCGACCAGCCTTGAGGAGGCCTGGACGCTGAATCAGAAAAAGGCGAACCGTGTGATTGGCGGGATGATGTGGCTGAAAATGGGAAGAGGGAGCGTAGATACCGCGATTGATCTCTCCGATCTCGGCCTCGACAGAATTGAGGAGTATGAGAAGGAATTCCACATTGGCTGCATGGTAACGCTGCGGCAGCTGGAGCTCTCTGCGGAGCTGAATGCTTGCTTTGATAATATGCTGCGCGACGCACTGTGTCAGATCGTCGGTGTGCAGTTCCGGAATCTGGCGACGGTCGGCGGCAGCGTCTGGGGGCGCTACGGCTTTTCTGATGTGCTCACTGTGTTTACGGCGCTCGGCGCGGAGCTCGTGCTGTACCGGGGCGGACGCATGACGCTCTGCGATTTCCTTGAGAGAAAGGCGGAGCGGGATATACTGGAGAAGATTATACTGCCAAAGAGAGCGGGGCACTTTGCATATCTCAGCGTCCGGAATACGAAGACAGATTTTCCGGTGCTGAACGTCGCTGCGGTACTTAAGGATGCAAAGGAGAGCGCGGGTAATGATGGAAGAGCCGCGGGACTGTCTCTGCGACTTGCAATTGGCGCGCGGCCGCAGCGCGCAGTGCTTCTCACGGCGGGAGAAGGACAGTTCACAGCGAGCGCTCTCAAACAGCTGTCGGAGGATCGTAAGGCGGCAGAGCGCTTCATAACGGAGGCGGAGGCATTTTCCCTCTATGTCTCTGAACAGATCGCAACAGGCAGTAATCTGAGGGGAAGCGCAGCATACAGGAAGCGGCTTGTCAGGGTGCTCACCGGGCGGGTGCTGCGGAAGGCGGCCGGTCTTCCCCTGAGGCAGGGAGGCACAGAATGATCGTATCTATATATTTAAACGGAAAGCCGGTCTCCCGGGACGTGCGTCCCGATACTCTGCTGATCGACTATGTGCGGGCAGAGGGGGCGCTCAGCGTGAAGCGTGGCTGTGAGACCTCGAACTGTGGCTTATGTACGGTGTTTCTCGACGGACGCCCGGTGCTCTCCTGTTCTGTGCTCGCGGCGCGGGCAGAGGGGAGAGCTGTCACGACGCTCGAGGGCCTGAAGGAGGAGGCCGCAGAGTTTGGCGCCTTCATCGCAGATCAGGGAGCGGAGCAGTGCGGCTTTTGTAATCCGGGCTTTATTATGAATGCACTGGCTCTGTTCCGCGAGAATCCATATCCGTCGGAGAGAGAAATCCGCGAGTATCTCGCGGGCAATCTCTGCCGCTGTTCGGGCTATGAGGGGCAGCTCCGTGGAATTCTCGCTTTTCTTCAGTGGAAGCAGAACGGAGGGCGAAATGAGTGAGAGAGGAGAGAGGACGGGGATGAAGAAGCTCTGTGAGACGAGGCGCTACACGGATGCACAGGGCAGAGAGCTTCAGTCTGTCAGCCGCCCCATACGGAAAAAGGATGCGATGCAGCTGGTCACCGGACAGCCGGTGTACACGGAAGATATCGCACCGGCAAATTGCCTCGTGGTGAAGCTCCTGCGCTCACCGCACGCCAATGCGATAGTCCGGGAGATCCATACAGAGCTCGCGCGGAAGGTTCCAGGGATAGAGGCGATCTATACCTGGGAGGATGTGCCCCAGGATATGCCGCGCTTCACGCTCGCGGGACAGACCTATCCAGAGCTCAGTCCCTGCGATCGTCTGATTATAGACCGTCACGTTCGCTTTTCGGGAGATACCGTGGCGATCGTGGCGGGAACGGATGCGCACTGTGTGAACCGGGCGCTGCGGCTCATCAAGGTGCAGTACGATATACTTCCGGCGGTCTTTGATCCGCATGAAGCGAAGGACAGTCCCGTGCTGGTGCACCCGGAGGAGACCTGGGTGGCACAGATCCCCTGCGGAGCAGACAACCAGCGCAATCTCTGCGCGAGCGAGAGCAGCGGCGAGGGAGATGTGGAGCAGGTACTGAGGGACTGCGATATTGTGATTGACCGGACCTTCCACACCAAGGCCTGTCAGCAGGCGATGATGGAGACCTTCCGGACCTTCTGCACACTCGATCCGATGGGGCGCCTGAACGTAGTAAGCTCGACACAGATTATATTTCACTGTCGCCGCATTGTGGCGAATGCGCTCGGGATTCCGAAGTCCATGGTGCGCGTCACAAAGCCGCGAATCGGCGGTGGCTTTGGGGCAAAGCAGTCTGCTATTTCTGAGATCTATCCGGCCTTTGTCACTTGGAAGACAGGGAAGCCGAGCATGATTATATTCAGCCGGGAGGAGTCACAGATTGCGTCGAGTCCCCGCCACGAGATGGAAGTACACTGCCGTCTCGGTGCGGACAGGACAGGAAAAATACGGGCGATCGATCTGTACACGCTGTCCAATACAGGTGCCTATGGAGAGCACGGCCCGACAACTGTGGGACTCTCCGGGCATAAGTCTATTCCGCTCTATGCGAAGCTTGACGCCTATCGCTTTGCATTCGATGTGGTATACACGAATGTAATGTCGGCGGGAGCTTATCGCGGCTACGGTGCACCGCAGGGACAGTTTGCCGTGGAGTCCTGTGTCAATGAGCTGGCAGAGCGCCTTGATATGGATCCGATCCGTCTCAGGGAGATGAATATTGTCCATGAGGGGGATCGCATGCCCGCCTATGATAAGGAAATGGTGCTGACAAGCTGTGCGCTGGACCGCTGTCTGAACCGGGTGCGGGAAATGATTGGCTGGGAGCAGAAATACCCCATGCGCAGAATGCCGGACGGAACGATACGCGCCGTCGGAGTGGGGATATCCATGCAGGGCTCCGGAATCGCAGGCGTGGATGTCGGCAGCGCAACCCTGAAGCTGAACGAGTCGGGCTTTTATGTCCTGCGCATCGGCGCGGCAGATATGGGAACCGGCTGCGATACCACCATGGCACAGATCGCAGCGGAGGTCCTGGACTGTACCCCGGATCAGATCGTGACGGCGGCAGTGGATACGGACAGCTCGCCCTATGATTCGGGCTCTTATGCATCCAGCACCGCTTATGTCACGGGAAAGGCAGTGGAGCGCTGTGCACTGCAGCTCAGGGAGAAAATACTCGAATTTGCCGCGATGAAACTGCATCTTTTGAAGGAGGAGCTGAGCTTTGACGGGAAGCGGGTATATCTGGATCCCGAGAAGGTGAAGCCGCGCGATGAAGCGCCGGAGCGGACAGAACTCTCGCTTTTTGAACTCGCCGCCGAGAGTATGCTCTTTAATAATCAAAGTCTTGAGGTGACGGTTTCCAACAGCTCTGCAATTTCGCCGCCGCCTTTTATGGCCGGTGCGGCGGAGGTCTCTGTGGATCCGGAAACCGGGGAGGTGAAGCTCCTTGAGTTTGACGCCTGCGTGGACTGCGGGACGCCGCTGAACCAGAACCTCGCAAGAGTACAGGCGGAGGGCGGACTGCTGCAGGGCATAGGCATGGCGCTGATGGAAAATGTGAGCTATGACCGAAACGGGCGCATGCGTGAAAATTCCCTGATGGAGTACAAGATTCCGACGAGAGTGGACTTTGGTCACATCAATGTGGCCTTTGAATCGAGCTATGAGGAGACAGGCCCCTTCGGCGCAAAGTCGATCGGCGAGGTGGTGCTGAACACGCCGCTTCCGGCGATTGCGCATGCGGTACATAACGCGGTGGGTGGACGTTTTACAGAGCTGCCCATCACGCCGGAGGCAGTCGCTTGGGCGGCAGAGAAGAGCGGAGTATAGCTTCTCTTTTCTATGTGAGCCGCTTACGTGCAGGGCGCAGTACGAATCGCGACAGCGATCATATTGCGATGTTGAGACTGTTTCTATGCGGCGTGTTGTCAGCTGCTGCAAGTTATGGTGTTCACTCTGTGCCTCCGTTCCTCAGCTGATTCAGAGTCTCTGCCATCGGACGGTTTTTTGGTGCTTCGGAGCGGGTCATATACTGTGTCTCTCCCTGCTCCTGGAGCCGGAGTATGTCCTCCCGGAGTTCTGCGGCAGAGAGCAGCTCGCTGCCTGCACTGCGCACAATAATCTGCTCCATGCCGTCGGAGGTCGCGACGATCACACGGTCTTTTCTGGCGTGAGCCTGCGCAAATTTTTCAATATAGTTGTCGGCGGTCTGCGCGGTTTTTGTGTAGACAAGATGCAGGTTCAGCCAGTCGATGCTTTCCTCCGGATGTCCCTGAACGCGGTAGGCGTCGAAAACGACGATGAGCTCTGTCCCGCGATAGCCCTGATAGTCTGAGAGTATATCCAGCAGCGCGAGGCGCGCGCTGTCTATGTTTTGTCTGGCCAGTGCGGCGAGCTCCTCCCAGGCAAAGATGATGTTGTAGCCATCGACAAGGAGATATTCCTGCCGCGCTGCGGCAGCTCTCTTATGGACAGGCTGCGTTGTGGTTCCCTTGTCCAGGCTGCCTGATATCGCTGCAGAGGGGCTTGTCCCACTATAGTCTGAATGGCTGCGCTCTGCGTAGCGGCGGCGCTTCCCGTAAGGGAGGCGCTGATTTTGCTTTCGGCGATTCGCGAAGAAGGTACGGTCTATGATGGCATCGATTTCCTCAATGGAGAGAAAGCGATCCTCGCGATGCTCCTGTGTTTGGGGATGCTTTGGCGCGCCGGGAGCATCATCCCCGGAGAACTGATCCGGCGCTGTCTTGAGTATGGAGGGGAGATGCATGTAGCTCTGCACCTGATCCCAGGGAATAATGCTGCTGACACCGTGCGAGCAGAAGACGGAGTCCGCGGGATTCTGACTGTCCTGCATCGGGCTGTAGCCCTTTGCAGCGATGACCTCCTCTGCATTGTGGCAGGGAAAGTAGCCGAGAAAGCGCAGCTCCAGCTGCCCCTGTCCGCGGGTGTAGCCGCGGAGCGTGTCTGCGTAGTTCAGGCACTCCGCCACGGGAAGACGACCCGTGATGACTGTGTTTTCCATAGAGGCATCCGAAGCAGTGACATTCCCCTCCTCTCCGATCGAGAATTCCGCCTGCATGCGGTCAAGATCAGAGAGAGCTCTTCCGACAGCCTGCTGCGGAACGCGAAGCGTAAAGCTGTACCATGGCTCGAGAAGAATATTGTCCGCGTGCATCAGTCCGTTTCGCACGGCGCGGTAGGTAGCCTGACGGAAATCACCACCCTCCGTGTGTTTTTCGTGTGCTCTTCCGGCGGCAAGCGTGATCTTCATGTCTGTGATTGCTGAGCCGGTCAGCACGCCGGGATGCGCCTTCTCTTCAAGATGTGTGAGTATGAGCTGCTGCCAGTTTCGCGCGAGCTGATCCGTGCGGACGGCGCTGTGGAAGCTGAGTCCGCTGCCGGGCTCTCCCGGTTCCATGAGGAGATGCACCTCCGCGTAGTGGCGGAGCGGCTCAAAGTGTCCCACGCCCTCGACAGGAGCTGCAATCGTCTCGCGATAGGCGATTGCAGCCTCGTCAAAGTCAATGGAAATACCATAGCGCCGCGCGACGAGAGTCTTCAGAATCTCCGTCTGCACCTCTCCCATGAGCTGAAGGCGTATCTCCCGGCTGTGCTCATCCCAGAGCAGATGGAGTGCAGGTTCCTCCTCCTCGAGCGAGCGGAATTTTGGCAGCATTTCCGTGCTGTCGCAGCCTTCCGGCAGGACGATGCGGTAGCTCAGAACGGGAGAGAGGAGAGGGAGAGTGGCGGCGTGCTCGAAGCCGAGGCCATCCCCCGCGCGGAAGCTGTTCAGCCCTGTTACGGCGAGTACAGTGCCGGCGGGAGCTTCTCTGAGTAAAGTGAAGCGGTTTCCGGAATAGAGGCGCAGCTGATCGGCCTTGTCCTCCGTGCCGGGGATTTTTGCCTTCACTGGGAGTGTTCCGCCCGTGACTTTCAGCCAGCAGAGGCGCGCGCCCTGCTCGTCATGAGATATCTTGAACACCCGCGCGCCGAAGTTGGCCGGATGGTCGGGCTCTGTGAGAAAACGGCTCAGTCCATCCAAAAAGGCTTCGATACCGATGAGCTTCAGGGCAGAGCCGAACCAGCAGGGGAAGAGCTGCCTGCGCTGAATCAGCAGGCGGATCTCAGCCTCCGATACAGCTGTGCCCCGCTCCAGATAGCGCTCCATGAGCGCTTCATCAAGGAGCGCCAGCTCCTCCTGTATCTCGCTGCTGTCAAGAGGGGCGCCAAAATCCAGAAAACCTGCCTTCAGCGTATTCTTCAGCTGCTCCAGCACCCGCGTGCGATTCGTGCCGGGCTGATCCATCTTGTTGATGAAGAGAATTACGGGGATGCGGTAGCTCTTTAAGAGACGCCAGAGTGTCAGGGTGTGATTCTGCACGCCGTCCGGAGCGCTGATAACCAGTATGGCTGCATCCAGCACCTGAAGTGTGCGCTCGGTCTCGGCAGAAAAGTCAACGTGACCCGGCGTGTCGAGCAGTGTGAAGAGGCAGTTCCCATGTCGGAATACAGCCTGCTTGGAAAAGATGGTGATGCCGCGACGGCGCTCCTGCTCGTCGTTGTCCAGAAAGGCGTCTCCGTGATCGACGCGTCCCGCCTTTCGTAGGGCTCCTGCTGTGTAGAGCAGCGCCTCAGACAGGGTTGTTTTTCCTGCGTCAACGTGTGCGAGGATTCCAATGGTAAGGCGTTTTTCTGTGGGCTGTGCTGAATTCATGGCTGACTCCGATTTTATGTTTTTTGCCGCGGATAAGAGACTCAAACTATATCAGTATGCGAGAAATGCTCAACGATTCATCTCAGAATTGCTGCCATTTCCCTGATGCTGTCGAATGATGGAAGATATTTCATCAAAGCTGGTGCTGATCAGATCGCCGGGTACGGTGTCCTTGAAGCTTGAGATCGCGTTACCGAATTGCATGGCTCTCTCTGCGCTTTTATATTTTAGCAGACCAAAGAGCGCTCCTGCAACAAAAGCATCTCCTGAACCGATGCGGTCAATGACATCAATGTTGCGATAGGGGGACTCTGTGTGGAATTGAGCCTCTGCAGCGTCGTAAACGACAGAGCTGAAGTCATGAACACGGGGACTGTAGACAGTGCGCTGCGTGCTGGCAATGATGCGGATATCAAATTCTTCCGCAAAGGATTTCATGATGTCCTTCAGCTCACCGGTTTTTTGGAACATGCGGCGGCTGGTCTCCTCGGAGATAAAGAGAACGTCGACCAGAGGCAGAATCTCGCGTATGGTTTCCCGGGCTTCTTCTTCAGACCAGAGATTTGCGCGGTAATTCACATCGAAGGAGATGAAGGTGCCATGCGCATGAAAGCGCCGCACAGCATCAAGTGTGATGCGCCGCAGTGCAGGAGAGAGAGCCAGGGTAATGCCTGTGGTATGAAACATTCGTGCTGCGGTCCATATGTCCTCCGGGAGCTCTTCGACAGAGAGGCGATTGATAGAGCTGTTTTGTCTGTCATAGATGACAGAAGGCTTTCGGGGGTAGGCGCCTCCCTCGTAATAGTAGAGCCCGAGCCGGGCTTCCGGGCTGTGGTCATAGATCAGGTAGTCATCGGAGACGCCCATGAAGCGGATTCGGTTTTTTAAATAGGACCCGAGTGCTGTGTCGGGCAGCTTGGTCAGAATTGCGCTGCGAAGTCCGAGCTGTGATACGCCGGCTGCCACGTTCAGTTCTGCCCCACCGGCGTGCTTTTCGAAAATTTCGCTGTCTGAGAGACGTGTGTGCCGCGGAGGAGAGAGGCGCAGCATGATTTCGCCCATGGTAAGCAGATCAAAAGCTCTTTTTTCGGAGTCGTGTCTCATATAGCTTCCTTTCATCTCCGCAATTGTGCGGGAGCGTTGGTATGCAGAAGGCAGGTCTTTCGACCTGCCTTCTGTGGAGGAATGGTAACCGCAGCGGAGAGAGCTCCGATGCGGGTGAAAGTGAGCCCAGAAAATTAATTTCTGGTCAGATGGAAGGCAAAGCCGCCGATTTCATCCTGAAGATAGAGGAAGGTGGTACGACCCTTGGCATCTGTTTTTCTGCTGGATTCATCGAAGCTGACACCCTGAAGTCCGAGGTGATACTCCGCGCGATCCACATTGCTGCAGGCGATCGCCACATGACCGTTCGTTCCGCGTCCCTTGAACTTCATGACTTCGAGTGCGGTATCGGTAAAGATGGAGACATCTGTATCGTTGCAGGCAAAGCCGAAGGCTGCGCAGAGGAGCTTTGCAGTGCGCTCTGCCTCTTCGGCGTTCTCACAGTTGATGCCGAGATGCTTGATTTTTAAGTCGAGCATGGTCTTTACTGCATCCTGGCAGATTGCGGTGATCTTGTCCCACTGTTCATTTTCGATCATATCCTTCTTGACCATCCAGGTGCCGCCGCAGGCAAAGATCTGGTCAAAGCTCAGGTAGTTCAGCATGTTCTTGGTGTTGACACCGCCTGTGGGCATCCACATGAGATTTCTGTAGGGGCCGGCCAGGGCTTTCAGCTTCTCCACGCCGCCATTCTGCTCTGCGGGGAAGAATTTCACCGCGTCCAGACCGAGTGCCATTGCCTGTTCCATCTCACCGGCGGTTGCGGTACCCGGACACATGGCGACGCCCTTGGAGAGGACATATTTTGTGATTTCCGGATTAAATCCCGGGCTCACGATAAAACGTGCACCGGCAGCAATTGCGCGATCTGCCTGCTCTCTGGTGAGCACAGTGCCTGCGCCGACCAGCATTTCCGGAACCTCGGCGACAATTGCCCTGATCGCCTCCTCTGCCGCAGCAGTGCGGAAGGTAATTTCAGCTGTTGGAAGTCCGCCCTTTACCAGTGCCTTGGCGAGCGGAACCGCTTTCTTCGGGTCATCAATTGCGACGACAGGTACGATACCGATCTGATAGAGCTGTTTGATGATGTCATTCATATGGAGTCTCCTTTTCCTAAGTCCTTCCTTCATTTGATTGAATTGAGAATAGCAATTGAATTGAAAGCGCTTACCATTATTCTAACACTGGTATACTAGAAGGCAAGATAGAAAAATAAGAAAATATAGCTGAAAAGCAGAGTCGTTTTTTGTGCTTGTATACCAGTGACTGAAAAAAACAGCAATGTTAGAATGAAAACAACATACAGGAGAGATCAGACAGGAGAGAGAATGACACTTTCAATACCGGAGCGCTATGTACGCGAGACAGGGAGAGACTACGCTCTCAGAACTCTGAGAGAAAATATTATCGGGCTGGAGCTGAAGCCGGGAAGCATGGTCAGTGAAAATGAGCTGGCAGCGCAGCTGGGGCTCAGCAGAACTCCGGTGCGGGAGGCGCTGATTGAGCTTTCCAAGGTGAAGATTGTGGAGATATGGCCACAGAAGGGCAGTGCGATCGCGCGTATCGACTACGAGCTTGTCGAGGAGGCCCGCTTCATGCGGAATGTCCTGGAGTGCGCGGTGGCGGAGCTTTGCTGCAAACTTGTCAGCCCGGAGGATCTCGCGGCATTGCGGGAAAATGTAGCGCGGCAGCGGAGCTACGAAAATATGGGAGTGACCAGTGAGCGCTTTCTGAGTCTGGATGACAGCTTTCATGCGAAGCTTTTTGAGATTGCCAGAAAGCCCCAGGTTTATACGATGATAGGCAGTCTATCGATCCATTTCGACCGTGTGCGGAATCTGACACTGGAAGATGTGAATATCAAAAATGTGATTCAGGACCATGAAGATATTGTGGAGGCGGTGGCCGCGGGAGATGCCGGCAGAGCGCGGGAGCTGATGCAGCTTCACCTGAACCGCTTCCGTGTGGCAGAGCATAAAGTCCGCGAGAGATTCCCGGACTACTTCAGTGCATAAGCTCCTGCGAGGCAGGCGCAGACCCCGTGCTTGCACGGAGGACTGCAAGCCTATCTCGCAGGGCAACAGGGATGAGCAAAAAAGCGCCCGAAGGAATGAGGGCGCGA
>QWCK01001040.1_pt1 | contig 43676 bp, 43 predicted proteins | sample 1972571 | NCBI WGS metagenome assembly QWCK01 (sample SAMN09866710, study PRJNA288562) | Human gut metagenome isolate term2_stool, whole genome shotgun sequencing... | isolation source: gut | host: Homo sapiens | place: USA: California | reverse complement strand
GGGTCCTTCATTTGACTCAGCTCGTCGGTAAAAATAACGCAAGCGCGATCCGCCTCTTCCAATTGATTTTGCAGGCGAACCATTTCCTTTTCCAAGGTAAAGGCCTGATCTTTTTTCTCTTCGAGGCTCAGCTTTTCCTCACGAAGCTTCTGCTTCTTCTCCGCCACGTGATTCTTGAGCGCAGCCAGTGCCTCTTCAAGGGCCGTCGCCTTTTCATCCATGGCGGCTCGTTCCGGCTCCGCCGTGGCGATGGCATCGTTCAATTCTGCCGTCTCATCGTTCATGGTTTTTAAATCTTCTGCGGAAGTTTCCAGTCGTGTTTTGATTCCCTCGGCATCTTTTGTAATTTGTTCTAAGCGAAGGGCCGATTCCCGATAGGCGGAAATCTTTTTCTGTCTGTCGATTTTCGCCGCATTTAGTTCCTCTCGCATCTTCTCAAGATTTTCGTGGAACGAGGCCACATCTTCCGATGCATCTTGGGCCCATTCTTTTTCGGAAAGACTCACCCTTTCCAGGGCGGCCTCTTGCTCCTTGCGGTCTTCGTCGTCCCGCGCCAGAGCGTCCGTTTCCTTTTGAATCTCTACTTTAATCGAATCCAATCGACCTTCCGCGGACTCCAATGCGGAACGCAGACGATAGAGCTGCTCGGAGGACTTTCGGCGTCTCTCTTCATGGGTCTGGGCATCGGCCGCCAATTCTTTTTCCTCTTCCAGTAAATCGCCGTGGGTTTTATCCAGGGACGCGAAATTTTCCTTCGTCCGGGCCAATCTTTCCAAAGCATTTTTTAACTCGGCCGCTTTTTTCGTTATTTCGCCGTCTCGAGTGTAAAGCTCCGTCGATTGATTCTTCGCCTGGCCGCCGGTTACGGCACCGCCGACTTGAAAGACGTCGCCGCCTTTCGTGACGATGCGATAGCGGTGCTTCAGATCCTTCGCCAGCTGCTTCGCCTCATCCACAGTATCCACGATGAGAATTCGGCCGAGGAGAAACTCGACGGCGGGACGCAGCTCCTCCTTTGCCCGCACGCAATCCGATGCCACTCGGTAAGGGACCGATGTTTTCTCTCTGACGTCCCCGGGTAACGGACGATAGCTTAGGCTCTTTAAAGGAAGGAAGGTCAAGCGGCCCATTTTATGTTTTTTTAAGTAAGACAAGATCGCGCGAATTTTGTGATCGTCTTTTAAGATAATGTTTTGCCCGCCGTAGCCCAAGGCCGTGGAGATGGCCAAGGCGTCACGCTCTTCCACGTGCAAAAGCTCCGCCACGGGTCCGATGACCTCTCCGTAAAAGGCTTCCGACTTGGCTTCTTTTAAAAACTGCTTGACGCCGTATTGAAAGCCTTCGTGATTGTCGCGTAGGCGTTCCAAATATCTTTTTTCCCTATCCAATCCTTCGGCGCGAATGGACAGGCTCTTAATCTCTTCTTCCGCCCTTTCTTTTTCTGCTTTGATCTCTTTCATACGACCTTGCAGTTTTTCCATTGCGTTATTTAAGTCGCCGAGTTCCCGCCGAATGTCCGATTCTTTCTTCTCATATTCATCCACATGAGTCGATACTTCCTCGGTTTCGCGAGCTAATTCATCTTTTCGCAGATTCAGTTGCGCCAGCCGCTCTTTGCGCTCTTTCGATAAATAGTCGAGGGCCTGCAAACGAGATTCTAAGGAATGGCGCCGGTCGGAAAGCTGTTCCAAAGCCTCGCGACGGGATTTTTCGCCAAGGTCCATGGCCTCGACTTTTTCCCTGAAGGCCTCATATTCCGCGCTCATGGCCTCCACGGCGTTGTCCTTTTCATCGGATGCCCGCTTCAGCTCGTCGGCTTCCGCCTGTTGCTTTTCTTTTGCGGACTCAAGGTCCTTTAATTCATTCTGCAACAGCTCCGCAGAAGCTTCCAAACGGTTTTTTTCTTCAGACAAATAATCTCGGCGCTGGATCTTCGAGCGAAGGTCGCCGGAGGCGTGTTCCTTATGGCGGATCAAGGACATGATCTCTTCGTTCAAGGCGGATTCACGATCCCCGTCGGCGTCGATGGCCGCCTCCTTCGCCTCAATGGTTGCTTCCATTTGGCGATTGGCTTCTTTTTGTTCCTTCCAAGTCGTCTCCAAATCTTCGAAACGACGGAAGACTTTCCCTTGCCGCTCCTTCGCAGCTTCCACTTCCCGGGTTAGGCGAGCGAAACCGTATCTTTCCTTCTCCACTTCCAGTTCCGCCAAGCGAAGGGCTTTCACCCTCTTTTCTTCCATTTCACCGCTGCGGCTCTTCAGTTCGGAAAAAATATCGTCGATGCGCTCGATATGTTCCGTGGTCTTATTCAGATTTCGAACCGTCTCTTCTTTACGCAATTTAAAACGGCTGATGCCCGCCGCTTCTTCAAAGGCATTCCGACGGTCTTGGGGCCTGGTACTTAAAATTTCTTCGATTTGTCCTTGGCCGATAAATGAGTAGCCGTTCTTGCCGATCCCCGTGTCTAAAAATATTTCCCTCACGTCTTTTTGACGAACGCGTTTTTTGTTGATCGTGTATTGGCTTTCCCCGGAGCGGAAATATTTTCTGGAGACGGAGAGCTCTTCGTAAGGCAAATCAAAAAAGCCGTCCTTATTGTCAAAAGTGAGAACGACTTCTGCAAAATTCACCCCTTGTTGGCGATCGGTGCCGCTGAAAATGACATCTTCCATCTTGCTGCCGCGGAGCTGCTTGACACTGGATTCGCCCAAAGCCCACATAATGCCGTCGACGATATTACTCTTGCCGCTGCCGTTTGGTCCGACAATGGCCGTAATATCTTCGGAAAAGCGTATGCGCGTCCTTTTTGCAAAAGATTTAAAGCCGTAAAGCTCCATTTCAATTAAATGCATAAGTATCTTTTTCCTCTCCGTCGATCCGCAACAAATTTCCCACACCGGGAACGGTTCGAAATGCTATGGGACCGTAAGTTTTTTCCAGGGCTTTTCTCCCGTAGCCGAAAGGGCCGACCAGATAATTGATCGCCTGCCCGCTTCCTTCTACAGATTGCACCGACTTGTATCGGGCAAGAATCTTGTCCACCTGCCTCCGTGATTCGGCGAATTCCCTGAAATTATCGTGATAGGGCCCCGCCACATAGGCGCTACGATCCATTTGGGGAAGTCCCGCCCGTATAACATCCAGACCCGCCGCCTCGTATTCATCAAGCAGTGTGGCCGTCCGCCCGATGGCTTCTTTTAAAGCTAAGGGCTTGTATCGGCTCTCGCTGTACATGGCATAAAGTTCCGTCCCTCGAAAAACCACCGTGGGATAAATCCGCACGAAGTCTCCCCGCTCGATAATCCAGCGTGCCGTGTCCAAATCTTTTTCAAAAGAATCTTTCGGCAAGCCGATCATCTGCTGCAGGCCCACATGAATCCCCGCAGCCTTTGCCGATTTTACTACACGATCCATTTCACGCACATCCACGCCGCGCATGGAGGAACGAAGCACCTCCGGGTCCGTGGACTGGATGCCGAATTCGATGGTCTTGACGCCGTATGCCTTTAAGCGCTCGAAATCCACTTCAAATAATGCTTCGGGCCGCGTAGACAGTCGAATCTCGGTGACCTGTCCCCTCTCGATAAAAGGTTGAACCGCCGAAAGAAGAGCTTTTTGTTTTTCCGGGGCCAGCATGGTAAAGGTGCCGCCGTAAAAAGCGACCTCCGACGGCCGATTGCCGTTTCTATCCAGGGCCGTTGTAATCCTTTCATCCACTTCTTTCGCAGAAAGAAGACCGGATACGCCGGTGATTTGATTTTGATTGCAGTAAATGCATTTCACCGGGCAACCGGAAAAAGGTATGAAGATGGGAATAATATTACGCTTCGCCATGTTCCAACTTTCTGATCGCCTGCGCCGCAGCACGGCTTTGAGCTGTTTTCTTGTTACGCCCGCGTCCCGATGCGACGGGGCGGCCGAGAATATAGACCGTCGCTTCAAAGCGATCTTCGTCGCCGACGGCTTGGGCGTCGATTTCCACACAACGGTAGGCCACGCCATTACTGTGATGCTCTTTCTGCACCATTTCCTGCAAGCGGGACTTATAGTCCGCCGCCTCTACCGCTCCGCCTGTATACAAGGTCTTTTCCACAAAAGATTTAGCTGCATTCATACCTTGGTCGCAATAAACGGCCCCGAGAAGGGCTTCGTATAAATCGTCCCCGGGCACATTAAACTTCGCATCCTTCATCAGCTCTTCTCCCTTGAGAAGAAATTCCTGCAGCCCTAAATCATCCGCCGCCCTTTTTAAGGCCGCCTCGCAAACCATCGCGGCCCTTTCCTTCGTAAGGGCGCCTTCCTCTTCGTCTGTATTAGAAAAAAGATAGTCGCCCACGAGAAAATTTAACAGGCTGTCGCCTAAAAACTCTAATCGCTCGTATGAATGGGTGTTATTTTCCCTGCTGTAAGTTTTGTGAGTGAAGGCCTCTTTTAATAGGGTCCTATCGTTAAAGTGAATGCCTATACGCTCTTCAAGCTTTATAAAATCGATCACTCGAAATCGGACGCTTCCAATAAATCCAAAACGTCACCGATGGTGTGGACGCTTTCCAATTTTTCTTCTTCGATTTCAATATCGAATTCGTCTTCCACGCTCATAATGGTTTCGACCAACTCGATGGAATCCATATTTAAATCTTCGACGAAGTCCATGGAAGGGTCCAATTCTTCCACCGGGCGATTTAATTGTTCTGCGATAATTTCTAAAATTCTCTCTCTCATCATGACACTCCTTTATTCTCTCTCTTCCCCACGAACCATTTTAACCAGCGCCGCCGTCGCCGAAAGAATCGCCTCTTCATTCGACGAGCCGTGGGCTTTAAACACCGGCTTGTCCAAGCCGAGGAGCGGAACGCCGCCGTAACGGCTGTAATCCAAATCGCCCAGTATTTTTTGGCCGAGCATTTTTATTTCGCCCCCATGTTCGCTCCCCTTCGCGAGAGATTTCATACCTTGTTGGATATAGCCCACCGTTCCTTCGATGGTTTTAAGCATGATATTCCCCGCGAAGCCGTCGGCGACGATGACATTCACATTGTTAAAAAGGACGTCTCGCGCTTCGATATTGCCCTTAAAGCAATCCAGCTCTTCCGCCATCAATTCATAGGCGGCTTTTGCCTGCTGATTTCCCTTGCCTTCTTCCGTGCCGACATTTAACAGGGCCACCGTGGCATCGTCTACACCTTCCACATGGCGCATATAATCCAGGCCCATTTTAGCAAAGCTTAACAGAAGCTCAGGAGATGCGTCCATATTGGCGCCAACGTCCAAAATCAATTTCTTTTGGCCGCTGATTTCCAAAAACACGGGAAGCGCCGCCCGTTCCACGCCTTCTTTTCTCTTGACGATAAACATGCCGCCGGCTAACAAGGCGCCGGTGCTGCCCGCGCTGATCATGCCGTCGACTTTGGCTTCTTTTAAAGCGGCAAGGCCCTGTACGATGGCGCTGTCCTTCTTTTTTCTTATTGCCAGAGCCGGGCTTTCGTCCTGAGAAATAGACGAAGGACAGTGCACGATATGCGCCTCGTCTATGCCATCAAATTCCGCGAGCAAGGCCCTGTCGCCGAAAAAATACGGTTCGATGCCGTAGACATCCTTTGCCTTCAGCGCTCCCCGTACGATGGCGCCCGGCGCGTGGTCGCCACCCTGACAATCAAAAGCTATCTTCATATGATTCCCCTTTATATTAAACCTTCGGTGAAATACCTCTGTTCGATCCAATCCATTGTAATATAAATACTCCTCGTCATTCAACCATTTGAAGAAAGTGAGGAAATTTTCGCAAAAAAATAACCCTACAGCCTTTAACGGTTGTAAGGTTAATATCGTCAATGGGACACCCGCCATCGAGCTCAACGGAACTCGACTTGGGGAGTCAGCTTGGTGCGGGAAAGAGGACTTGAACCCCCACGTCGTTGACACTAGATCCTAAGTCTAGCGCGTCTGCCAATTCCGCCATTCCCGCATGCTCGCTTTCGCGAGTAGAAATCCCGAAGGATTATGGGGTGGATAGTGGGAATCGAACCCACGATCTCCAGGACCACAATCTGGCGCCTTAACCTACTAGGCCATACCCACCACAAAATTTGACGATGGATACATATTAACATCATTTTATATCCATGTCAAATGTTTTATAGCTCCAAGGATTCGACGAAGGCGCGGAGGGCACGACCTCGATGGCTGACGGCATTTTTTTCCTGATCCGTCATCTCTGCAAAGGTCTTTTCATAGCCTTCGGGAATAAAGAGCGGATCGTAGCCGAAGCCCCCCTCTCCCCTTGCCGATTCAGTGATCTTGCCCGGACATATTCCTTCTATCGTGTAAATATCGTCTCCGCGCTTTACGGCGATGACGGTTTTAAAATAGGCACTTCGATCGGTTTTATCTTTCATCTCGCGCAAAAGCTTTTCGCGATTTTTCTCATCGTTTCCGTCTTCTCCGGCATAGCGCGCGGAATAGACACCCGGACGACCGTCGAGGGCGTGGACGAACAAGCCCGTATCGTCGCCAATGACGATTTCGCCTTCGAGAGGTTTTATTTTAATCACGGCATTTTCTTCCAAGCTGTCCCCGTCTTCGATAGGGTGAATGGCACCGTACCCGGCCTCCGTCTTTGAAAGAACGTGGCATTTGCCCTCCACCAGCTCGCGAATCTCTTTGAGTTTGTGTTGATTGTCCGTTGAAACGATAATGTTCATAGGCTCTCCTTTAAAAAAGGAAGGCTCTCCGCCTTCCTTACATGTATTTGCGATTGTAATTTTCAATTCCCGTGACGATGCCGTTGGCCAGTTTGTCCAAGTAACTGTCGCTCTTCAACTTTTCAAGTTCGTCGGGATTGGACATAAAACCGCCTTCGATCAGGCAGGCCGTCATATTGGTTCTTTTTAATACTGCGAGATCCGGACGATTTTTAATGCCGCGATTTTTAGCCCCGGTTTCTTTTAAAACGGCGTTAAGTACTTCTCTCGCAAGGAGCGTTTGATCGCCTGCATCTTTTTTCAGTTCCACGTCGTTTTCCGAGGCGTAGAGAACTTCGATTCCATAGGCCGAGGCACTGCCAGCCGAGTTAAAGTGGATGCTCACAAATATATCCGCGTTGTTGCGATTGGCGATGGCCGCCCGTTCACCCAAGGCGATAAATTCGTCGGTAGAGCGGGTCATAATAACGTTATAGCCCCGTTCTCTCAGCATAGATTCCACACGAGGTGCCAAACGAAGGTTTAATCCTTTTTCCGTCGTCTTGTCTTCAGCGACGGCACCGGAATCGTGACCGCCGTGGCCCGGGTCTATGACGATGGTAATATCCTTCTTTTGTCCCTTATTCATGGGCTGAGGTTTCGCCTGATTAACCTCAGGTGCTTTCAACACGGGGGCGGGATCCTTCGCATTTTCAACCGGCTTTTCCGCATTTTGAGGTGACGGTGTTTGTTTCGGCGCTTGCACCACGCCGTTGTCTATAGTGGCGAGTCGTTTGCCTTGATCCCAATTAACCGTAAAGCCCAAAGATTCCGAAAGGAAACGCAAAGGCACCATGGTCTTACATGCTCTGCCTTGTTCCGTATATTCCGTCAGTCTCGGAACGGAGTCGCTGTCAAGCTTCATTTTTTTGCCGTTGACGTAGACAACTGAACTGTTGATTTTCAATTTTATGTCTTTGTCCTGCATGGAGATGCTGACCGAGCGCGTGTTTTGGTTCCACTTAACATTGGCGCCCATCAGCTCCGTCAGTTCGCGAATGGGGACGAAGGTGCGTCCGTTTTCCACATAGGGTTTGTATTTACAATATAAATCGAATCCGTTGACTTTAACATTGGCCGTGCCGACTCTGCGGCTGTTGCCGTTTGTTTTGACTCGCAAGGTCGCACCGGCCGCCTCTGAAAATCCTGTAAGTACTAAGAGAAAGGCAAAGCAAAGTGCGAGACTCTGTATGAATCGCTTCAAGAGAACCTCCTTCAATTCGTAACAATTTGTCACACTAATTATCCTTGCCCCGCCTTAAAAAGTCAAACGCTTCTGAGATTTTGTAATTTTACTGTAACTTTAAAAGAGCGCCGTATAACTCGTCGGTACCGGGAGATGGAATAGCTTCTTCTCCTTCCCCGTTTTTATAAATGATGCGGGAATCGTCTGAGATCTCGCCGATTTTCGTAAATAAAATCGATTGCTCTTTCAATTCGTTTTTCATAGGCTCGAAGTCGTCCCGATCCATAACAACCAACATGGATCCGCTGGAAATAAGCCGGTATAAATCGATGCCGGCAATCTCTGCCAGGGCTCTCGTCGAATCGAGAACGGGAATGGCATCTTTTTCGATGCACATGCCGACGCCGAGGGCCTGTGCCATTTCCCAAAGGGCGCCTTCCACTCCGCCTTCGGTGACATCGTGCATGGCGCGGATATTATAGCTTGCGGCCACCTCTCCCTCTTTTTGAACGCTCAGTTCATTCATCAGCTCTTGCCCTTGGGAAAGAAGTTCTTCGCCCATTTCATTCATTGCATGGGCACGATCCGTACACAAAATCGCCGTGCCTTCCAGGCCGGCAACCTTGCTCATGGCCACCACATCACCGGGCTTGACTGCGCCGGGATCGGGCATGTGCTCTTTGGCGACGCGACCGATAACCGTAGAGATCATCACCGGCTTTGACACGGCATCCGTGATCTCGGTGTGGCCGCCAATAATATCCATATTCACTTCATCCGCCGCCTTTTGGGCATCGGCCATAATGGTTTCGATCTCTTTCGACGATGTATTTACCGGCAGCAGCAAAGTGAGCAACACGCCGACGGCATCGGCGGATTTCGTGGCCACATCGTTGACGCTGATGTGAATGGCCAGGGCGCCTAAATTCTCAGCGGCGCCGGTAATGGGATCGCTGCTTAAGACGATATAGTCGCCTTCCATGTCTAACAATGCCGTATCTTCGCCGATAGAGGATGCGCTTAGAACTTCCTTGCGCTTCGATTGCAGCTTTGAAAGAATCAGCGCATCCAAATCATCGTTGGATAATTTTCCTACATCCCTGAAAACTTTCATGTACGCCCTCTAAATGCTTCCCATGTCTGCGTCGGCTTCGTTTCCGGACATGGTATCGGATGCGTTCAAATTGTTCATATTGCCGTCGGTGGATTCGGCCTCAGAGGAGGTATCCCCTTCCCCGCCGGCTAAATAGACGGTTAGTTGAAAATACACCACATCGGCTACCGTCGCCGTCGGCTCTTCTTCCACTTTTACATTTAAAAGCTCTCCCAATTGCTGAGACCATGTTTGAACTGCATTGGCGTCGTTTGTTTCGCCTCGAATGGTTAGAATGCCGCCTTGATAATCCAGACCCGTCACGGTCAATGTGTCCGGTGCGGAAGATTTGACTTTTGTAATGGCATCGGCCACGTCCACGGTGTTTTGAAGGTCGCCGTCTTCCGTAGAAGGCATCTCTTCTTCCGGTTCCTTTTCCTGCTCGTGTGTCGCGACGATAAGATCGCGATTCTCTTGTTTTAATTTTTCGCCGTAAATAAAGGATCCGATCAAGATGACGAAGGCCAGGACGAGTCCCGCCGCCGGAATATAATAATTTTTGCCCAAACCGCCGGAGCCTCTGTTTTTCATAAATAGAGCGATGGCGTCCGGATTATCCAAAGCCGAAGAAAAGATATCGCTCAGCAAAAGAGGACGATAGCTTTCGTCGTCAGCCAATTCTTCGAATAAGCCGCTTTCGACGAAGGAACCGGCGATAAATTGTCTATCGCTCAGAGAAAAATCGCCGCCCATGTGCTCCACATGGCCCAGGGCTTCGTAATAAGCCGACTGCATGTCCATCATAACGTTCGGACGGTCCACATCGCTCATGCGACCGTCGTAATTGTCGTCTTTAATACGCAGCACGTCATCAGCTTCCAATTCGTTTCTGCTCATGAAATCCAGCACAGCGTCGTTCATTTCCGTGCGGTCGAAATAGCGGTTTTCGTGGCCGTAATAGAAGCCCAGATGGCTCGTACCGACGAAATTAATTCGCCCGCCGCCCAACCAATGGGTGTACTCCAGACACAAAGTGGAAAAAGGAATCACGCCGCGAAGTTTTAATTCGCATTTTTTCGCTAGGTCCCGATACCCGTCCACGGTTTCTTCCGGAAAAATGGTGATCAACAAGTGATTGACGTCATCGTCACTCTTCAAATCCACCGAATCCATGACGTAGTCTTCCAAATCTTGGGCAAACAGGGACGGACTTTCGTTTTCGATTAAGGATGCCCTCTCCTTATCCGTCATGGACGGCACGTGCATGGTGCGGTTCACCGCCAAGCTTGAATTGACGACAAATAATGCCTTGGACTTGGTCAGACCGTTCTCTTCCAAGGTCTTTTTTAGCAAATAATGTAATTGGGCGCTGTCGGAAATGTGACCGTCGTTAACGACGTTCAACGGTATATCAAAAGAATAAATTTCGCCGTTTGCGTCTTTATCGCCGTACTTGAAGACGTAACAGCGGCGATCTTCAAAGTATACGATCGCTTCATTTTTATTAAATAAGTTCATCTTACCCTCCTACAGGCATTATATCCTATGAATGCGAAATTTTTATGGAAAACCGCCGATTTCTATAATAAAAAATTTTCTACTATCACATAGGCCCAAAGGAAAAATGGGAACATGGGAAAGGCCCTGTCTTTGGTCAGCTTAAAAAGAATTATTCCCCCACCCACAACGGCAGCCGTAACAAAGGCGCAAGTAAAAAATAAATAGCTGTTCCATATGCCCTCTATGCCGAGAGCGAGCAAGGATGCGTAATAAATATCGCCTTCGCCCACGGCTTTCGGGAAGAGAAGATACAGAATGCCCATGATAAGTAATATAAAGAGGCCGCTTAAGGGATGCAGGGAATGTTTAAGAAAGAGGCCGACGACGAAAACGACTCCGCCGACGATTAAATCTTTCGTGTACACGTCGCGGTGGCGGCTGTCTTCCACGGCCAAGAGATAGAGAACGAAGATTCCCGCGATCCAAAGCAGTGTTCTGCTATCTATTCCGTGACGGACGGACAAAAAGACGACGAGGGCACCGCCCACACCTTCCGTTAAGAGATGAAAGGGGGAGATTCTTTCACCGCAGGAACAGCGGCCCTCGGCAAGAAAATAGCCGAGGACGGGAATCAAGTAGCGCCAAGGGATCACCCTCCCGCAAGCGTCGCAGTGGCTTCTCGAACGAACCCAATCCTCGCCCCGCCTACGACGCTCGTCGAATAGGTTAAAGAAAGAAACAAGGGATGCCGCTAAGAAAAAAACGGCAAGATACAGGGGGATCATTGCTTCGTATTATCGCTCACCAGCTTTTTCCCTTCGACTTTCACGGGGCCCGGCGTTACCACAATCTCTCCATCTTTTACGGTGACTTTGAAATCCTTGTCGGGCAGGGCTTTTGCCGGTTTGGGAAACTCACCGGATTCCAAATAAGGTTTGATTTCGTCTTGTTGAATGTCCTTGTCATCGGGATGATCGATGGCGTAAAGTATGGCCGCATTCTTTAAGACCCGTACATTGGCATTGTGTGCCGTGGCTTGAGCGCTCAAATTGGATTTTTGATACTTGGGAACGGCGATGGCGATAAGAAGCGCCAAAATCGCAATGACGATGATGAGCTCGATAAGGGTAAACGCCTTTTTCTTTTTCATAATTTCCTCCTAAAAACTATTTACCATGTCAAACATAGGAATGGCGATGGAAAAAATAATAAATCCGACGACGGCGGCCATAATTAAAATCAAGGCCGGCTCCATATAGACGCTGATGCGTTCGGCACGATTCTTTTGACGGCCTTCTTCCAGGTGAATTGCCACACTCAGCATATCGCTCACCGATGAAGAAGCTTCGCCCAAGGCGACAAATGAGCAGTTTTCTTCCTTAAACAGTTCGCTTTCGTCCATGACCTTGGACAGCTCCTCCCCTTTCATCAAGCCTTGAATCATCTCTCCGGCCTGTCGCCGGATGTAGGGATTTTCCGAGCCCAAGTTAATATTTTCGATTATTCGCAAGAGATCCACGCCGTTGTCCATTTGCATTTTCATGGTTCTCAACTGACGCAGCTCGAAAGGATCTCTGTGAAAAGGCGTGACCAAAGCCATATGGTACAGCCGCCTGTAAAATCCTTCCGACGTTTTCGGGTGATTTTTCAAAATAAGGACCGCCAAAACCGCTAGTAATATAGCAATAATATAAATTAATCCGAAGCGCTCAAAGTGGCGTGCCATGGCAATGAGCATGCGGGTCATGACGGGCAGCGGTACCTGTTGAGATTCGAACACATCGGTGAACACGGGAAGCACCGAGTGAAGGACGACCTGTAAGACGAAGAAAGATGTAATCATAAGGATGATCGGATAGGCCAAGGCATTGGTCAGCTTTCGATGCATCTGTTGTTCGTCGTCGAAAAATACCGCCAGCTGATGAAAGATTTCGCCTAAAGTTCCCGCCGCTTCGCCGCTGCGAATCATGCCGGGAACGAATCGGGGAAAACAGTCGGCATCGGCAAAGGCCTGAGAAAGTAACTTTCCCTGCCTTACGGATTCCACAATAAATTCCAGCTTTTCCCGCTGAAGCCCTTTGCTCTGTCGGGCCATTAATTCCATGACCGTCACTAAATCCAATCCGCCCGATGACATAAGAGCCAGTTGAGAAAACATCACGGCCAGCTGCCCCTTGGGCAACATGCGCCGCGGCTTGGTTAAATTTAACTTCCCGCCCGCCTTTTCAATGGAAATAATGCGGTAACCGCCCTCATGAAGTCGGTCTTTCACTTCTTCCACGCTGCCGGCGTCCATTTCTCCTGTGACGAGGTCGGAAGATTCGTCGATGATCTTATATTTGTACTTCATGGCTCACCTACATGGTCATAATGGTGCGGTATGCTTCTTCGATGCTGATGCTGCCTTCCAGAATCTTTTCCCTGAGGGCTTCTTTTAGAGGAATCATACCTGATTCCACCGCCGCGGCCCTTAATGTATCCAAGGATACGCCGGGCTTGATGAGGGAGCGAATCTTTTCATCCATTACCATGATTTCGAACACGGCTTCCCTGCCCGTGTAGCCGTCGAAACATTTTTCGCAACCCACCGCCTCATAGGTGGTGCCGTCGATTTTGAAATAGTCGTCTTGCGTGTGCACCTCTCTTTTGCAGTGGTCGCATAGCTTTCGCACCAAACGCTGAGAGATGACGCCGATGATACCCGCCGAAAGCATATAGGGCTCGACGCCCATGTCCATAAGGCGAATAATGGCCGATGGCGAGTCCGTCGTATGTAGGGTGGAGAAAATCAAATGGCCCGTGATGGAAGAGCGCAAGGCAATTTCCGCCGTTTCCATGGAGCGCACCTCGCCTACCATCATGACCTCCGGATCTTGTCGCAACATGGCTTCAAGGCCCGTAGAAAAGGTAATGTCGGCCTTGGGATTGACCTGCATTTGATTGATGCCGTCGATATCGAACTCCACCGGGTCTTCGATGGTCAAAATGTTTCGCTCCACGCGGTTTAACAGCTGAATAAAAGTATAGAGTGTGGAGGTCTTTCCCGAGCCCGTGGGCCCGCAGATCAAAACCAAGCCCAAGGGTTGGCGCAGTAATTTTTGAACCAGAGCCAAATTATTTCCGCCTAAGCCGATGCCTTCCGGCGTGTAGTCCAGACCCGTGCGATCCAGGAGACGAAGCACCAGCTTCTCTTCTCCCTTGACGGGAATGGCCGAGGCGCGCACGTCAACATGTCGTCCGCCGTATTCGAAAGTGAAGCGGCCGTCTTGAGGTCTGCGCTTTTCGCCGATGTCCATGGCAGAAAGAAATTTGATCCGCGTCACAAATTCCGAGTACAGACTTTTGGGATAGCTGCCGTACAAAAAAAGCGTGCCGTTTCGACGCATACGAACCCGCCAGCTTTCGCCGGCAGGCTCAATATGCACGTCGGAACAACACGCTTCGGCGGCATCATTTAAGATGGTTTGACTTAATTGCACAGCACTAAAGGCACCACTTTGAGAAGTGGATTGACTATTTCGGATATTATCGTCTTTCGAAGGGGAAAAGTTTAATTTCTTGTCCATCCTAACCTCCAAAACAATCACCTGAAAATGAAAGGCTGTTAAAAACTATTTCTCTTTGCCTTCGCTTTTTTCCGAGCGCACGTAATCGCAATCGGGATTATGACATTGGATGCGAGTGCCTTTTTTCGTGGCCTTTTTCGTCAATATGTCGCCGCATTTCGGACAACTCTCGTCGATGGGCTCGTCCCAAGAGACGAAGTCGCAGTCGGGATACTTGTCGCAGCCGAAGAACTTCCGTCCCCGCTTGCTTCTTTTGATAACCACTTCCCCGTCGTCACATTTCGGGCACTTGACGCCGACTTTTTCCACCAAGGCCTTTGTGTTTCGACACTCGGGAAAGCCGGGGCAGGCGAGGAATTTTCCGTAGCGACCCATTTTGATCACCATGTTTCTGCCGCATTTTTCGCAGATTACATCGGTGGGCTCGTCGCGAATCTCGACCTTCTCGATTTCCTCTTCCGCGTGAATCAAATACTCCGCCAATTGTTTGTACACCGGATCCACGGCCTCTTGCCAAACCATGTCACCTTCAGCGACGGCATCAAGGCTTTGCTCCATCTTCGCCGTAAAGGCCTCGTCCACAAACATGGGGAAGTACTCGGTTAAAAGATCGTTCACCGTCTCGCCTAATTCCGTAGGCACGAAACGCCGCTCTTCGCTTACCACGTAATATCTGGATAGGAGCGTATTTATAATCGGCGCATAGGTACTGGGGCGACCGATGCCCAGTTCTTCGAGTAATTTAATTAAAGATGCTTCGTTGTAGCGGGCAGGCGGCTGGGTAAAGTGCTGTTCAGGCAACATTTCTTTTACCTTTAAATGTTCCCCCACTTCCAGCGTCGGAATTTCCTTGTCCTTTTGCTCCTTCGAAGGGAATACCCTTAAAAAACCGTCGAATACCAAGGTGTTTCCGTTTAATTGAAACATTTCCGAATTGCTCGCCAGTTTTACTTTTTGCGTATCGTAAAGGGCTTCAGTCATTTGAGAAGCTACAAAGCGGGACCAAATCAATTGATAGAGACGGAATTCGTCGCGTCCCAAGCTGTCCTTAATACTGAGAGGCGTGCGGTTGACATCCGACGGGCGAATACACTCGTGGGCGTCCTGGGTGTTTTCTTTTTTCTTCGACCAGGTGGACGGCGCGCTGTACTCTTCGCCATAGGCATTTAAAATATGGGCCTTGGTTTGCGCCACGGCCTGCTCGGAAATCCGCGTCGAGTCCGTACGCATATAAGTGATCAAACCGACGGAGCCTTCCCCGGGAATCGAAATCCCTTCATAAAGCTTTTGCGCCAGTTGCATGGTCTTGCGGGTCGTAAAGTTCAGTCGTTTATTCGCCTCTTGTTGCATGGTGGAGGTGGTAAAGGGCGGAAGGGTGCGCCTTTTTCTGGATCCCTTTTGAATGTCGGAAACCACGAGCTCCTTTTCGTTCATGCGTGCGAGGACCGCATCCACATCGCCTCGGTTTTTTAAGGGAACCGTTTGGATTTTTCCGCCTTTCAAGGTGCCGAAGTACTTGGCTTCAAAAGTCTTGCGAATTTTTAAAGCCTTCGCCACAATGGTCCAATACTCGGAAGGCTCGAATTCCTTGATCTCCTCTTCCCTGTCGCAGATAATTTTTAAGACCACGGATTGAACCCGCCCGGCGCTGAGCCCGGACTTGACCTTTTTCCACAAAAGGGGGCTGATCTTATAGCCCACCAGGCGGTCCAAGATGCGGCGGGCTTGTTGAGCGTCCACCAGCTCCATATTAATGGGCCGGGGATTCTTTATTCCGTTTTTAACGGCGTTTTTCGTAATTTCGTTGAAGGAAATACGCACATTGTCCTCGGGGTCCATGTCCAGAATGTGGGTTAAGTGCCAGCTGATGGCCTCCCCTTCCCTATCCGGGTCGGTTGCGAGAAGGACTTTATTCGCTTTCTTCGCTTCCGCCTTCAGCTCTTTAATCACCGGCCCCTTGCCCCGTATATTGATGTATTTCGGTTCGTAATTATCTTCTATGTCAATGCCTAATTTCGACTTCGGCAAATCGCGAATGTGGCCCACCGTGGCCACGACCTTATAATGGCTGCCCGCCATTTTTCGGATGGTCTTTGCCTTCGTCGGCGACTCTACGATAATCAAATTTCTTGCCAAACTATCCCAAATCCTTTCCTGTTCTATAATATTTCGATGCAATCACTGTCGACACCTGCAATATAATTTTTTAATTCCAACATGGTTAATACGCTCAACACTTCGGTAATGTCCCAACCGACGTGAGCCATAAGGGTCTCTGTATTCTGATGACCGTCCACTATACTATCATACAATGTTTTTTCTTCCAAAGTGAGATCGGAAAGATCCGGCGAAGATTTTTTCTTGTTCATCTGATAAACGGGATGATTTAAAATATCCTCCGGCGACAGGGCGATGGATGCGCCGTCGAAAATCAGACGGTTCGTCCCCTGGCTGTAAATGGAATCCACATTGCCGCAGACGGCAAAGACTTCCCGTCCGTATTCCGCCGCCAAACGAGCCGTAATCAGCGAGCCGCTCTTCTCCTTGGCCTCCACCACCAACACACCGTCGCCCAGTGCGGCGATGATTCGGTTTCGCTCGGGAAAGCGAAAAGGCTGAGGCGATGTATAGGGCGGGTATTCGCTTAGGATTAAGCCGGTGGATTTTATGGCTTCGTAACAAGCACGGTTGCTCTTCGGGTAGCAATCGCCGATGCCGTTACCTAAAACGGCAATGGTCTCTCTCCCGGCATCTAAGGTGGCCTGATGGGCCAGCTTGTCAATGCCCAAGGCGAGGCCGCTGATAATGACGAGGCCCGAGGATGCCAGTTGCGAAACAAATTTTTTGCACACTCGTTGGCCGTAGTCCGTGTGCTTTCTCGCACCGACCACGGAAAGGGCGGGCTTGGCCATCAGTTCCAAATTCCCCATGGCGTAGATAACCATGGGCGGATCCGGCGTCAAGGCAAGTTTTTCCGGATAAAAATCATCGCCTACGACTAAAATCTGAATGCATTGCGCGTCGATGACCTTTTGCCTCTTGCTGATGTCCCGATCCAAAAACATGGCCGCCCGTTCTCTTAACTTCTGCGGAATGTTTTCACCTTCGAGAAAAGTCAGCTGCCCTTCCTCTTCCGTTAAATAGCCGTAAAGTTCGATGAGTTCTTCATTGGGCATGCCGGCGAGGGACAGGCGGATCAAAAGTTGTCTCAGATCTTCTCTTATTCCGACCAATATTTTCCCTCCACTGATTTATAACGCACCGCTTCCAAAACGTCCTGATCCGTAATGGGACCGCCGTCGCGCAGATCGGCGATAGTTCGCGCCACCTTCAACACTTTATGAAGGGATCTGCCGCTGAATTTATATTTCTTGTAAGCCATGTCCAGAATCTTTTGGGAGCTCGGTGTCAGCTTACAGTATTTTTCCACATGGCGATCGGGAATACCCGCATTAGTAATGATGTCCGTGCTTTCGAAACGGACCTTTTGAAAGCCTCTAGCCCGTTCTACGCGCTCCCGCACGGTTTTTGAATCCTCGCCCTTCACATTGTCTTTCATGTCTTCGTAACTGATGGGCTTCACTTCCACCTGCAAATCGATGCGGTCGAGGAGCGGGTGAGAAATCTTGCTCAAATATTTCTGAATCTGTTGCATGCTGCAGCTGCATTCGTGATTGGGATCCTGATAATAGCCGCAGGGACAAGGGTTCATGGACGCAATCAATTGGAAGTCCGCGGGAAATTCCAGGCTCGCCGTCGCCCGCGCCACGTGAATCTTCCCGTCTTCCATAGGCTGGCGCAATACTTCCAACACGCTGGACTGAAATTCCGGGATTTCGTCGAGGAACAAGACGCCGCGATGGGCCAGGGAAATTTCTCCGGGCTTGGGGATGCGGCCGCCGCCGATAAGGGATACGCCGGAAGCCGTGTGGTGCGGCGAGCGGAAAGGACGTTCCGTCATCAGTCGGTTTTCTGCCAACAAACCGGAGACGGAATAGATCTTCGTCACTTCGATGGCTTCTTCAAAAGTCATCCCCGGCAATATGGTGGGCAGTCGCTTGGCACTCATACTCTTGCCGCTGCCCGGCGGGCCGATCATTAAGAGATTGTGTGCCCCGGCCGCCGCCACTTCCAGGGCGCGCTTTAATTGGCTTTGGCCTTTAATGTCGGCGAAATCCACGTCAAAAGATTTCGTATGCTCCATGGGATTTTCCACCGTCGCCTCTTCGATGGTGGATTCGCCGTTGAGAAGGGACACCACTTCTTTTAAATTGGATACGGGATAAATGCTCACGTCCCGCACGATGGCGGTTTCGTTTTCGTTGGCCTTGGGAACGATGAATTTCTTATAGCCCAGCTCCCTGAGGGAGATCACCATGGGCAGGGCGCCGCGAATGGCGGAAATTTCTCCGTTGAGTTGAAGCTCTCCTAAAAATATGTAGTCGTCGATGACACCGGGATCGCCGAAGCCTTCTGCTGCCAAAATAGATACGGCCACGGCCAAATCCATTTGCGAACCGTCTTTTCTGCGATTGGCAGGCGATAAATTCACGGTGATCCGCTGTTGCGGATAGGGCATGCCGATATTTTTAATCGCCGCATGTACCCGCTCGCCTGACTCGCGAATTTGCGCGTCGGGCAAGCCCACCATAAGAAAACGCGGAAGCCCGCGACTTAAATCGCACTCGACTTCCACGACGAATCCTTCCAATCCCTCTAAGCTACAGGTTTTCACTCTGGCATACATGTCATTCCCCCAAGTCATTTCCGTCGAAGGCATTCTTTATGTGATGAATCATCGGCTGATCCGTTAAAAACACTTCGATGACGTCGAAACGGGCCCCGCGATAAAAAGCGGAACGATTCGCAAGGTAATGCTCCGCCGTCATGTAGATCTGGCGACGTTTAAAGACGTCTACGGCATCTTTCGGGTCGCCGTAGTTTACATTGGTCCTGGTCTTCACTTCCGTAAAGACGACAAAGCCTTTCGTAAAACTTATGATATCGATTTCACCATGCCTAAAACGAAAGTTTCGCTCCAGAATTTCGTGTCCCTGTTTCTGTAAAAACTTCGCAGCGATGGCCTCGCCTGTTTCGCCGATGTTCATAATTCCTCCCTGCTTTACTCAATAATATATACTAAATCAGGTTTTAGCACAATTGTTTTATCAGAGATATTTTGAATAGGCTTGAGAGTTTAGCAACAACATATAATAAGACACGGGTCGTGAAAATCCTCTCGATGATTTCTCTGCCCACAAAAAAATTTGCCGCAGGTGGCGACAAATTCTTTTCGTTCTATTTAGTTTTCTCTTCGCCGGCGATCCGTGTCCTTGCGAGTGTCGGGATAGCGGTCTTTGTTGTAAATGCCGATGCACAGAGCAAAGAGCAAAGAACAAATACCCGCCGTAATACAGACCACGGAAATAAAAATATTGGTCAGGCTGGAGCGTTCAAAGAGCCGGTTTAAAACCATAATCAGAGAAAACATTCCGATAAAGATCAGAGCCAGACCGGGCAAGTAACGCAAAAACTTCATTCGCTTGCCCATCATATTAATGACGAAGGTTAGAATCAAGGCGATGACTACGCCTAAAACCAAAATCGCTATATAAGTTAAATTTCCATTCAGACTTTCAGAAACTTTCGATAACATCGTGTCCTCCTACTTGCCGGGCACCCGGGAGTAATAGGTCTTCTTCGGGTCGGCTTCTTCCATCAGGTTTTTCAGTTGACGTTCGTCCAGGGTACCTTTTGTCTTGACTAATTGCAATAGATTTCCGTAGATGTCCATGTATGCCACGTCATCTTTTTCCCGATAAACGGTAAAGAGCAATTGGTCGTCTTGGTAAATATCGATAATAAACAAATCGTCCCCGGCGATGCCCACGTCATCTTTCGTTTTATTATACCCTACTTTCATTAAATAGTCAGTCTTTCCTTTTCGGATGACGTAATTTACATTGTCCGCCCGCTGGTCGTTAAAGATGGCGACATTGGGGGCGAATATGGCATCGGAGCCGATAATGGGCCGCAGGTCTTTGCTTTCATCGGTGACGGTTTGAATTTTCGTCACCACCCAGCGCCCCTGAAGAGGCGAGCGATTGATCTCAGGTTTTTCGATGATGCGGTAGTCCCCTTTGACGGGACCGCAGGCGGTCAGTAGCAATAGCAAAACTAGAATCAATTTTTTCATGCTTCCGCCTCGCTTCCCAAAGGTATGATCACGCGAATGGTGGTTCCCACGGATTTTTCCGAAACGATTTGTATGCTGCCACTGTGGAGCTTCACGATTTCATCGGCGATGGACAGGCCCAGACCCGAGTGGGAATTGGAGTGCTTGCCCTTGTAAAACTTTTCCTTAGCGAGGGCCAATTCGTTTTCGTCCATGCCTTCGCCGTTGTCGGAGATGATCATTTCGTAATTGGGGAAATTTTTCCGCGCCTCAAACAACACCCATCCGTCGGCATCGGTAAACTTGATGGCATTATCGATGAGATTGATGAGCACTTGACGCAAGCGGTCCTCGTCCGCCGTAAGCAGCACCACTTCTTCGTTGATCTCGTTGATTAAATGAATGGATTCCTTCATGGCGCGGGGCTTCATCTGCTTAAATACGTCTTCGCAGGTGGAGGTAATGTCGAAGCGATCTTTTTTTAATGTAATGCGGCCGGAAATGTACCTGGAAAAATCCAAAAGCTCTTCCACCATTTTCGACAATCGGTCGGTCTCTCTTTCGATAATTTCAAAGCCTTCGCTCATGACGTCGGTTTCCGCGGGATCCGTGTCTTTCAGCACCGCCGCCCATCCCTTGATGGATGTAAGGGGCGTGCGCAGTTCGTGAGAGATGGATGAGATAAAGTCGTTCTTCACCTGTTCCTTGCGCACGATTTCCGCCGCCAAGGTGTTAATGGATTGGGCCAGCTGACCCAATTCGTCGTCTCGCTTCATGACTATGTGCTTTTTATACTGGCCGTCCGCCAATTGGATGGCCGTGGATTGTATCTCTTCGATGGGCCGTGTAATGCTTTTTGACAGCATACGGCTGGCCACGACGGCAATGACGATGACAAAGGCCGTCAAGACCAAAAGGTAGCGGCTCAATGTCCACACGGAGTGAATGGCCGGCGCCAATGACGAGGAATAGCGCAAAACGCCGATGACCTCGCCGTCCTGTGTGTAAAGGGGACGGGAGACGGAGAGGACTTTCGTGTCGGAAAAGGGCACGGGCCCGATGCGAAAACCGTCCTTCCCCTTCAATGCCTGCAGCACGTCGGGATAATCTTTCACCGGATCGTTAATAGCGCCGATGGAATCATAAACCAATTGGGCGTCCTTGTCGATCAACTGCACCTGACCGCCGAATTGATAAAAAAGCATGCCGTAATCTCCGGCCAAGAGCTCATCCAAGCTGCTGCTTTTAAAATAGCGTTCGTAGGTGTAGATGGAACTGTTCAACTGTTGATTCAGGTAATATTTCACGCCGTTATAGGTATATTCCCGAAAGCCGAAAATCAATGCCAGGTCCAGGAGACTCACGGTTAAAAGAATCAGTGCGACGAAATTTCTCGTCAGCGTCTTTCGAATAGAGTGTTTCATCGTTACTTCGCGGCGTTTTTCCAGCGATAACCGACGCCCCAAACGGTTTCGATGAAGACGGGATGAGCGGCGTCTTCCTCCACTTTGGAGCGGAGGCGCCGAATGTTGACGTCCACGATTTTACTGTCGCCTAAAAACTCTTCGCCCCAAACGGCGTTTAAAATTTCGTCGCGACTTAAGGCGCGATTGGCATTGGTAATAAAGAATTTGACGATTTCATGTTCCGTCGGCGTCAATTCCACTTCCACGCCGTTTTTATAGAACTTATGGCCGTAAACGTCCACTTTGAAAATCCCCGATTCCAAGAAGCGCTCGCCCTTCTTCTCTTCCTTGTTGTCGGAGCCCAAGCGCCGCACCAGGGATTTTATGCGCAAGGTCAGCTCCGTAGGATTAAAGGGCTTGGTCAAATAGTCGTCGGTGCCACTTTGAAGGCCCATGATCTTGTCGTAGTCTTCCGCCTTGGCCGTGAGCATAATAATTCCCAAATAGGGGAAGGATTTTCTCAGCTTATCGCAGACCTCAAAGCCGTCCATCCCGGGCAACATAATGTCCAGAAGAACGATGGCGGGCTTCTCACGTTCGGCGATTTCCAATCCCTCTTCGCCGCTTCCCGCTTCGAAAACTTCAAAGCCTTCCCGTTCTAAATTGATCTTAATAAACTTGCGAATGGACACTTCGTCCTCGACGAGTAATATTTTCGTCATGGGTCACCTCCCTATTGAAAAAAAGCATCGACCTTTTCTTTGATCATGGCGTACAAGGGCGGAAATTTTCTTACCGGCTCGATGCGATCATAAACGTCTTCTTTCCGAATCTCATTGTTCTTCCAAGTGCCTCCGCCGCCGGCGGCGTTTAAAAGGATGGGCTCGATGCGGTCCATGGCCAGGGCGAAGTGAGATTCCGGCGTCTCTTGCGCTTCGAATTCTTCCCATAAAGCCCTGAGCTCTTCGCCCTGAGTTTCAGGAAGCATGCCGTACAAATGCTCCGCCGCACGCACTTCCCTATCCCGCTTGGTCTTATTGTTTTCCGCATCGTAGGCGAAGGTGTCACCCGCGTCGATTTCCACCACATCGTGGAACAAGAGCATATACACCACCCGCTCCATGTCCACATCCTTCGGCGCATATTCCTTTAAAAGAAAGGCCATGGCGGCGATGTGAAAGCTGTGCTCCGCGTCGTTTTCGTAACGGTCGGCGTGAAGCAGGCGGGTGCGGCGATACACGCTCTTCATTTTTTCCAGCGTGTAGATAAAGTCGATTTGTTTTTCCAGATTCTCGTTCATATTATACGGCGAAATAAAAATCACCCGCTCCTTTTTTCTCTTTGTATTGTTGCAGTTCGTGAGAGGAGAAAATGCCCAAGTCCGTCACCACGCCGGTGACCAGCTTCGGCGGCGTAATGTCGAAGGCCGGATAATAGCCCTTCACGCCCTCTACCGTGTGTTTAATGCCGTGGGCGCTCAGGCTTTCTTCCGGATCGCGCATTTCGATGGTAATGTCCTCGGCGCTTTCGATGTCCATATCGGGAATTCCCGTGGCGTAATAGGGAATACCGAAGTGGTCACAGATAATGGCGATTTGGTGAGTGCCCACCTTATTTACGATACTCCCATCCATGCAAATGGAATCCGCCGCCGAGGTAAACAGAGAGATGCCGTGATTTTCCATATAGGAAGTCACCATATTGTCCGTAATTACCGTGGTATCGAAGTCCATTTGCGACAAGACCGACGCCGTAAAGCGGGCGCCCTGCAAAAAGGGCCGCGTTTCGGGGCAGACGAAGGCGATGTCTTTGTCGGTCTTCTTTATTTCTCGGCCCAGCATGCCGATAATGGTCTCGCCGAAGCATTGGGTCATCACCGTGCCCTTTTCGGGAAGGGCCTCCATAAAATGCTTGGCCACCTGGTTGATGGCGGCGTAACGTCTTTCCATGGAGTGCAGGGCGTGATCCCGCAGGATTAAATCCAAGTCCCCGTCGTCGATATGCTCCTTCGCCACGGCCAGGGCACCCTTGGTCACCTGTGCCATGCGATTCGCCGTGGTCGGACGGGCGTTTGCCAATACCTCCGCCGCCTCTTCTAAGTACCGAAGACGCTTCTCGCCCTTTAAATCCCGCGCTTCATATGCGGCAAGGGCCATGCCCATAGCCGCCGCCGTGTAAGGCCCCGCCGATTGCGTGACCATGGCGCGCAGAGCGTCGCGTACCAGAACGTGGCTTTCACAGCGCACGTATTCCACCCGCACGGGATAGATGCGTCGGTCCAAAATATTGACCGCGCCGTCTTTATAATAGGCCACATGCTCCGCCTGAAGCATGTAAGCTAAATCTTCATCAAAATGCATACGTCCCTCTCTTTCCATGTATAATAGTACCATAATCAGGAAAGAGAAACGAGGTTATCATGCATTACGGAATCATCGGCGGCACGGGCTTTGAAGCCCCCTTCTCTCCCGCCAAAGAAGAAATTTTTTCCACGCCCTACGGCGACGCCAAGCTTATTTTTCCCGAAAACAAGCCATATGTCTTCGTCTCGCGCCACGGCACGGACCACACGATCCCGCCTCACAAGGTGCCCTATCGGGCAAATATTTGGGCTCTGAAAGAAATCGGCATCACGGAAGTTTACGGTATCAGCTCCGTGGGCAGCTTGAAAAAAACTTACGGCCCCGACACCGTTCTCTTGTGCAACGACTTTTTGGATTTTACGAAGACCCGGGCCAATACATTTTACGACGGCGATCATGAATTCACCAAGCACATCGCCATGGACGCGCCCTACGACGAAACATTGAACCGGGAATTTGAAAAGGCCTTCGGCGAAACACTTCCCCGCGGCGTTTACGTCTCCACGGAAGGTCCCCGCTTCGAATCCCGCGCGGAAATAAAATTTTACGCATCCATCGGCGGCGACGTGGTGGGCATGACCAATGTTCCCGAGGTGGTGCTTGCGCGGGAATTGGGTCTGCACTACGCCAATATTTGCCATGTGGTCAACTACTGTACCGGCGTTTCACAGATCATGACCATCACCAAGTCCGAAGATGTGCGCCGCGCCATCGTTCGCGCCATCGACGAGGTCTTTACGTCGAATCGAACGCCCCGCGAGGCGCGCATCGATCTTTTATAAAGCAAAAAAATTCCCGACGGCTGTATAACGAAGCCGCCGGGTTTTTTATTCCGACACGTAAACGGCATCCTCGCCATCACATTCCGTGAAGTGCACGATGATTTTTTCCGATTGAGCCGTGGGCACGTTCTTTCCGATAAAGTCGCCGCGAATGGGAAGCTCCCTGTGACCTCGGTCGATGAGCCCCACCAGCTGCACCTGTTTCGGGCGGTCTTTAACCATGAGGGCGTCCATGGCGGCCCGCACCGTGCGCCCCGTGTAGAGTACGTCGTCCACAAGAACGACCCGCTTGCCGTCGATCTTCCCCATAAATTCCATGGGCAGAAAGGCCTCTTCCCGGCGATCGTCTCGAAAGAAGCTCGGGTTTAAGGCATAGACCGGCACGAGAGCGGCTTCGATCTCTTCCATTTTTTCCTGAAGGCGCCGGGCAAGAAATTCGCCCCGTGTCACGATGCCGATGAGGACCACGTCTTCCAGGCCCTTGTTGCGCTCGATAATTTCATTGGCGATTCGTGCCGTGGCACGTTTCATGGCCAGGGCATCTAAAATCTTGTGCATCGATCCCCTCTCTCCTTTCGAATGTAAGCGAGCATGCGCTCGGGAAGTTTCGATATGGCGACGACGGAATCACCCGTCACCGGATGGGTAAAGGCCAGGCAATAACTGTGAAGCAAGAGGGCCTTCTCCCTGTCGTTCTTCGCACCGTACAAGGGATCCCCTAAGAGGCCGTGGCCCACGGATGCCATATGTACGCGAATTTGATGGGTCCTGCCCGTGTGAAGGGCGACGCGAATCAAAGTGGAGTCGCGAAAGGCGAGGACGGGCGTATATTCCGTCAGCGCCTCTTTCGACGGATAGACCCCCGCCGCCATGCGAATGCGGTTTTTCGGATCCCTGCCGATGGGCGTATTGATGATGCCTTTCTGGCGAATCACGCCGCGACAAACGGCGTAATAGGTCTTTTCCACCCGCCGCTCTTGAAAGGCTTCCACCAAAGCCTCATAGGCCTCGTCGGACTTCGCCACCACCATGACGCCGGAGGTGTCTTTGTCCAGTCGATGGACGATGCCCGGGCGAAGAGGATCACTTCCCTGAGCTAAATGATCGAATCGGTCCAAGAGCCCGTGGACCAAGGTCTCTTCCTCGCGACCCGCTCCGGGATGGACCACCAGACCGTAGGGCTTGTCGATACAGGCCAGGTGCTCGTCTTCATAGAGCACATGGAAAGGCACGTATTTCGCCTCAAGGACATAAGGGGCTTCTTCTTCGAAAGCGATCTCGTCCTTCTCTTGCAGCTTATAACCCGCCTTCTCCGCCTTTCCGTTCACCGTCACCCGGCCCTCGTCCACGGCTCTTTTTACTTGAGAGCGGCTCATTTCCATGGCGTCAGCTAAAAAATTATCCAGGCGACCGCCGGCGGCTTCCGCAACGAATTTATGAAGCATGGCTGCTCTTTTCATTGCCTATAAAGACGTGGATCATTAAGAGAATCGTGCCCACGACGATCATGGCGTCGGCCAAATTAAAGACGGCGAAGTCGTGTCCGAAAAAGCGAAAAGACAAAAAGTCCACGACGAAATGAAGGCGCAATCGGTCGATAAAATTGCCCACGGCACCGGCGAGAATCAGCACCAAGGCCACGCGAAGCATACCTTTCACTTCGTTCCGCTTAAAATAAATGCCATAGAGCAAAAAGGCGATGACCCCCAATGTGATCACGATAAAAAGCGGGCGGCCTTCCTGCAATATACCGAAGGCGGCGCCGCGGTTTTCCACATAGAACAGGCGGAAAAAGCCCGGAATAATATCCACCACCGTGCCGCCCGCCAATTGTTTCAAGACGACCAGTTTACTGATCTGATCCAAGGCGATGAGTAAAATAATAATAAGTGTAACCATAAGGCTCCTATCTGCTGTCTAAAGTTCCGTAACGAAAGCGCACTTTGCCCTTTTTTGTTTCGTACAAAGGCTCGAAGATTTTAATGCGACCGAAACCGCGCACGGACAACAAATCTCCGCCGGCAATGATTTCGTGGGGCTTTTCCGCCCGCCTAAAATTGATTTTAATCAATCCCTTTGAAATCAGTCCCTTCACCTCGTCCCGGGACTTGTGGGTCACGGCGCGAACCACGGAATCCAGCCGCATGGAAGAGACCACGGCGGCGGACTCGACCCAATCCTCATCCGCTTCCGGCACAGCTTCCGCGGCGATTTCTCTGAGACGAATGGGTGCGGATCCGATTTTTCTTAAATTTACCGCGAGGAAGTTTGCGATCTCTTTTTTGACGATGACATAGGCCTCGTCGCCGAAGGTAGTAATGTCGCCGATTTTGCTGCGTTCGATGCCCAGTCCCAAAATAGAACCCAGCACCTGCCTGTGGTCCATGGGCTCTGCGCCTTCCAAATGAAAGGCGGATAGAAATTCGTCCTCCACGTCGTAGGGTGCGAAGACGACGATTTTTCGCTCCCAATTCCCCTCTGGAAAAATAAAAGTTTCTACCGAGGGAAAATGAACGGCCAATGACGTGACCAGGGACAGTTCATAAGGGTCTAAAAAATCACTAGCTGTCGCCCTGTAATTTCTCGAACAGATTTCCGGTAAATCCAGAACGTGGCGCAGCATAGTGATTTTTTCTGGCTCTCGTATGTGTCGAAGGAGTTCATCCTTCCGAAGGCTCTTTACCAAGGAAAGATGCCCGAGTTTTGTAATTCTTCCTTCAACCCGTCGATGGCGATATTTGCCGGAGCGAGGATGAAGATGTCTTTGTTGACTTTTTGAATCTTGCCTTCGACGGCGTAAAGGGCGCCGTTGACGAAATCAAAAATTTCCCGCTTTACATCTAAATCCAATTGTTCGAAGTTCAAGACCACGGCCTTGTTTTCCTTTAAGTCGTCTACGATTTTCGGAGATTCGTCGTAGCTCAAGGGTTCGTGAATGGTAATGACCATAGCGGCTTTCGTTTGAATGCTCAACACATTGCCATTGTCTTTTCTGCGAGGGGAGACGGGTTTGTGAGAGTGCGTCGTGGTAATCGGTTCGACTTCCGTCGTTTGAAAACCGTCGTCTTCCGCGTAATCGTACTCGTCGTCGTATTCGTAATCTTCACCGAAGCCGAACGCCCTTTTTAATTTGTTACCAAAATCTGCCATGTTATCCTCCTTAATATTGTCGTGCACCGAAAATGCGACTGCCTACGCGTACCATATTTGCGCCTTCTTCAATGGCGATGTGAAAGTCTTGACTCATTCCCATGGACATATGGGTCATGTCTACGCCCTCGTAGTGGCGGCCGGCGATATCTTCTTTTAAAGCCATCATCTTTCTAAAGAGTTGCCTTAAGTAAGCTTCGTCCTGCACATTGGGGGCGACGGTCATCAACCCGTCGACTTTCAAGTGGGAGTAGTCGATGACGGATTCAAGAAATGGCAGAACCTGATCGTAGGCCAGGCCGCCTTTCGACGCCTCATCGGCTATATTTACTTCCAATAAACAATGGACCACGTGATCCGATTCGCATCCTCGTTTTTGAATTTCCTTCGCCAAGGACGATCTGTCCAGTGAATGGATTAAAACGACATCTTTGTAGATATATTTTACCTTATTTGACTGCAAGTTTCCAATCATATGATAACGAACACGGTCTTTCAGGACATCAATTTTTTTCGTAAGCTCCTGGACTTTGTTTTCGCCGATATCCGTCACCCCGTGTCGAAGGGCTTCTTCGATGCTATCGACGCCGTGAGTTTTCGTTACGGCGATAAGTTGAACGGGCTCTCCCGTCAAACTGTGGCGCCTGGCTTCTTCAATTTCCTCTCGCACGCGGGACAATTCGTCGCCGATCGTCGACATACGCACCTCCTCGGATCAATAGACTATCTTGTTCTTTTCCACTTTTTTCGGCTCGACGATGACGTCGTCGTTGGGCTGAACCGTGGTCACATACTTGCCTTGTTTATTTTTAATCGTGGCGTCCTCGCCGCCCATGCTGATATAGGCGTCCTTACCGCGAACGGAAAGGACCCGCACGGGCACAAAGGAGACAAAGCGGCGTATCTCGTCTACATAGACGCCGTCCTCGCCGTGCTTTCCCTTGACGATGGCCGTCGTGGGAATTTTTAACGCCCTGGATTGACTTTTAATTATTGTAATCTTTTGTCGCCTGGGCGTGTAAACTTCCTGCAATTTGTCTTGCAAGTTTAATATTACCACGGCGCCCTTTTCGTCGCGAAGCACTTTTTCCACCTGCGCCTGAGTATAAACTTTTCCGATGCGCACAGTGACGTTTTGTTTGATTTGGTCTTTGACCAGGCGCTCGTCGTCAATGGGTAGGGCGATTTTGTATCGCGTGTCGCATATGGAGCGGAAAAAGGCCTGACCTTCTTTCACGTGGTTTTTACCCCGAGTAAGCGGCGCCACGTCCACGGCTTTTAAGTAAGAGCGGGTGAAGGTTTCATCATCATTTTCCAGAGACAGGTCTTTTTTTAAATCGTCAAATGTATAACTGATGATTCCGGAGGTCGGCGCCGTGTAATCGGCGCTGGTGGAGGCGATCCTTTCCGTCAACACGTCTTTCTGCTCTTCCAATGCGGGAATGGAAAGCTTTAACAGCTCATTCAGTTCCGACACATTGACCGTGTGTTTCGTACTTAAATCCAAGGTATTGATCGACGAGACGAGCTTCTCGTAATCTTCATCTCGAATAAAGCGCTGAATGTTTCGAATGACGTTTTCATATTCTTCGTCCACCGTATCTTTGGATTTTTCCGAGGTGCGGTCGTTTTTAAAATCGATGGCCGCCTGGATCCGTATAAGCTGATCCTTTACCTTGGAATTGTCGTTCATGACATTAATATCCGCCACGCGAAAACCCTTGGGCACCTTCTTGCCTTCACGCACATTGTACACGGCGGTGCCGCCGGCCTTGGTAAAGACCGTCTCTTCGTCAAAGAGCAGATAGCCCTCACCCTCGGCCACGTCGCGAAATTGAATTTCCGTGGGCTTTGCGGTTTTGGGCGCAAAAACCAGGCGGTCGTAAACGGAATAGACGCCGCCCAGCAGGATCAACAGCAAAGGAATCAGAAGCAGCAGCCGTCTGCGCTTCCTCTTTCGATTCTGTCGACGTCGAATTTTGTTTCGAACATTCGAGCCTTGTGTCATAGTAGAAAGATCTTCTCGTTTTCGTGTTTATTCGGGCGCTGCATTAAATCCAGCACTGCCTGTCTCGGATCCGCCGAGCGGTACAAGACGTCGTAAAGTTTTTCCGTAATGGGCATTTCGATGCCTAGCTCCTCTGCCAATTCGTAGCAGGCCTTGGTGGTCTTATACCCTTCCACCACCATGCCCACCTTCTCGATGGCATCTTCCGGCGCCGTACCCTTGCCGATCATATTTCCGAAGCGCCAATTTCTGCTGTGAACGCTGGTGCAGGTGACGATTAAATCGCCGATGCCGGAAAGGCCTTGAAAGGTAACGGGCTTTGCGCCGAGGGCGATACCCAGACGCTGAATTTCCGTGAGTCCCCGGGTCATCAGGGCCGCCTTGGCATTGTCACCGTAGCCCAATCCGTCGGATAGACCGGCGCCGAGGGCGATAATGTTTTTAAGAGCTCCGCCCATTTCCACGCCGATCATATCGTCTTGAACATAGACGCGGAAACTGTCGTGGGTAAATAAATCTTGCGCCCACAAGGCGTCTTCTTTATCTTCCGCACAGACCAATACGGTGGTAGGCATAAGCTTCGCCACCTCTTCCGCATGGGATGGCCCGGATAAAACGATATAGGGTGCATGGGGCAACACTTCTTTCGCCACTTGTGACAGGCGCAAGTGACTGCCTTGTTCCAAGCCCTTGGCCAGATTGATGATCCGTGCCTCGGTCCCTACGCGGGCAATGTCTTCCAGACAGGAGCGAATCGCCGCCGTGGGCACGGCGAGGACGATGCCGTCGGCCCCGTCGATGGCCTCTTCAATGGAAAGATGGATTTCTATGGACGGATGGAATTTGAAATCTTCCAAATAGCCGGGATTGTCCCCGACGCTTCGAATCCGCTCATACTGCTCTTCGCTTTGAGTATACATATGGACTTCGTGGCCGATGGTGGCCAGAAGATTGGCAATGGCGCTTCCCCAACTGCCGCAACCGATGATTCCGATCTTCAACTTATCTCCCTCCGATTCTATTTTCTCTGCCTTCTTTCAGGCGAATCAGATTATCTTTATGTCGAACAAAACCTAAAAGCCAAACCAAAAGAACGGCCAACCCATTGCTCGGGTCCCTGCCATATAAAACGAGCATGGCCACGGAGCTTATGCTTAAAAAAGTCAAGGAGCCGACGCTGACATACTTCGTCGTCTTTGCCGCGACGAATCCACATAGGGCACCGATCGCCGTACTGACAGGCTCGACGACGCCCCAGGAACCGAAGGTTGTGGCTATGCCTTTGCCGCCGCGAAACCCGAGGTAAAAGGGAAAGTCGTGACCGAGGACGACAAAGAGGCCGGCAAAGAACCGCATGGATTCGTCCAGCATGGGCGCGAGAAAAGCCATGGCCACTGCGCCTTTGACCACGTCGATGGCGAAGGTGGCGTAACCCAGCTTTTTCCCCATGACCCGTATGGCATTGGTGGTTCCCGCATTGCCGCTTCCCTCGTCGCGAATGTCTTTGTGGCGAAAGATGCGACTCAAAATATAGGCGCCGGAAACGGAGCCCACGAGGTAGCAGCCTAAGAGAACGAGGAAAGTTTTCATCGATTTTTCAACTCCATGATAATGGGCACGCCGTCAAAGCGATAAGAGGCGCGAATTTGGTTTTCCAAATACCGCAGATAGGTAAAGTGGAACAGCTCTTTGTCGTTTACGGACAAGACGATTTTCGGCGGTCTCGCCGACACTTGGCTCGCGTAGTAAAGTTTTCCCCGCTTGCCCTTGTCGGAAGGGGGCTGATTCATTAACACGGCGCGGTTCATAATGTCGTTTAAAACCCCTGTCTGAATCCGAAGGGAGTAATTATTGTTGACCACGTGAATCATATTCAACAGTTTGTCCACCCGAGAGCCCGTTAGTGCGGAAATGAAAATCATGGGCGCGTAATTTAAGAAGGGCAGCTCCCTGCGAATGGCCTCTTCAAATTGCTTCATGGTCCGTGTTTCTTTTTCGATAGCATCCCACTTGTTCACGGCGATGATCATGGCCTTCTTATTGTCGTGGGCATAGCCGGCGATTTTGGAATCCTGTTCGCTGACGCCTTCCGTGGCATCGATTAAAAGCACGCACACGTCGGCGAGCTCGATGCTTCGTAAGGTGCGCACCACGGAGTAGCGTTCCACTTTTTCGTTGATCTTCTTGCGCTTTCTCAGTCCCGCCGTATCGATTAGGACGTAATCCGTATCTTCATATTCAAAAAACGAGTGAATGGAGTCCCGGGTCGTGCCAGGAATGTTCGTGACGATGGATCGCTCTTCCCCTAAAATGCGATTCACCAAGGAAGATTTGCCGGCATTGGGCTTGCCGATAAAGGCCACTTTGATTTCGTCGCGAAAATCGTCTTCTTCTCCTTTGGGAAAGGAGGCTACCGTGGCATCGAGTAAGTCGCCGATGCCTCGGGACTGCTCGGCACTGATGACGTAGGGCTCGCCCAGGCCCAGCTCATAGAAATCGTAGAGATGATCTTTTGATTCCTTGGCATCCATTTTGTTTACGACGAGCAGGGCTTCCTTTCCGCTCTTGCGAATATAGGCCGCTACCTCGCGGTCCACATTGGTCAAGCCTTCCTTACCGTCAACGACAAATAAAATAATCTGCGCGTTTTCCACGGCCACTTCCGCCTGAGCCATGATTTCGGGCATAAAGGTCTCGCCACTGGAAGGATCCAGCCCGCCCGTGTCGATTAAAGTAAATTCGTGATCCAGCCACGTGGCCTTCGCATAGATTCTGTCCCGCGTCACGCCCGGCGTATCCTCTGTAATGGATATTTTCGAGCGGGTCAGCACATTAAATAAGGTACTCTTCCCTACATTGGGACGACCTATAATACAGACGACCGGTCTATTCAACAGGACGCACCTCCAAACATTTTTGTAAAAATTCACCGCCATTGTTGCTTACGGTAATAATTTTCGCACCTAATTCTTCTTCCAAAGCGTCCACCGTCACATCGTCCAATGTAATGGGACGGTCGCTTCGGAACATAGACATAGGTAACATTATAGCATCGTGGATTTTACCTTTCAATTGACGGATCACATCCTCCGCCGTCAAGAGCCCCGCCACTTTCACCGTGTCACCGAAAAAGTCGTTTTTTACGGTGACCACGTCGAGATGAATGCCGGGAAACTTTTCGCCTATCATCTCCGCCATGGACCGAAACAAGGGCGCCGCATACTCTCCGGTGGCCAAGGTGATCTTCGAATGGTAGTCGCCCTCAGCTTCATCCAGAGCTTCCTTAAATTCCTCAAAGAAAGAGCGCATAAGCCCCACGCCGTTTTCGTACTGGGGATAGCCGTCGTAAAATTCCGCTTCCGGCAGATCCTTTTCGGCGATGAGATAAAATTCGTCGGAGGCATAGACCCAGTGGCGGCCACATTTTTCCAGCATCTCTTTTCCGAAGGCCTCGGCAATGGCGATGACCTCTCGCGCCTCTTCCTTAGTATAGGGCGCAAGCTTCGGCAAATGATCTCGATACTTGGATAGGCCCACGGGCACCATGGCCACGGAGGCCACCTGCGGCATAAGAGATGCCAAATCCCGCAGGGTTCGCTTCAATTCCTCGCCGTCGTTTACATTGGGCAAGAGGACGATCTGCGCGTTCATGACGATCCCCGCACGTGCCAGGCGCTTCATGTCTTCCATGATCTTTCCCGCCGAAGGATTTTTCAAAAGCTTCACCCGCAGCTCGGGATTGGTGGCGTGAACCGACACATTAATGGGGCTCAAGCCATAGGCGATCATGCGATCGAAGTCTTCTTTTTTTATATTGGTCAGGGTAATGTAATTGCCCTGAAGGAATGAAAGCCGGGAGTCGTCATCTTTAATGTATAAACTGTCCCGCATATTCGGCGGCATTTGATCGATAAAGCAAAACAGACAGCGATTGGAGCAGGTCTTTTGCTTGTCCAACAAAGGCGTTACAAAATTTAATCCCACGGATTCTTCCACGTCCTTTTCGATATCGTAAAGGATCAGCTCTCCGTCCTGTTTCTCTATGGTCAAGGTGATGTACTCGTTGGCCGATTCGTAGCGATAGTCGATGACATCCCGCACTTCCCTGTCATTAATGGCGATGAGTCGGTCGCCGGCTTCGATTTCCAGCTCTTCGCCGATGGACCCGGGATCCACGGAACGAATCGTGTTTAATGCTTTATGAACGATGTCGATTTCATATGGGTTCATGGCGCCTCCTCTCGTCATATTAGAAAAGGACTCTTTCGAGTCCTTCTCCCGTTATTTGTAAAGGGGGAATTTTTCGCAAAAAATCCTTACCCTGTTTTTTGCTTCGTCTTCCGAAATGGTTTTTTTCAGCAGGTCCACCATAATTTGTGCCACATAGGCCGCGTCTTCTTCTTTGGCGCCCAGGGTGGTAATCGCCGGGGTACCGATGCGAATGCCGCTGGTTACCATGGGCTTTTCGGGATCGTAGGGAATCATGTTTTTATTGACGGCGAGGCCGCTGTCGTTTAAAAGCTTTTCCGCTTCTTTCCCGGTGATCTTTAGGGAGCGAAGATCCAAGAGCAGCAAGTGATTGTCCGTGCCGCCGGATACCAAATCCACGCCTTGTTCCAAAAAGACTTTTTCCATGGCCTTGGCATTGTCGATGATCTGCTTGCAATATACCTTAAAGTCGGGCTGAGCCGCTTCGTGGAAGGATACGGCTTTTGCCGCAATCACGTGTTCAAGTGGGCCGCCTTGCAGTCCGGGGAACACGGCCTTGTCGATGGTTTTGTGCAGCTCTTCCGTACAGAGAATGGCACCGCCTCTGGGACCGCGCAGGGTTTTGTGTGTCGTGGTGGTCACCACGTCGGCATAGGGCACGGGATTTTCGTGATAGCCTGTGGCCACAAGTCCTGCAATGTGAGCCATATCGACCATAAAGTAGGCGCCGCTCGCCTTCACGACCTCAGCCATGCACTTAAAGTCGATTTTTCTCGGATAAGCCGAAGCGCCGGCAATGACCAGCTTGGGCTCGTACTTCTTTACTGCATCTTCAAAGGCGTCATAGTCGATCCGGCCGGTTTCCTTGTCCACGCCGTAAGCCACCACGTCGAAATATTTACCGGAAATATTCACCGGGCTACCGTGGGACAAGTGACCGCCTTGGCTCAAATTCATGCCCAGCATTCTTTCGCCCGGCTTCAACAGGCCCAGGTACACGGCCATATTGGCATTGGCGCCGCTGTGGGGCTGAACATTGGCATGATCGGCACCGTAAAGGGCCTTAAAGCGATCGATGGCCAATTGCTCCACTTCATCCACCACTTCACAGCCGCCGTAATAGCGTGCGCCGGGAAGGCCTTCGGCATATTTATTGGTTAAAGGCGATCCCATGGCTTCCATGACGCTGCGGGAGACAAAATTTTCCGATGCGATCAGCTCGATGTGACTTTGCTGACGATGGATTTCTTTTTGGATCAGCTCAAAAATCGCCGGATCCGATTGTTTCAGATGATTGTATTCCAAACCTTGCCTCCTTCTTTGGCTCAGTACCTGTCGTTAATGTACATCTCGATTTTAGACCGCATCTTTTCTTCCTTGAAAATATTGCGGTCGAGCAAATACCGGTAAATCTCTCGGGATGTGGAATGCAAAATATACTCCGGGTATTCGATAAAGACGATTTCAAACAGGCGGTCCTGAAGTTTTTTTCCGTCGCAGTGCACGAAATAGGCGTACACATTTTTACAATCGACGAAATTCAAAATCTCAAGTATCGTATCGTCTTTTTTCCCGTAATATTTTTCGGCCATTGAAAGGCAGCGGCTGTACTCGCGATTGCATTTTTGGCGCCCCTTCAAGCGGCGCGCCTCCATGCGATAGCTTTTAGCAAGGGCATTGTAATACTGGTAGTTAAAGATGCCTTTTTCCAAGCGGTCGATAAGTAAAAAAGGGCGCACATTACTATTGTGCATGTCTTTTAAATTCGACTGCAGAAATTCCTTTTTATTTAAATCCCCTCGCTCGTAAGCGCGGATCAGCGCGCTACGCCTTTCCATAAAGTGCCGGAACCATTCGTCGCAAATGGGTTCCATCTTTAAGCCGTCGTCAAAAGATTGCATTGATTATTACCGGCAACACCATGGCAACGCATAAAACCACTGCGATGATTCGAATAATTGTTTTATTTGCTTTCATTCCGATCCCCTGTCAAATCCTTAGCCTTCTAAAGATACTTCCAGTGCGTACTCTTTTAATTCTGCCGGGAAGTCAGCTTCAACGTAGTTTACATTGATGTAAATTTCGCGGTTTTCCATGCCCAGGGCTTCCAAACGTTTCGCCAAATCAACCAAGTCGTCGATGGAAAGATCTACGACTTTGTACATGCCGTCGACATAAACTTTTTGCAAGTCGTAGTCCATGGCGAACATACCGCATAAGAAGCCGTAGAATTCATCCAGGGTCGTCAAGTCGTATTCCGTGGCATTAATTAAGCGCACATTGTAATCTAAGCTGAAAATGTGATCGTCGTCGACTTCGACAAAAGCGATATTGCCGTTGCCGCCTTCGTGATCTTCGTTGGCGTGGTCGATTAACCATTTCGTCTTTCCTGCGCCTTTTGCTCCTAAAATGTAATGAATCATTGTGATCATCCTTTCTCTATTTTCTATAGAAGTGACCTTGCGGCCGATTCTCCTCATTCATTCGACGAATAATTTCGTCCCGAATATAATACCAGCTTCTGTTCCAATTGGCGAAGAGCACGTCGTCTTCAGGCGCACGGCCTAAGAGGCGGCCAACCACCATATCCGGCGGGCAGTGTTCCAAAAACAGAATCACCCGCTCCATAAATTCTTCCATGGGAAGGGGAACGAATTCGCCGGATTCATACATGTCGGCGAGCTTGGTGAGCTTCGCCACGTAAAGATTGTGGATCTTCACCTCGTCGACGCCCACATCAGCCAAAAGCTTCGCACCTCGGATCACGTCTTCGCGACTGTCCCAGGGGAGGTCCAAAATCATATGAACACAAAGGCGAAGGTCTTTTTTCTTAATGCGCTTGGCGGCATCGATAAAAACGTCGACACCATGCCCACGATTGATCAGGGCCAGGGTCTTTTCATTCGCCGATTGCAGACCCAATTCAAAGGTAATGACTTTGTCGGGAAAGATTTCTTTCGCCGCTTCTAAATAACTGTCGTCGACACAATCGGGCCGAGTGGAAATCGAAACGCCGAGGATGTCTTCCGTGGCCACCGCCTTTAAATTTTCTTTAAATTCTTCCAAGGGAAGGTAGGTGCCGGTAAAATTTTGAAAATAGGCGATGAAGCCCCGGGCATTGTACCGGGCCTTCATGCGCTCTTTATTTTCTTTAAATTGTTCGCCGATGCTTCCGTGAATCCATTCGAAGCTTCCCCCTTCTTCGCCGCAGAAAATGCAGCCGCCCACGCCTGCTGTGCCGTCGCGATTGGGACAGCTTCCCTTCAGGTGAATGGGCACCTTGTACACTTTCATGCCGAAGGTTTGATTGGCATAAACGCTGAAGCTTCGATAAGGTAATTGTTCCGTAATTTTAGACTCCTTGGTCTTCTACTTCTTCCGCATAGAGGCGTTCGAATTCGTCGGCCACTTCGTTGAAAAAGTCTTCGTCTTCTATAAAGACCAATTCCAATTCGCCTTCTTCAAGCTCCGTGTATTCGTAAAGTAAAACGGAAGCGTCTTCATCGACCTCGTCGTCCTTTAAGGGCAATAAGGCGATGTAGTCTTTTTCTTCGTAGGGAAAGACGCCGATGACGGCACAGTCCATTTCGCTGTCGTCTTCTAAAGTCAGGGTGATGACGTCCATCTCCTCGTGTTCATGTTCGTGATCGTGTTCGTGATTGTGATCGTGGCTCATATTTATCCTTTCGTGTTTAACAGTTTAATCAGGTAGTCGAAGACTCGCTTCGTGGAAGAAATGGATAGATTTTCTCCCGGTGCATGCACGCCTTCCATGTCGGGGCCAATGGAAATCATATCCATATGACCGATGGCATCTTGCAAAATGCCGCATTCCAAACCGGCGTGAATCATTTCTACCGTGGCTTCTTCTCCGGTGATTTCTTTCCATAGTTTGACGGCTTTGTCGCGTAGCGGCGATTCTTCCGCATATTCCCATGCGGCGTAGGAAGATTGTTCTTCGTATTTACCGCCGTTGACTTCGCCGGCCATGCGGTTTTTCAAAGCGATAAAATGAATCTTGCTTTCCACATCGCTGCGGATTTGCATGGTGAAAACCACCTTTTCGTCGTTGCTTGCGCCGACGCCCACATTGGTGGAAGATTCAACCAAGCCTTCGATTTTTTTGCTGAAGGTGTTGACGCCGTTGGGTGCCAATAACAGGTAGTTAATGATGCCGTCGGCTACTTCCGGGGTGAGGACCTTGTCGGCCTTGGCATCGACAATACTCAGCTTGCCGTTGGGGTCCGTGGCGACGAATTCCTTAAGAATCGTGTCGGCCGAGCGATTTAAGGCTTCTTTTACAGCGTCCACATCTTTGGAGTCGACGCCGATAATGGCTTCGGCATCTCTGGGGATGGCGTTGGGCTTGGATCCGCCGGAGAAGTCAACCAATTCGAAATCGTGTTCGAAGGACACTTCTCTTAACATCCGCGCCAGTAAAAGAATGGGGTTGCCCCGTTCGTCGTCGATGTCCGCGCCGGAGTGGCCGCCGCGGAATCCGCCGAAGTCCAGTTGAAGGAAGACGTCTTTTTCCGGTGCTTTGAAGGATTTTTCAAAAACAATATTGGACACCAAACCGCCGGCACAGCCCACGGTAATAATGCCTTCTTCTTCCGAGTCGATGTTGATCAAGGTACGGCCTTCGAGGAGCTTCCCGTCGAGGGTGTGAGCTCCGGTCATGCCGGTCTCTTCGTCCGTGGTGATCAAGCATTCCAAAGCGGGATGTTCGTAATCGCCGTCTAAAATCGCCAGCATCATGGCCACGGCAATGCCGTCGTCGGCGCCTAATGTGGTGTTCTTGGCAATGATCCGATCGCCTTCCACGACCGCTTCAATGGGGTCACAACAGAAATTGTGTTCGTGGCCTTTCACCGCTTCACAGACCATGTCCATGTGGCCTTGTAAAATGACGGTGGGCTCATTTTCGTAGCCCTTGGACGCGGGCTTCTTAATGATGACGTTGTTCTCTTTGTCTTGAATGACCTCGAGGTTCCGTTCTTTTGCCCATGCTACCAAGTAATTGCTGATTCTTTCTTCTTCTTTGCTGCATCTGGGAATGTCCGTAATTTCAGCAAAGTACTTCAATACCGGGAAGTCGCCGGTTAAACCTTTTATCACAATATCACCTCTCCTTTATATTACACGAAATGCACCGTTCCGTCATTAGTTTTCGCTTTTCTTAGGCAAAGGAATGTGGCAATAACCGCCGGGGTTTTTCACCAAGTACTTTTGATGGTATTCCTCCGCCTCGGTGAAGTTTTGAAGAGCCTCCACCTCTACCCAAATCTTACGCGCAGAATCCTTTTGCCGCCTCTGTCTATCCTCTTCGTAAAAGGCCTTCAGCGCCTCGTCGCCCGGTCGATAGTAGAGGCCGGTGCGGTACTGCCGCCCCACGTCGTTTCCCTGGCGAAAATAGCTGTAGGGGTCGATGATTTTATAAAACAAATCGACGATTTCCTGCCTGGAAATAACGTCGTCATCGAATTCGATGATGACACCTTCCGCCGCCTTGCTCTTGCCGTAGCACAGGTCTTCGTAGGTGGGATTCGGGATATCGGAATTGACATAGCCCACCAAAGTCGACGTAATGCCTTTCGTTCGACGAAAATATTCTTCCACGCCCCAAAAACAGCCGCCGGCCAAAATAATTTCCGCCATGCTCCCTCCTAACTGTTTAGCAAACGCTCGATGCGCGATTTGTTTTCCTGAAAATCCTCGAAGGAGTCGATATTTCGAAAGACTTGAGATATGGAGTGATTGCTCAATCCGTAGTACTTGCTGATCATATGGTTCATGGAAGGATCTTTTTCCACCATGGTGGCGTAGCAGTCCAAGACGAAATCCACGAGGACTTGGTATTCCTCCTCGGAAAAACCTCTGGAATCTACTTCTCTCGATACCATGTTTACCAAGAGACTTTCCAGATAGCGGAAAAACTCTTCGAAGTCGATTCGGGGTTCAGACTGCTCGATGACGGCAATGATCTTAAAAAACAAATTCCATCCGAACTCCCGCGGCATGACGGCGTAAACCGCCCGGCCCACCCGTTCGGTAAAGTCCGTGGTAAAGCTCGGCTTGCGATCGAAGACCACGCTCTCGGACACTTTGAAGCCTCGCTGGTCGATGTGATTGATGCGGTTCAAAAGGCGAATGAAGTTTTCCCCTTCGTTATAATCCAAGAGCTCCTGGCATTTGTAATCCAGGTAATCCACGATAATGTCCGAGGTTTCGTTAAAGTCCACGACGAAGCCCAGCTCTTTTCGAATGTTTCCGACGAAAATGTCGTGAATGATTTTCGACAACAGGCTCTTCACCTGTTTGTGATTGCTGTAGGCCGCCGAGGAGTCCATGTCGTTAACGTGCTCATAAAGAATCCTCAACTGCCTGTCGATCATGGACAGATTGTCCTTGATGGAGTGCATAATGTCCCGGAAAAATTCTTCCGTGAGCATGTAGTTGTAGTTCTTGTACAGGACCTTGTGGTCGATTTCGCCCCAGAAGACATTGACCAGGGACTTGATCTGCAGTTCGAAATTTATGTTTTCGTCGCCGTCTTTAATAATGCCGTCGATTTTATAAATGCCGAATCCGTTTTTCTGTATCATGGGCTGGGCCGTTTCCATATCGAGGAAAATGCCCTTGTGAGTCGGCGAGCGATAGTAGCCGTCTTCCACGGGAATGTAAAACAAATCCTTAATGGCGCGGTAGATAGCCGCCTCGTCATCGGTAAAGCGACATTCGATTCGAAGGCCGATAATGTCCTGCATGTTCCGAAGCATTTTCGACGGATCGTCGTAACGCATGTAAAGGCTGTTGCGAATAATTTTTTCCCGCAGAGAGTTTGGCGATTTAATTCGGGAATTGACCGCGAGAAAACGGTCGTTTTCCATAAATTCCATTTCGAAAAAGTTTTCGAGCTCGTTCTCAAGCTCCGCTATGTGATCGTATTTATTGTTCAACAGCTCGATGGAGCGGTCGATAAAATTAAATAAATCCAGTTCCATATCTTCCCCCTGACTTAACCTCTAGTATAACACAGAACAAAGTCGGAAAACGATTCAGGCTTCGCTCTTTGCCCTCGGCATCGCCTGTGAATTAAAGGTTTGAAAATATGTTTTTCTTTTCAAAGGCAATAAAAAAGCGGCCGAAGCCACTTCTTTATTTGTATTCTACCTTGTATTTCTTTTCCAGCTCGGCTACCTTGTCCAAATAGCATTGTTGTTGTTTTTGACGAGTGAGTTCCATTTGAATTTCGCCGCGAACGTCGTCGAAACTTTTCGCTTCTTCCGGACTGCCTTCAAAGCGTTTAATAATGTGGTAACCGAATTGGGTCTTCACGGGATCGGAAATTTCTCCGTCTTCCATGGCGAAAACTTCTTCCTCGAACTCCGGTACCATTTGACCGCGACCGAAGGTACCCAAGTCGCCGCCGTTTTGATTGGAGGGGCAGGAAGAGTGTTCCTTGGCCAGATCGGCAAAGTCGGCGCCTTCACGTGCTTGCTTGGCGAGGTCGGCGGCCTTTTCTTCGTCGTCGATTAAAATGTGAGCGGCGTGTACGGATTCCGGCTTTTTGAAATAATCCTTGTTTTCTTCGTAATACTTTTTCATGTCTTCTTCAGACACTTCCACGCCTTCAATGGTTTTGGAGAAGTTGTAGGATTTCAAAAGGGACTTCTTCGTATCGGCGAAGACCTTTTTAAATTCTTCCTCTTCGTCCAATTTTCTGTCTTGGGCATCCAAAAGCAAAAGCTCTTGACGAACCAATTCGTCTAAAATATGCTTTTTGCCTTCTTCGCCTTGGAATTGAATGGCCATTTGCGGATTCATGCTCTTTAAATAAGCATCCACATCGGATTGATGAATGTCCATTTGTCCAATGGACGCCAGTACTTTATTTTCTTCAGTCATGATTACCTCCTAGTATTTGCGGCATATTTGCCTTTCTCTGCTCTTTATCATAACAATCCTATATACGTCCGTCAAGATGAGTCTATTCTCTTAATCCCGAAGGCTATGGTATAATAGTTATGTACGCTAGTAATTTAGTGCGGGAGAAGAATATGAGCGCCAGCACCTTCAAGGTGGACGAGGAATGAAGTGATCGAAATTTTCGGCGGATGCTTCATAGGTCTGCAACCTAAGTATTGTACAAAACCCAGAGCAATCTGTGCACAAAATCAATACGGCAGCTCCCGAGATTAGGAGGATATTATGTGTGGAATTGTCGCCTTTAACGGCAAAGTAAATGCTGAAGAACGGATTCTTCAGGGACTTGAAAAATTAGAATATCGCGGCTACGACAGTGCCGGCATCGCCATCATCGAAGACGGCGTATTAAAAGTTACAAAAGCAGCCGGCCGCTTGGATGCTTTGGAAGAAAAGCTCCGCGCCCATCCCCTGGCAGGCCACAACGGCATCGGCCACACTCGCTGGGCGACTCACGGCGTTCCCAGTGAAATAAATGCCCACCCCCACGTTTCCAGCGATTCAAAGGTGGCCGTGGTACACAACGGCATTATCGAAAATTTCCAGGAAATTAAAAATCGACTCATGGAAGAGGGCTACACCTTCTATTCCGAAACGGATACGGAAGTGGTGGCAAACTTAATCGCATCGAAGCTTCACGGCGACTTGAAGGCGGCCGTGGAAGATGCGACGAAAGAACTCCGCGGCACATTCAGCCTGGCCGTCCTCTCTTCCGAGGATCCGGAAACCTTAATCGTCACCCGCAGGGAATCCCCCTTGATTTTAGGCATTGCAGAAGACGGCGTCTTTGCCGCATCGGACATCCCCGCCCTCTTGGCCTACACCCGCGATGTGATTTATTTGGACAACGACGATCTCGTGGTCATTGAAAACGGCGACTACACCATCTATAACGGCGGCAAAGCCATCGAAAAAGATGTACAGACCGTGGAATGGAGCATGGAAAGCGCCGGCAAAGAAGGCTTCGAACACTACATGATGAAAGAAATCTTCGAACAACCGAAGGTCATTCGCGACTGCCTGCTTCGCAAAGTGAAAGATGGCTTCGTCAGCTTCGGCGATCAATCCTTTACGAAAGAAGAAATCGAAAACTTCGACCACGTTTACATGACCGCCTGCGGCACGGCCTTCCACGCTTCCCAAGTGGGCAAGCGCGCCTTGGAAGAGGCCATGCAAAAGGAAATTACGGCGGAAATCGCATCGGAATTCCGCTATAATATGCCCTTCTTAAACGAAAACAGCCTGCTCATCGTCGTGAGCCAATCCGGCGAAACCGGCGACACCCTGGCCGTGCTTCGTGAGGCAAAACAACGGGGCGCGAAGGTTCTCGCCATTACCAATGTGTTGGGATCTTCCATCGACCGGGAAAGCGACAAAGTCATTTACTGCGACGCCGGCCCCGAAATTTCCGTTGCCAGCACCAAGGCCTACTCCACTCAGCTCTTGAGCCTTTATCTCTTGGCCCTGGACTTCGGCTACAAGCTGGGCACCTACGACGAAGAAGCGGTGAAG
>QWCK01001032.1_pt1 | contig 43998 bp, 16 predicted proteins | sample 1972571 | NCBI WGS metagenome assembly QWCK01 (sample SAMN09866710, study PRJNA288562) | Human gut metagenome isolate term2_stool, whole genome shotgun sequencing... | isolation source: gut | host: Homo sapiens | place: USA: California | reverse complement strand
TTTTTTTGGTCGAAACCATGCTTTATTACGGCAATCATGGTTACTGTTATTATACCCAGTTGTAAATTAATTACTAGTATTATATAATCCCTATCTCATAATAGCCTAGTTATGGAGAATTCTAATCCACCATATGCATCATTCCTAATGGGTCTGGTCACAGTGAACGTGTATAAAATTATATCCCAAAAATACGTCATTCCGACAGAGAACCCGAAGGGTTCGACGAGGAATCTACAGTTAATATTTTTCCTTATCCTAATACAAATATAGTATAATATATATGTTATCATCACTTCCATTAGCATGGAAGGAGGTGAGTTCATGCAAGATTTGATTAACTTCATTGTTGCTGTTTCAGCACAAATAGCTGGTAACTTATTGTGCAAGTGGCTATACAGCAAGAAAAAAGATGATAACTAGCACAAAAAAAGACGAGCACACCCGCTCGTCTTTTTTTGGTAACTCCATGCATATTGATTAACTTCATGGTTACTACTATCATACCTTAATAAAATTATACTACCAGTAGTATATATTAACTAATATATTATTAATAAAACTATCGTATCAACACTTATCTAACAATAGTCTAATCACAACCGTGTATCTAAGTATCTAGTATAAAGCAATGAGAAATTAGCAATTGATAGTATTCATTATTTCATATAATTTATTAAACAAATCATCAATCAGCCTCTCCAAATCCTAACTCTATCCAACAGATTTGTAGTATAAGAATTAAACACGAAATATAAAGGATAATCTCCCACAAAAAAGTCAAGCTTATAACTAGCCTCAAAATTTATCCTATCCTCATAAGATTTTCTATAATTCTCTTTTTTATAATATTTCTTAAAAATATAGTCCATAACTACCACCATAAATCAAAATATAGTTTAATTTTGATTTATTATACCTCTTAAAGTTATATAAAACGATAAATTAGTATAATTTCCGATTAATTTAGAAATATAATCGTCATAAAATGCTATAATACATATTTTTTATTTTCTTATAAAAAATAGTGAGCAACCCTACCTATTAAGTCAAGATTAATTAGATTAATAATAAGATCTCTTGTATTATAGTATTTCCAAGCAGTCGCTTTAAACAATATTTGCTATTCTATCTTTCTTATCTGTTTTGTACCAGTATTGATATTCTTTACAAGCATTAAAGTTCCATTAATATTATTAATATCCATATTCAATTAATCAATTCCAACCATATTCATTTTCCACTCTTGTATTCCTCGAAATTTTCCTCAAGATACTTAATATTATTCTAACTATAAATTGGATCGGCTGACACTTCAAGAAGTATTCTGTATTTCCTATATAGCTTTTTCAAATATATAATTATAGTAAATGATAGAGGAATACTTATTTCGCTGCACACTAGTTCAGCATATTTCTTTACATCGTTATATAATCTTAAAAATAGAGAGTGACCTAAATCACTCCCTAAATGGTTTTTCACAGATTTCTCTGCACAGGACTTGAGTTTTCAGTCTCCACGCTTACCCTTTGGTATAAGTTTATAGTCTTTATACCGACTTTTTGTAGTATTATTATGCTTATAATAATACATTTTTCAAACTATATACATCTATCACTTTAAACAATTAGAATCTCTTACACGACATTGTGTAATTAACTAATGATAAAAATCATAATTTAACAGAATAAGATTTCTAACAACTTCAAAAACCATAAAGCTCATCTTTAACATTAAAAGATTGTCCCCTTTGCTTATATTTTAAGAACTTATGCAAGATATAGTTTTCTTTATCAAGCTCATGAGTTGAAAGAATTATCTGCTTATCATCGAATTCATTTCTTAAAAGTTCTACAAGAGATGCCATATTTATATCATCCATAGTTTGCACTGGGTCGTCAATCAGTAAGAATCCTAATTGATCATCATCTCCTACGTAGAGTTTATTCATAGCCAGCATAAATGAGATAACAAAAGCAAATGTCTAACCAGAAGTAAAGATGTTTAGAATATATCATTTTCATAATAACTCATCTTAGTGCCTCTTTGATCTTTATTTTAGATTTTTATATAAATTTTTAATAAAAGCCTCAGCATAAAATCCTCCATCTGCACCAGGTCCTACTATCAACTTATAGTTTTTTTCTAATATATCAAAAATATTATTCATTATATATTCTTCTGGCTTATCAAAGTTTATTAAGTCGAAAATAAATTTATCATCACTAAGATGATAAACTACGCCATCATCATAATTTAGTTTTTCCGTTTGCATATCGCTTGTAGTTGTATTTCTTTTTACAAAAAATAATTTCCACTCACCACTATATTCTTCACAATTTTCATCTAATATAAAATCTCTAAAGTCAAAATCCTCGTTATCAGCTTCTGGAACTGATAAAAATTTACCATAAATAGCTTTTATTATTTTTAATTTGGTCACCCTAGAAAAACCTTTAATTCTCTTTGGATCTCCATCATTATCATAAAACTTTTTATAAGCTTCATCATATTTACCTAAAAAACTATTACACTTCCTGCACAATGTCATAGCATACCTACCTTCTGGATATATGCTCTTAGCCATTTCGCTATTTGAATAATAATTTTCAACGTCCTCAAATCCTATACCAGAACTAACAATATATTTAAATTTAAAAGGATTCTTTATAATATCATCAAATACTTCCAATAAATTTATACGAACTAAATCATCATTACCCACACTTTTAGCTGGATAATGTTCTTTAGTTAATTGCGACTCATCAAACTTTTTATTGCATAGTTTACATTTTTTCATTAATATTGACTCCTCAAATAGCCTTATTCTATATTCTGAATTTATTAATTTTTTAATATCTCCTATGTTTAATATAGAATGTAATTAGGCCATTTGTTACTCCTAGTTTGGTTTTTGTTGCTGAAAACATTGTACTAGTTCAAGTTTCAAATGACCTTTTTCTTTTTACACAATTATACGGACTCTATTAAATTTAATTACTATATAAACCAGATATTATCTATTACATAATAAAATTAACTTTCTAAATACACTCTAATTTTATGTCACGTAAAGCTTTGTAGTAATAGTATCTGAATTTAGTATCGGTGAAGATAAATATACAATGAATACCTACCACTATTAGTAGTAATACTATGAAAATCCCAACAAAATAATCTAAATTATTATTACTATCCACTAGCTTCCAATTACTAACTATAACAACAGTTACAGACACGATAAATGAAGCTATGACAGAAGTCAGGATTGAAGATAATACTGACTTTAAATCTTCATAAGGCTTAAGCAGTTCTTCTACTAATTCAATTTTTCGCTCTCTATAATCTTTAGCCTTATCATAATCCGATACATCCTTATAGTCAATATTAGTGTTATTTAGATACTTATTAATTCTTTTATTCAATACATCTTTTAACATATGAAAATAACTTGCTTTGTATTTAATGATTACAAGATTCGTATAGAATATCGCATAAGCTATCCATATTATTATTCCAAGAATCATTAGTACTCCGCTGTATTCAGTACCTGTAGCATTATCTATCTTAACTAACACTATTAGTATAAATATATTTACTAAAAAATCAGGGATTATAGAAAAAGGACTAGTATTTAATTTATTTTTAAATAGCTTTGTAGTTGTTTCGTCTAAAATAAACATTATTTTCCTCCTGTTTTATTAACATTTTAATATCATAAAATTCAAGTTTAATATAATATTTTATACTATGTAATATAACATTGTTTCTATTCTAATTCTCTTTCATAGCAACCATTACAATTTTCCATATCATTCATTGGAGTAAAAAAATCCTATAATCTTTGTATAAATAAATATTTTCTTCTTATATTTCTCTAGTTAATCTACCTTCCTGTTTCAATTTTCTAAATCTTTATTATCTATTTCCAAATATGCTTCCCTATTGCTTTAGTAATCTTTAGAAAACCTTTCTTCAATTAATTGTTTAACCTCATCAAAATTGTATATATTTGAATCAAATAAACAATACATCCAGCCCTCTCCATCAACTTCATGTGCAATATCTATATATTTCCTAGAATTATAGTCTTCATAATCCTTAAATAATTTATCCAAAGAACTTTTTGAATGTTCAATAAACTGAGATGTGACAAGTTTATCACAATCCAATTCGTAAATAATTCCATCATTTAGAAGTGCTGATTTTAGTTCATTAAACTTATTATGTGACTCAAACATTTCTTTTATTCCCTCAGGAGTCTCGAACCAATTACCTACCATAACAATTTCCTTTCTTTGCATCTTAAGCGTTATAACGTTTTCAGTGTTTGTAAAATAAATTTATTTTGTACAAAATAATTAAAAATAAATTATATTATAGCCATTTAATTTATACCCAAATATTATTATAAATAAACATATTAAATCTAGAAATATTTAAATTATATCTAATAATCTCATACGTTGCATTGTACAATTAATAGTATAAAGTTTAATTAATAAAAAAATTCCATAGATAAGTAATCCTATCCATGGAAAAGTATTCGGTTAGTTATTGTTTACCAACACAATTTGACAAAGAGCCTATTTGTTTTGGTATAATAGCATACGATATATTAGGAATCAATTAAATATTTACACGAATTGAGTCATGTAAATTGAAACAGCAATTGAAATAACTAAAAATATAAATAATTTCCAAAAAGATTCTAAATTAGAAGTATTACGTATATACTTTGTAATAATCTGACTTCGTCTATTTATTTTGATATCTATATAAACTGCTACACACCTAATCAATAATTCATAACTAACAAACTGTAACAACAATGATATATAGATTCCGAGTAACTTTATAACTGAATTCGCTACAAGATCCATTCTACTAATATCCCAAACAAATTCTGAAGCTATATCTTCAAAAGTTTCGGCAAAATATAAGGTTAAAATAGATGAAATTGTTGCGAAAATTATAAACTTCACTGTTATTTTATGAATTCTAAAAGAAATAGAAGTTGTTATCATAAAAATCATCGCAAATGCAATCTGAATCAAACCATACCACCTTAAAAATTCCGCTATAATAGAAGAGAATTTTGAAACCAAACTTAGTATAGAAATCATTAAAATAATGCAAAGAATAATCGAATTATTAGAATCATCAGTACTTGTTATACTTATGGATTGTTCTATATAAATTCCTTTATAGCTATAATCTGGACTATCTATAAATTGTAATATGTTTTTATTTTCTTTTTTATTCTTATTTCTAACCTTCCCTTCATCTTTCTTATTTTTATATTTATATTTAATTATTGCATATATTCTTCCTAGCAATCCTCCGCCAAAAGAATAAATATAATGCTTTATCAAATCATCTGGAATAGATAAGACCAGGCTTTTTCAATAACTAATTAAAGCTTCTGAAATTTTAATCACCTAATTTCTGCTATAATAATTTTCTGATACTAACTTATTTTTATTTAAAATGCTAATCAGTTAAAGTTTATGGGTACAAAGTAAAGGGGCGTGAGCCCCTTTTTTGTTTTGTTTGCTTTATTTAACTATCAATTAAGCTTCTTGGTATTGGCTTTTTTTGTAGGCTGTGTATGCGAATGCCATGATTGCAAGACCTGCTACTACAAAGATTAGTGATCCGATACCACCTGTTTGTGGGATTGTTACTTTCTTATTGACAATTTGTTTACCTTGTGTTGTATCAGAATCTGTTGCTTTGTAGTCAATGTGTTTTGCTTGATCTCCAGCTGCACCATCATATGATCCTACTTTTACTGTAAAGTCAATATCTTTTGTTTGTTTAGCATATCCTGCTGGAGCTTCTTTTTCTTCTAATTTATATTCTCCATAAGCTAAACCTTTAATTGATAATCTACCACCTTCATCTGAAGCTAGTACTAATGCATTTGTTTTATCTTTTGAGAAATTATAAGCTGTTGCGTTTGATTCGAATTTTTCAAAATAAGTTTTTTGTTTAGCTTCGAAATCTTTTCTTAGTGTTTCTCTTGCAGCTTCAAAATCTTCTTTACTTTCATTTGCACCTTGTTTTCTTTCGTTATAAGCTTTAAGTGCGTCATCTCTTGCAGTTTTAGCTGCTTCTACTTCTTCAGAGTTATCTGTTGTTGGTACTAAATATTCACCAGCTTTGTTTTTAACGTAGAATTGTGCACCTGATAATCTTACATCTTTTTCATCAGTTTTTACAAATTTCTTTCCACCTGTAACAACTTTTGGTTCTGATGGATCGATTGGTTTAGGATTTTCTTTGTCACCCTTATTTGTAATCTTAACTACACCATTTTCAAATGATGTATATTGAGGTTCATATCCAGAAACTCTTTCTATAACTCTATAAGTTTTAGTATCATCTAATTTATCAAATGTATATTTAAATTCTTCATCAGCACCAACTAGAACTGATTTAACATTTTTCCAAGTGTCTCCATCTTTTTCTTGAAGAGTATATACAACTTTAGCATTTGCATCTGCTTCTGTTACTTTATTATCTCCATCTTTGTCCCAAGATTTTTCAACAGAGATTTTTCCTTCTGATGGATTTCCTTCTTTAGGTGTATCTTCGTGCCCTGGTTTGTTACCATAGTCAAGAGCGATGTCGTTCTCGTCTGTTGTATCAACTTCTGCGTCTTTATTAATAGTAGCAGTATATTTTAATGTAATTGTTACTTCAGCATCTTTTGCTGCTTCTTCAACTGCTTTTAATCCAGCTTCAGTTAATTTTAGAGTAAATCCTCTATCATCTTCAACTATTTCATAGTTAGTTCCAATATTTCCACCTTCAATTGTTAGACTACCTTTGTCAAATGTAAGACCTTTTGTCATAACGTCTGTCCAAACTAATTTTTGGTATTTTGCACCTTGTGGAATCTTTGTTTCTACTTTATATGGAACTTTATCTCCAATGTTTCTTGTTGCAGTTGGTTTGTCTGCTTGATTTTTATCAAGATCAAGTTTTAGATTCTTGTTATCACCAACTAAATCTGCATCTTTAACACCTTTTGCCTCTTTATTGTCTTCAGTATCAAAGTTTTTGTCCATTTTTGGCTTTTCAACTAATGTGTTTTTTGGATAAACGTGTAGTTCATTTCCTTCACCTGTTCCAAACATAGAACCATCTTCTTTATAAACTGGAAGTTTTAATCCAAATGGAACTGCTTTTCCGTCAGTGATAGTTCTACCATTATCATCAGTAAAGCTTGAAGAATCTTCAACAAACCAATAATAACCATCTTCAAGACCAGCAATTTTTACACCACCTACTGCACTTGTTACAGTTTTAGCTTGATCTTTTAGTGCAGTATATTTTTTTTCCAATTTTTCTTTAGTTTTGTTATTTTCTGTATCTTTTTGTACTGCTTTAAATTGTTCTTCATCTGCCAATTTATAGTAGTAGAATTTAACTCCAGCTAATTCCTTAGCACCTTTTCCAAAGTAATCTGAAATGGTTAACTCGCTACCATCGTAATCATCGCCTTCTTTTCCTTCACCTTTTGGCCATCCAGTTAAATCTGATAACTCAATTTTGTGAAGTACGACATCAGTTTTGTGTTCTTCAGCCGCCATAGCACTTGTGAATGGAGCTACTAGGATTCCTAGGACCATTGCTAGTGCTGTGAAAATTGAAAATAATTTGTTTTTCATAATCCTCTCCTTTTTTTATTTTTCAATTTGTTGACATAACCTTCTATGTAAGGCTCCCCTACTTGTCCAACTATCAACTTGATTGGATAAGTGAATGAGAATTCATTCTTTTTATATAATCCCTGCCCGCAGGCAGGGCTTACATACATTTTCATTGTCCACTGTAGGACTTGGTCTTTGAGATTAAATATCTGTTGGGTTTGTTTGACCTACGATATTTAATTTCTAATGTTTATCTTATATGGTTTGCATACTATATATCTATATTATAACAGATATTTGTCAATTGTGTACGTTTTTTCGCTTTATTTTGGGGTTATTTTTTAGTTATATTGGTTTTTTTGCTAAAAATGTAAATTTCCCTAAAAAACTTGATGTTTTTCTACTTTTCTCCGTAGTAGATACTGGAGATTCCTCGTCGCTTCCCTGTGGAAGCTCTGTCGGAATGACATGCCGAGGGGTTATTTGGAATAACTATTTCCTCTTATTAGGCTAGACCCTAGCCCTCCTTGATGGAGGGTTATGTTGTTGGGTTAGCTTGGTTTAGTTGTTTTTTCTTTAGGGCAATATATATCGCACCTAGTGACATTAGGATTGCTCCTATGATTGTGAAACCTAACCATGTTCCTGGTCCACCTGTAAATGGATATTCTCCTTTTTCGTTTGATATAGGAAGTTCTAGCATGTTTATATCTCTATCGAGGTATTTCCCTTTATAGTTTGACATATCCAAAGTATTTTCTTCTGCAGTAAAGCTTTGTAGATATCTAGAAACTGATTGATTATTGTAACTAATAGTTGCTCCTACTTTTGTGGCATCTTTGTATGGCATATCTACAATTAGGATATAGGTTTTTACCTTATCTTCTTTTTCTGAATCAGGTTTTATTGTAACTTTCAAGTTTGGATTTTCATTATTGTATTCAACCTTGTAAGATGTGTTATCTTTATCAGATATATTTTTACCATCATCACTTGCCACAAGCCTTATTTTTGTGTTTGCATCTGTTAGTTTAATATCATTTGCTAAACTTCCTATTGTTATGGCTTTATCTTTGATATCGCTCGATTTTGCTTTTATTGTGAATTTTTGTCTAAAGATTTTATCTTTTGTATTTATTCCAATAACTTCGCTTGTGATATTTGTTCCATTATCTCCAATGTGATTTGGATTTGTTATAGTATTCATTGTATCTTTTGAATCGTCAAAAGAGTTTAGCCATTTTACTTTACCGTCTTTGGTTACTTCGATCTGCCATTTTTGGTTTGATTTCTTGTAGCCATCTGGAGCTTTTTCTTCTGTTAGGGTGTATTTACCTGCAACTAGTTTATCAAATGTTGCTAGACCGTCTTTACCTGTTGTTTTTGTTATAGCAGGAATGTTTTTACCTGTAGAAGGATCTTTTAGTCCTTCTTCTGGTGTTAATGTGAAGTCTGCACCAGTTGTTATGATATTTCCTTTTTCATCAGTTTTTCTTATCCTAATCTCTGCTTTTTTGTAGTTTTCTAGGATTAGGTCATCAGGTACTACGTTTACTATGTTGCCGTATTCATCTACTTTGAAGGTGGCAACTGGTTCAGTTGGTAGGTCGTAGAGTTTATCATCTGGTGTTTCTGTTTCTATAACTTGATAGTAACCAGGGGCTAGACCTTCCCAAGAGAAGAATCCTTTGTCATCAGATGTTTTTTCTCCGTAGTCTGTTTCACTCCAATTTTTTTCAGATTCTTTTTCTTTGAATTGGAGTTTAAACTTAGCACCTTTTAGGGCACTACCTACTCTAGTATCTTTTAGGCTTTCTTCATCTTTTAGAGATGTGTCTACTACATTTGCCTTGACACCACCGTCTATTTTCATAAATTCTATTCTATTTTTGAAGTTTACAAGGTCTAAGGTTAGCGGTTCCTCTTCTGTTGGAGTTCCTTGGCTTGTTCCTTCTGGTCTATAGAATTGTGACCAAGTATGGAAGTAGCCGTAATTGTTGGTTTCCCAATAGTTATAGTTCCAATAAGGGAAATTGTAGTAGGCAGTTGTTTTTAGAGATTTAGTATTTTTAATATCTCTTAGCTTACCTTGGATTACCATTACATAGGTTGAATTATTAGTTCCTCCATTTGGATCTACATACATATAATAGTTTTGATATGAGTTGTCTTTTCGATTGAAAGTTCCTGTCTTCTTAGTTAGGCCTTGAGAAGTATATGAACTATAATTTTCAAAGGCTATACCGTAGGAGTCTGGTAGGTCTCCAGCAACTGGACCATTTGCATGACTTCCGGAGCCTCCTTTTTCAAATAGTTTTACACTATTGATGTCTACAGGTGCGCTTGTACTAAACTCAAAGTATCTATTATAAGTTGTATCGTTCCATGGGTTGTAGTAAACAACTGTTGTAAAATCTCCAGTGTCTGGATTTAGTCGTAACATGTAGGACGATACGTCTACTCTAGGATCTTGATATTCTAAGTGATCTTGTCCTGGAGTATATCCTCTGTAGTCTACATATATATCGTCTTTGTAGGCGTTTCCAACTTCTGCTGTTACTGTAATATTTTGTGAGAATGGAACCTTGTACCTATCAGCATATAGCTGCAAGCTTAGTCTCATGTTTTCTACATTGTAGTTGTCTAGGTATTCAGTGAAGGTGTAGGTGATGGATCTCTTGTCAGGATTTACCTTAGCTTTTGCTACTAGACCTGCATCTGAGTAGATGTTGAAGTAGTTGTCATCTTCAACTTTTCCACCGCCGTTGTTATCTACAAATATACCGTAGAGGTCGACATTGTCTGAGAATGTTAAGGTGAAGGTATCACCTGCTTTTACATCAGCGCCTTCGTCTATCTTAAACTTGAAGTAAGCAAGCATTGCCTCTTGTTGGTTTGGATAAACTACGTCATAGCTTGATTTTTGACTACCGATTGATTTAAGTTGTGGTTGACTTCCAGCAAATTTAATTTTTCCTGTAACGTCTCTAGATTCGCTTGGTTTTGATGGTACGTTCCAATCTTTACCTAGTCTAACCTGTCTAATTCTTCTATCTACAATATAGCCATCTTTGGTTTTTGTTTCTCTTAGCCAGTAGGTACCGTAAGGTAGACCTTCAAAGACGATTTTACCGTCTTTATCCGTTTTATTTTGTTTTAGATCTACTTTTTGACCCTCAGAGTTATATAGCTCGAATTCTACATTTTCTAACGGATCATTATTTTCGTCAGTTTTGTTTAGTTCGAACTTACCATCTCCATGTTTTAGGTTGATGATTTTTCCTAGATCTTTGATGTTTGTATCGGTTAATTCTTTGGCTGTCTCTTGACCAGTTATATTGTCTTGTTCGAAGACATATACCCTACCTTGGTCAACTTTGAATTTCTTGACTGCACCTAGGACTTGCATGTAGCCAGTTGGTGCATTTGGTTCTTTGATTCTGTAGTAACCATCGGTTAGGTCGGTTATTTTGAATTTACCATCTGCATCAGATTTGTAAATTTTTCTACTATTTTCTGGGGTTACGGGTAGTCGGAGCCAGCGTGTTTCTGTTACTTTTTTACCTTTATCCCTATTTATATAGTAGTAGCTTGCTTTTTCATCGGGATCTGTTTCAGGTTTGATCATTTCCATGTTTTCAGTTAATGGATAGTAACCTTGGTTTTCCTTGTGGATATCGTATGGATCTTGTTTTTCTAGGTAGAATTCTACACCTTCTAGTGGAGTTTCGATTTCTCCATCTTTTCCTACTTTTGTAAATTCTATTTCTGTTTTGTTGTTTATGATTTGGAAATTCGATCCATTAGTAGTGTCTTTAATATTAAAGTCACTGCCTATTGGAATGTCGGTCTCTGTTATGTTTTTACCATCATTATTTGTTAGTGGAATCCATTCCTTATTACCCTCTTTATTTACGACTTCTTTTAATACTGCAACTAGGGTTGCTACAAATGGAGTGGACTGAGTTTTATCATAAGCAAATCTTAGTCTGTATTTGTAGTTAGTCTTAGCATAGCCATCTGGGGCTTCTACTTCTTCTAGGATGTAGTCTTTTCCTTTTTGGATATTGCTATTTAAGTTTATCCTGTAAGATTTAGCATCTGATAGGTCTATGGTTTGTTCGTAGACAGTCTCATCAGTATTTGTATCATCAGCTGGGTCAGCGTAGATTTTAACTTTTAGCTTGCCCTTGGTGATATGCTTAAATTGACCCTTATCCATAAATCCTTTGGATAGGTTGAAGTAGTATGGTTTTGACTTGTTCTTAAAGTAGAAAACTTTATTTCCATACTTTTCAGTATCAATATCTACTTCAGTTTGGTTGTTTCTAGTTAACAAGGTGTTAAAGTCTTTTGCCTCTTTTTTCAACTCACCATTGTCCACTTCGTAGAATTGTTTTTGAATGGCGCCATTTTTATCTTCATAGACCTTTATGGCTATCTTTCTAGTTGCCTTTTCATATCCTTCTGGAGCATCTGTTTCTATTAGGTTGTAGATACCCTTGGATAGGTCGTTGATTTCAAATGTACCATTTGTACTTTCTACCAAGTATGGTGGGTACTTTGATTGACCAGATATGACCGCATCGACTTTATCTTTGTTATCAATGTCAGCTGGGTTATCTGATGTCTTTAGTAGGACGAACTTGGTGTATTTCTTTATTACATTCTCCTTACCCCTTGAGTCAATCTTCTTCCATTTAAGGTCGGTTGTGGCTTTGGTGTTGGTGATGTTATAAGAAGGATACTCGCTATCTTTGTCATCACTTTCGATATTTGGTTTTTCAGTTTTATTATCTGAGTAGACCTTGTCGTAGTAGTCATTATAGAAGTCTTTGTAGTAGGTTTTGTCGTAATTTTCAAAGTAGGCCTTTTCTGTATCTACATTGTGGACTACCTTTAGACCATCTTCTGTCTTTTTGACTTCAAATATCCATTTTGTTTGATCCTTGCCAGATTCGTAGCCATCTGGGATTCCTACTTCTTCTAGCTGGTATATTCCTTCGCCCAAGTCTTGGAAGTCTACGCTACCGTCAGATTGGGAACGACGTAAGGAGCTATACTTACCTGTGGCGTTTGTGATGAAGTCTGGTTTGTAGTTATCTGTATCAGAACTGTCTATCACATCTCCATCATAGGTATATTTTTCTACCTTGCCATCAGAATCGTACTCTGTAACCTTCTTGCCGTTGGTGTATTTTTTAAGGCCTGCACCATCTTTTTCAGTATGGTACTCGTAAGCCTTTGCTCCTTCAGCCATTGAATATCTTACTTTTGTGAGTCTGAAGTAGGCATCCTTTAGTGGTAGTTTTTTCCCAGTTTTTTCATCAGTCTCATTTTTGTATTTCATAAAGGAGAAATTGGTCTTGGAGTAGTTTCTAATCTTGATATTTTGGAGGTTGCCATCCTCATCTAATTTAGGCTTACCGTCCTTTGTATCAAATCCTATTGACTCGTCAAGGTTTCCACCGCTATCTTTTTCAAATTCAATTCTCAATTTGTGATCTGAATCTTGGACTACATTGAAGAACCATGGGTCTGGTTTTTCAAACTTGTTTATAACTCTGGTTTCTTGGAGTTTGTATCTACCTACTGGTATGTTTGTAAACTCAAATACTGAGCTACCACCGTAGGAGTATATATTCTTCTCGTAGCCATCTGGGACCTTGTTGCCATCTTTGTCGACTTGGGTTAGTCTAAAGTCGGCAGATTCTACTGGTACTTCATTACCGTCGCTGTCCTTGTTTCCTTCGATCTTTTGGAATTTGAGCTTGGTGTAGGCCTTGTCGTTTTTAACACTTACGAACTCACCATCGTCATCTCTTCCTAGGAAGTCGTTAGGCTCTTCCATCACTTGGTATTCACCATTTTTATCTTTTGCATAGGCTTTTACATCTTGTTTCCAAGAGCCGTCTTCTCCTTCGGTGAAGGTTATGGCTAGGAAGGAGTCTGTCTTCTTGTAACCGTCTGCTGGCTTTATCTCTTCTAGGATGTAGGTTCCTTCATCAATGTTTGTGAACTCTACTCCAAGTTTTTCGTTAGATTTATTCGTTGCGAATTGCTTTTCCTCGTTGTAAGGTTGAACTCTTTGTAGGTTAAGCTCAGCCTCTGTTAGTGGCTTGCCGTCTTTGCCAGTTGTTTTTTCCGGTGCGTAGGCAGGTTTATTATTTTCAAATACTAAGTTGCCATCTGCATCAAGCTTAGCTTTTCTTAGGGAGAAGACTGCACCTGAGATGTTTCTGTGGGTCTCGCTATCCTTTTTCATGAAGCCTAGGCTTGTCTTGTTCTTGTAGTTGGTTACTCTAGCATCGTGGATCCACTTGTATGGAGCATCTGGCCTTGCTGGGTCGGAACGACCATCATCTTTTACCTCTTCGATGTATCTTGCAAAGTCAGGGTCTCCTCTTGTGAAACCTTTGATAGTTTTATCTATGAGCTCTTCCCTTTCAGATTCGCTTATGGCGCTGTTAAAGTCGTCAGTTGCTTTGAAGGTATGTTCAAAGTCAAATGTGATATCCATGTAGCCAGCATCTGAAGGTACCTTGTCTTTGTTTATTACAACCTTGAAGTACCATTTCATATCCTTGCCATCTTTATCTTTTGGCAATCTATATGAGTCATTTGGTGTTTTGATTTCTGTTAGCTCGTAGATACCTGGGGTCAATTCTCTGAAGTAGTTGTCTCCTGGTTTACCAGTAGCCTCTGACACTCCGTCGAATTTCTCATCGTGGTATTTTGGATATCCGACTTTTCCAGTATCTGTATAAGTTCCGTCGTCGTTTTTCTCATAAAGTTTAACTTTCTCACCATTTATAAGCTTACGAGCCTTAAATTGTGAACCTGTTAGGGCTGCTTTGTTTTCGTTTACCTTAGAGATTCTTAGTGGAATCCTAAATCCTGTCTCGTCCTTGTTGAAGATTTCTATTAGGTTATCGTTAGAGATATCTACTGTAACGACATTGTTTTTATCAGCCTTTTTTGAGTTGATTGGGATTTCAGTTCTAACTTCTGACCCCCAACCTTTTGCTATCTCGTCTTTTCTTTCATAGACAAGTCTATAGTCTTTGCTACCATCAAGGTTTTCAAAGTCGATAGTTCCCTTGTATAAGGCAGGTTTTTCACTTCCAGCTACATCTACCCAGTTGTCTACTAGGCCTTGTTTTTGGTTTACTTGAAGCTTAATAGTACCAGGAGAGTCTTGTGGAAGAGTATCGCTATCATCTATACCATCCTTTTGGTTGGTGTAGGTGAAGTTTGCTCTTACTGTCATATCTCCTGTTGGTTGTGGTGTAACAGTTCCTTCGTCTGTGAAGCTTGCACTTACATCAATATCCATGGCTGGCATTTCGAAAGTGTAGGTATTTCCAGTTACAGGTACTTCTTTTCCACCAACTGATAACTTATCAAGTTTCTTGTCAGGATCTGGAGCAATGGTAACTGTTACTTCATCTAGAGGCTTGTATGGGCCTTGTGGGCTAATGGTTAGTCTACCACCAGCACTTTGGGTTAGGTTTACCTTGTAGGTATCTGGTGTAGTGCTATTGATTTTTTCAAAAGTTGCATTTACAGTTACATTGCCAGCTGGCATTGTAAATTTGTTGTTAATTACTGGAACTTCGTTTCCTTTTTCGTCTGTAACTTTTAGTGATTTTAATTTATATCCATTTTGTGGGTTTATAGTTAATGTTACAGGTTCATTAGTTTTTGCTGACCTAGGTCCACTTACTGAGCTACTCTCCATATTTTCATAGGTAATATCATAGGTCTTTGCTCTGAAATTAGCTGAAACTGTTACGTCATCTTGCGGCATTTTAAATGTGTTTTTGTTAGTAACATTTATATCACTTCCACTAGAAGTTGTAACTATTGGTTTACCTTCTAATTCGTACCCTTCATGTGGTGTTACAGATGTTATAGTTACACTATTTCCACTTTTAGCATATTGGTATGGTTCAGTTCTAATCTCACCATTGGTATGATCATAGTTTATTTTAAATGCCTTGACCCTTGATACCCTTGGTGAGTCAAATGATTGGGTACCAAGTTCAACATCATTTATTAAATCATAGGTTGCATTTAGGGCTAAGTCTCTTTCCCTCTTAACTCTAAATTCAATGCTTGCTGTTTGACCTTTTTTTATAAATGGTTCACCCGGTTTTAACATAATCATATTGTTGGTAAACCTTGAATGCCATCTTCCTTCTTCGTCAGCACCATAGGCTGGAGTCTTCCATGATTTAGTAGAATTACCAACAAAGCTAAAGTTCCTGTTAAAGGATATTTTCGTATTTGTAACATTTTGGTCAACTGTTCCATTGTTTTTCATATCTATTCTTATATAGAATATATCGTTACCTTCATATCTTGCTAGAGTTGATATATCTAATCCTCTAACATCATTACTGGTTTCTGTATCAGATATGCTATATCCTTCAGAAGGTGTGGCCCTTTGAGCTTGTGGTGTAACTTCATCAGATATTTCTAGGCCGCTTACTGATTTCATTAGTGTGCCTAGGCCTATTGGTTCGATTTTATCTAGGCCAAAGGTTTGGTATCTGATGCTTTGGGTTGAGTATTCAGCTGTTATTGGGTTTGTTGTATTTTCTGGGTTGTCCCTGTATTTTTTGACTGTTACATCTCTTTCTACGAGGATGTACCAGTAGTTTGGATCTCTTTCATAACCTGCTGGACCTCTGTACTCTTCTAGGACGTATTTGCCTGGTTTAAGGTTATCGAAGGTTACTATACCTTGGTTAGGAGCTTCTTGTTCGATCTCCTCCTTTGTTTTACCTGTTTGTCCACCCTTGCCATCTGGTTTGGTGATTGGCACACCAGGTGTTACCTTTTGGATGTATTCTTTTGGATATTTCTTTGCTTCATCCTTGTATTCTATTTCGTACTTATCATTTGCTGTATATAGTCTAAAGTAAGCACGTCTCAGACCTACTTTGATTGGGTTGCCATTTTCATCTTTTTGACCGATTGCATTACCGACTTTTTTGATTGAGAATTTACCTAGTTTTTCTCCTTCTTTAAAGTCGATTACTCCTTGGAATACTGAGTGGAGGTCGGTTTTGGCGTTGGTGTTAGGGTCTCTTACGATTACCTTCATCTTGCCTTCGTCTGCTACAGCCTCTGCTTCTACCTTTAGGGTGATGTCAGCAGCCTTGTCGTAGCCAGCTGGTGGGTTTGTTTCTCTTAGGATGTAGTAGCCACCAAACTCTAGATCTTCTAGGTTAAAGTTACCATTTGCTTCTTGGGTGATGTTCTTTTTGTATGGAATGATGTTTCCATCTTTATCCTTGTCACCTATGATTGCACCATAGAAGTCTGACTTGTAGAGGTCGAAGCTTACTGGTTTTTTATTTTCGCCGAATAATTTTTCATTAACTTCTTCAGTTTCTACTTCTGTTTTTCTATCTTTTTCTACAATTTTACCCTTGTATTTTTTGAAAGGTACGCTTATTTTTCTTGCTTCGTTTCCTATTTGGAAGGCTTTTATTTTTTTATCCTTGCCATTTATGATATCGTCTAATTTTACTTCTTTTAGGTTTGTATTATTTAGGTTCTTACCTGTTGGCACTTCGTAAAGTTTGTAGCCAAGGTCGCCTTTTTTCTTGCCGGTTTTTTCATCATCTGCTTTTAGTTCTTTGACTACAAGCTTCCAACCGTAGAGGGTTGTTTTGTTGTAGCCTTTTGGAGCTTGGAGCTCTTCGAGCAAGTATTCTCCTTGGCTTAGACCGTCGAAGGTGATGTATCCACCGCCTCTGGCTTTTTGACCGTCTACTCTATCATTTTCATCATTAGTTGGTTGAGAGTGGTCGGTGAAGCCTTCCTTGAGGTAGAATCCACCGTCTACTAGGTTAAGTGACATTAGTCTAAACTTAGCATCGCCTAGACCTAGGTGCTCTTTATATGTTCCTAAATTCTCGGTTCTTACTTTTCTAAACTTGATTTCTGTCTCTTTGGTTTTGTTCCTAATTATAGGAAGATCGACAGTTTTGCCATCTCTTTTTACTTGTTCTTTTTCAAGATTTGCATCTGCTATTTTTGCTTCTTTTTCGCCCTTTTCATTTGTAACTTCTTTGTATTCTTGTACAAAGCTTACTTCAACCTTTTTCTTATTATCAGTATCAGTTACTTCTTTTGCTTCAAGTAGGTAGAGTGGAGCTTTTTCGTAGCCTTCTGGTATTTTTGTTTCTTCTAATACATAGAAACCTGCTGGAATTTGTTCAAATTTGAACTCACCGTATGAACCTTTAGATTTCTTGTCGTATTTTTTGTCATAGGTTAGAGTTTCTGGAGTTTTGAATTTGTTTTTAGCATCATTTAAATCTGTTGCATTTATTTTTCTTAGTGTAAATTCTGCTCCATTAAGTTTTACAAACTTATTTCTCTTGATAAATTCAAGCTTACCGAGGTTGTCTTCGATATTTGCTACATTGACTTTGATATTGTTCTTTTCGTCAATTTTTACCAAAGCTTTGCCATCTGGTGTTTGTGGTAGGTTGCCAGTCAGTGCCACCTCTGTTTTGAATCCATCATTGACGTGGATTTTAGGTAGTTTCTTAGCCTCGTATTTACCATCATCTGGGTTTATTTCAGTTCTTTTGACTGTGATTTCAAAGTCTTTGATTTTTTCGTAGCCAGCTGGTGTTTCTATCTCTTGGACATTGTATCTACCAGGTCTTAGGTAGAGTTTGTTTACTGTATCACCATCTTTAGGTGATGTCCATTCTTTGCTCTCACCTGTCTCGACATTGATAAATTTAAACTTAGCGCCTGGTAGCTTTTCAGCAAAAATGTTATCGCCAGATCTCTTGTATTTATCAATCTCGATTGGAGCCATGACACGACCTGCGATTAGCTCCTGCCATTTTCCACTATCAGTGTGAGAGTAGAATACAAGCTTAACTGAATCAGCCTTGTCCTCATCCCAGCTATCACCATTTTTATAAGAGTCTATGACTTTTTTATAAAGTCTTTTTGCCATCTCATATTGGGTCTTTTGAACTGGTGGGTAGTTTTTAATCCTTGTTTCGTTGTCTTTTAATAATCTTGCTCCGCTCTTATGTTTTCTTCCATTTTTTCCATCAAAGGAACCTTCGAACAAAGCACTGCCATCTTTGGTTGGTATTCTTGTACCTGTAAGAGTGTAATCTACCTTCCATTCATCGACGTTGTAGTCTGAAGGAGCATCGAAATAGTCTTGTGATAAAGCTTTACCATCTGTGAAGTGGTGGATTACTCTTTGGTACATGGATGCCTCTACCATTCTGTGCATCTCTTCATTGTTTCTTTCTTTAGAGTATTCTTTCTTCACTTCTTCACCATAGAAGTAGATTTTCTTCATTAGCTCTTCCATGGCTTGACCTTGGGTCTTGTTACCCTTGTTTAGGTTAACTGTACCACCTCCGAAATCAGCGCCTACATTGTACGCATTGCCCTTTGTTAAAAGTCTTTTTAAGCTATAAGTACCAGATGGATTACCTATAGACTCATTTAATCTATCTAGGAGGTAGTCACCTGAAACGTCTTCGTGGATATCTAGGAAAACTCCTCCCTTGCTTCCGTCATATACAGGAGCGTTGATACGATCGTTGAAACATGATACCATATCGAAGTTTTTGTTAATACGCATTACTGGATATGGGTTTTCAACGTAGGCTATGTATCCGTTAAGCAAGGCTTGATTTGATACTTTTTCTGTGAATAGATTTACACCACCACCTTCTGTATCATAGGACTCGTCTATGTTATATTTCTTTTTCTCTTTTAGGCTTGTTCTAAAGTTATAGGTGTCGTTTCTTCCACCCATTTCCTTTATATATTCATAGGAAACTATAGTACCTGGGTAGTATTGACCGTTAGGTAGTATAGCGTCTTGAGGTAGTGTAGTTTTCCTATAACCACCATCTTTTAGTGGTATGAAGTAAACTTTTATTGGTTTAATAGTTTGATCTTTTTTACCATTGTTTATATCAAATGTAGGATTGTCCAAAGCTGGGTCTTGACTTTCGCCACGTCTTAGGAGATCTAGGGCGTACCAGTCAGTTCTTTTATCAGATTTTCTTTCTGCTACTATAGTTCTTGTATTGTCATAGTAGAATCTCTCGTTAGTAAATTTGTCATTTAGACCTAAGAAGGTTGCAGGGATATTAGTTTCCACTAGGTTAAATGGAACTTCCGCAAATCTTTGGGCATCCTCAACTCCCTTTAGCCACTTGATAGGGGTAGGAAGCCTATCAAATCTATCTTTGTATTCTGTTAAGAGATTATCTATATAGTTTTTGTCAGGGTTGATCCTAAAACCAATACTATAAGTTTCGTGAACTTGGTTAGGGTCGATTAGGGCTTTGACCTTGATATATAATTTATCTCCAAGATCTGACTTACTTATTTGTGTGCTTTGGCTTAGAAGCTCGCCCATATTATCTGAAACAGTATAGCCATCTAAGTCAGCTTTGGTTTTTGATGCCCTAAACCTAAAGTCTTGTAGGCCTTGGTTGGCTGAACCAAACACTGTTAGGTTTAGATTGTCAAAGGTAAGTGGGTTTTCTGGATCAATCAGCTTATCTGTATCTACCTCTATATCCCACTCTACATAAGCACCTTGGAGCTTACTTTTATCTATTTCAGTTACCCTATCAATAGGATTTCCTTTATTATCCTTAAGTTTTTGGGAAGTTGTTCTCCAGTTTAGTTGGTAAGGGTAAGTACCTGATTTGATTTCACCTTGGTCTATTATTGTATAGCTTGAATCAACTGGTGAAGGAGCGTTTCTTCTTACAGTTATCCTTGGCATAGATTGGACAGGGTTACCTTTTGGTGCAACCTTGATATCTATGTCAACATAGCTAACATAGCCTATATTAGATGTATCGAAGGCAAGGGGTTGATCTATGGTTAAATCCATGTTTTGTGTAACCTTGTTTACATAAGTATATCTAATGTAGTGGTTGTCGCCCTCTTCGCTATACTTACCTGTAGCTATAGTCTCGCCATTGAAAGTAAGGGGCTTGATAGGTTCATTAGGGTCTTTTTTTAGATATGGACCAACCTTAACATCAACGTAGTGACCTTTTGGTATAGGAAGTTTATCTGTTGCCTTTACCTGGATAGTTGCTTTCAAGTTGAACTTTTTGTCGGCAAAGGAGTTTGATTCTACTGTCGCAAGGACATTAGGTCTAAAGTTTTCTTTCCTATCCTTTTCTACAAGAGCCTTGATGGCAGGGTCGTTGTCTGTCATTAGCTTTTCTTGGTCAGCTTTTGATAGGTTATATTTTTTCTCAAATGTATCTAGGAGAGCTTGGATTTCTTTGATTGTGTTTTTAGGGTCAGCTAGGGCTTTCTTTAGTTCGGCATCTGCCTTTTCTAAGTTAGTTAGCTCCTTCGCTTTTTCTTCCTTCTTTGTAGGTTCTTCTTTCTTGTCCTCTTTCTTTTCTTCTTTTTTGTCTTTTTCAGTAGATTTTGACTCGTTTTCTTTTGTTTGTTTATCTTCTTTGTTTGAGTCTTTTTCTGCTGGTTTTTCTTCTTTCTCTGCTGGGGCAGGGTCTTCTTCTTCGTCTTCCTTCTTTTCTTCTTCTTTTACAAAGCGAGGATTTTTGACCTGTCTATTGTTTACAGAGTAGTTTTCTACCTTAGTCTTTGTCTTGTCAGTTTGGTTAGTATAGGTTAGTTTCAACAAGTATCCTGCTGGCACGTCAAGAGTAAGGTCCTCTTGGTAGGCGATTTCTGTAGAGAACTCTTTTTGTAAAACAAAACCCTTGTCATTTGCCTTGTAGTAATCAAGGGCAATCTTTCCTGTAGTTGGGTCTTGGTTTTCATCAAGGATAAGCTTGTAGTTTACTTCGTTTCTCTTCTCGCTAATAGATGCCTCATCTTGTTTATCTTTTGATATTAGATAATCAGTATAAACAAGAGTGTCAGCCTTACCTTCTTCATCGCTTTTGTTGTAGGCGATCTTTTGGAAGGCATCGTCACTTTCTTTGATTTTAGTTAAAACTAGGCGCACTTCTTCTGGGTTCGCCTCGTCTGTTTCTTCCATAAATTTGTATGAAATTCTCCTAAGGTCAATGTTAGCATCGCCTATATCTACTGACATGTCTAGAGAATATAGCTTTTCTGTATCAATCGCATCTTTCGCTATTGGAGCTTTGATTGTGTATTCTAAGCCCGTTTTGCTAGTAGGTGTTGTGATTGCAAAGGTATGTAGGTCATCTCCTTCTTTGTTGTCTACAGAATAATCAACGTCGCCTTCTTCTAGGTCTCTAACATGTTCAACTTGTAGGTCTGTTAGGCTTTGGTTCTTGTTAGTTGCTAGAGCAAGGGTCATCTTCTTTTCTGGATCGTGGATTGATTCTTCTTTCTTAGATACCTTTATAGTATAGATAATAGAATCAAAACTATCGCTAAGCTTGGCATCATAGGAAATATCGTAATTGTTCCTATCTTCTTCGCTTATCGTAGGCAAATCCTCCGAGTCGCTAGTTTCTTCTGTCTGGTCGGTTTCGCTATCTTCGTCTAGCCTCATTATAGTAGGCATTTCCTCTTCGCCATCATCTGCTAGGGCATATACATTGGTAGGTATACACATTGTGATAGCAAGGATTAGAGAGAATAGCTTGACTGTAAAGTCTTTCAATCTCCTTTTCATAATCTCCTCCACATTTGTTACTGTAATTTATTTATATCCTGATTTTTTGATATATATGCATCAACTATTTTAATACATTTGTAATACATACTGTGTTTTGAAAACCAAGATAAATTAATATACTTAGTACACTTTCTTAATATAATTTTAACTCATATACAAATTTATTACAAGCAAAATCCAGAAATTTTAGCTTTATTTATTAAAAAACCAATAAAACTAAAAAGTTATTTTATAATAGAATCTTTAAAGTGCATAGTTTCAACATTTATAAACATGTGAGAATTATTTTTTATATTTATATATAATTAACCTAAAATTCCTTATAATTTTTACATATATTTCATATAGTAATTAGTTAAAAAATAACGAAGTTTTTCTAAACATGAAAAAGAAGGAAGTTTCCTTCCTTCTTTAAAACTTTTTATTATATAGTTTTCTTTTCTTTGCCCTTCATAGCAAGGTAAATTCCTGCCAAGGTCATTAGGATAACACCTAATAGAGCAAATCCTATCCAAACTCCAGCTGATCCTGTAAATGGTAAAACTGTTATCTTGTTTTCAATTTGTATTGGCTCGCTATTTTCTGGGATTTCTTCATAAGAATCAATCGTTATTCCATCTTCCTTAGATGAAAGAGTAATTGTCCTTGTTTCTGTCAAGTCCTTGCCATCGTCTGCTTGGGCTAGGTTTAGGGTTTGACTTAGCTTAATTCCACCTCTTAGCTTGCCATTTTCAAACATGCTATCAGCAAGATCTGCAGTTATCTCGATAGTTATAGGTTTATCAGTTGTGATAGGATTTCTACTCATATCTTCCAACTGCGTAGCATTATTTAGTAGAATATCTACTACTCTATGGAGATTTGTTTTTATATGGTCTGCTGAATTTTTGGAAACCACTTTACTTATATCTTTTTCTTTACCATCTTCATCAACAACTACTGCACTTATTATTGACGTATTATCAGTCTTTAGAAGTGCGTCTAATTTAGGATCTTTACCAATAGATATTGTAGATCCCTCTTTTTTATATCCACTCGGATAATAGGTAATAGGTTTCTGATCCTCGTTTATATGGAATGTGAATTCTACTCTATTAGTTCCTTCCACATTCTTAATGGTGGTTTCAGTTCTAGTTTTCTCTTTGACCTTGCCGTCTACTGCTGCAAATTCTTTTACAAAATCTTTTGGAGTTATATATCCACTAGGAGCTTTAATTTCCTTTAGGGCATAATAACCAGATTCGTAGAATTTGAAATCTACTAGACCGTCTTTTCCTGTAGTAAATTTATCTACTTCAGTATATCCTGTAGGAGCAGTTTCATCTTTATTTAAGACTAACTTCTCTCCATTAGCATTTTGATACAATTTAAGTTCGGACTTAGAGTAATTTTTATCAGTTTTTTCTTTCTTGTACCAAACTTCAAACTCAGCACCAGCTAGTGTAGTATCGGCATTATTTGCATCAACTTTCTTGAAGCTTATTTCGTATTCTTTCTTATTTACTATTTCAATAGGTTTTATGCCGTGTTCTTCTTCATTATTTGAAGTGTTCTCTTCTGTATCACCTGCTGGTTTATCATTGTTATATTTTCTAATGATTCTACCATTTTCATCTACATCAAATACTGCCACTGAATCTTCTGCCTTCTTATATCCTTTTGGAGCAATGATTTCCATTACTCTGTAGCTACCTGGTTTAAGCTTAGTATATTCAAATAATCCGTCTTCTACAGTTCTCTTATATCTAGACTTATCTACTACCCATTGTCCTTCATTATTTTTATATTGAAGTTGGAATGTAGCATCTGCTAGAGCATTGCCATCTTGGTCAACTTTCTTGAATTTTATTATATTTTCTGGGTTTACGGCTTGAATTTCTAGGTTTGCTTTGGCAGTAGCTTCATTTTCAAAGGCATAGTGGCCATCCCACCTTGTAACGTTACGGCCTGAATAATCCATCATTTTAAGCTCGCCATGACCCACATAGGATGACTTATCTTTTCCACTTACTTTTCCTGTAACTTTTAAGATATAGGATGAATTGGAATTTAGCCCATTGGTAAAGTCATAACTTACTTTTTGACCTGCACCTAGATATGACCTTGATCTTATTTGAACAGGTGCAGGAAGTCTACGGTCATCTTCGTTTACACCAAATGATAACGGCATTAGGTTGTTAATATTTACATATCTACTATCAAGATAGTAGTAATCAATATTCAAGTTTTCAATATTTTGGTCAGATGAGTAGTAGAATCTTGATCTTGGAGTATTGCTCCTATCCCTATTTACATAGTAGTAATGAACAAATTCACCAGTATCAGGATTAAATTTAATAATCTTTGATCCAAGATTTAGGTGGTATTGGGTCATTTCATACCAATATCCATTATTAGCTTGATACTTTTCTCTTGCAGTCATTGAATCATATACAACTTTGATTGTATCTTCATTTTTAAGTTTTTCCTGATTATCTACCAAAAGTCCACGACCTATCGTTTGATTTCCTCCTGTTGGTACTTTGTTTAGGTTGATATAGGCTTTTAGCTTATTAGAAAATTCTACTAGGTTGTAAGTTTTAGCATAGTCTGTGAAAGTATAAGTTATTGTGCCTTTTTCCCTATCATAATCAGCCTTGGCTATTGTACCTACTCCATCTGCAATTAAATCAAGGTTAGTAATATGATTTTCCATTATTCCGTGGAGGTCGATATTATCGCTTAATTTTAGTACGAAATAATCTCCAGGATTAATCTTTAGGTTAGGATCAATAGTAAACTTGTTAGCGAATTCAAATACTTCTCCAAGGTGTGGATGCATTTCTTTTTGATTATCAGATAGTAAACCTTCATTTGTACTATTTGGATTTAACACACTTAGCTTAGATTCAAACATTTTTATGCTACTTGAAACATCTCTTCTTCTTGGTGGTGCTTCTCCTGAGTATGGGTCTAATCCCTCACCACCTACAGTGAAGTTCCAAACTTGCTTGTTGTTGATATATCCGTCAGGCGATTTTATTTCTTCAAGTCTATAGTCACCTATGTTTAAGCCTTCAAATTTAAGTGTACCATCTGCACCAACTGTTTTTTCATCTTTCCATCCAGTTGATTTGTTAGTTAACTTGAATTTCGCGCCTGGTAGTTGGTTTGTGGCTTTTATTTCTTTACCTTTTTGGTCAACTTTTTTAATTGTGATTTCACCCTTACCAGGTTTTTCGTTTACGATTTTACCCATGTTCTTGGCAGTAGCACTTGTTACAAAGTCCACTAGCTTACCATCTTTTTCTGATGTGGATTTTTCTGGAACATATTGATATACGCCATTGGCATCGTCGTATTCAAGAGAGATATATCCACTTGAATCATCAATAATCTTACTTTGACTTATTGGATAAGATGTGTTTCCAGAAACTATATATAAATCTTTAAGATTAACTATAGCATTTGTAGTAGGGTTTACAATCTTACTATCCTTAACGTTAATTTTCTTTGAATCAACACCACTTACTTTTATGATTTGGTTAGATTTATCTGGATTAACCATATTTAAGTCACTCAATTTGTAAGCTTTTTCGTCATTTTCAGAGAATTTAACATTAATAGTTTTGATATCTACAACTTCTCCGCTTTCTGGGTCTACAATATTACCAGAGTTTGTCTTGATTATTTCGACTGTGAAGTGTAGCAATGGTCCATCAATTGGCTTGTAGCCTTCTGGCGCCTTTACTTCAATAAGTCTATATCTACCTGGTTTTAGTCCTCTAAAACCAAAGTATCCGTTAAAGGCTGATGATATAGTGGAGCCTTCTACATCTTTGTAACCATTGATTACATATTCTTGGAGTTTGAATACTGCTCCTTCAAGTCTCCTCTTTGTAACCTCTTCACCATTTATATCTTCTTTTATATCATCACGACCGTGTTTTGAGAAGGTGATGTTATAAGTTTCTTCGTCGTTTACTATATCCATTCCTTCTGTAGGAACCTGAGTAGTCTTGGTAGAAGTATATAATGGTTTGATGTTTATACTTGTTGTAGCAGAAGCAATAGTACTATCCGCACTACCGTTAGGCACTGCAACTATACCAGCCTTTCTTTTATTTCCATATCCATCAGTGAATTCTTTGCTCAACCAGTTTGCATATTTTTGTCCAGTAGGCTTATATGCTCCCCATGGAGTAGGAGTTCCTTTTTTCTTAAGAACTCCATTCACATAAGTGTCTTCTTTATATACAGAACCGAATGTTTCTGCGCCTGCTTGGTAGGATCCTCCAAGTTTATAGTGTTGGGCGCCGTTTTGGTATAAACCATCTGCTTGCCAGAAGTATCTTGGTGTCATGAAATCTATATTCATTTCTATTTTGCCAACATCTGTAATTTTATCGTCATAGAAACCTTCGACATCAATGTAGTAAACGCCAGGGTCAAGGTTTAATTGGTCTTCGTCAAAGCCCCAATCAAAAGGTCTCCATCTAGCAGTATTTACTACTGATACATCGTCGTTTGCTATAGTATAGTTTCTAAATATATCATTTAGTTTTGCTTTGTCCGGATTTGCAGCTAATCCCTTTATCTCATAAGTTGATCTGTAGGCTGTCTTTACACCTTGTTTTGTAGTTACTGGAGGTTGTCCTGGAGTGTCAGTTTCTTCTCTTTTTATTACTGGTTTGATTTGAACATTGACAGGACCATTGTATCCTCTTGTATCAATATAGATTCTTTGGATATAAGTCTTACCTTCTGTATCGATATGAGTCATACGAGCTGCGTATTTAATACCGTTCTCAGTTGTTTTTATTGGACTTTGGTCTTGTGCATTTGGATCATAACCATGAAGAGCCTTGTCAGAACTTACGAAAGAGTTTGGTGTTTCGTCTGGTCCTTGGTATTCTGCCTTTAATTGGTTAGTTTCTTTATCTTCATATACATGAATCTTCCAAGGAGCTTGAGCTTTTTTGTAGCCTGATGGAGATTCTGTTTCTTTTAATACATAGTAACCTGGTTGTAAGGCTAGAGTTTGTTCATTGCCAGCATTGTCAGTAAATACTAACTTACCGTCTGTGCCAGAGATACCTTCGATTTCCTCAAATGTAGAATCTTTAGTTGTATAATCTTTCCCTGTTTTCTTTAAAGTGAACTTACCACCTTCAAGAGGTCTACTATTGGAATCTCTCTTGAATATTTTAAGGTCAAGACCTGTTTGTTTGTTGGTGATTTTAATTAATTCACCATCATTTGGTATAGCAATTTCACCTTCTTGTGGTCCTGTTATTTCTTTTTGTTTAAAGGAAGCCACAATGCTTACATCTTGATCCGGCATTGTAAACTTATAATTACCTTCGCCATCTTTTGTAATATCCTGTCCGTTATAGGTTAGGCTTGCTAGTTCGTAGTATTCATTTGGATTTACACTTACTGTAACTGTATCTCCATTTGTTGCACTAGCTTTTACGCTTACACTACCATTTTGTGTTGGCTCAACGCTTATAGGATAAACATTCTTTGGTTTTTCTTTAAATATTGCTGTAACTGTAACCTTAGAATTTGGCATTGTGAATTGGTTATTTTGATCTAATGTTACCGGATTATTACTAGCATCTTTTACTTCAAATTTATCTAATAGATAGCCCTCACTTGGAGTTGCAGATAGTGAAACTGTGTCTCCCTCTTTTGCACTTGTTGGATTTGCACTTATAGTTCCACCTTTTTGAGGTTGAGTGACTTCTACTTTATAGCTTGGTAGTGCGTCTACAAAGTGAGCTGTGAGTGCCACGCTGTAAGCTGGCATTGTAAATTGATTATTTTCATCTAATTTTAAAGTATGTTCTTGTCCCTTATTATCGTTATAAGTTATTTTTTCTAACTTATAACCCGATTCAGGATTGGATGTCATTGTAACTTGTTTTCCTGCTGCTACATCCCTATTTGGACTTGCAGAAATAGAACCATGTTCTACCGTTTGTGTCCATACTGAATATAATTTTTCTTTAAATGTAGCAGATACTGCGACATTAGATGCTGGCATCTTAAATGAATATTTTCCATTTTTCACACTATTTGTTACATCAACTCCAGCTACTGTTAATTTTTCAAGTTCGTATCCCTCAATTGGGCTAACAGTTAATGTTACATTTTCGCCTTGGTTAATTCCAGTAGTTTCATTTGCTGTAACAGTACCATTATCTCCATCAGTAATATTTAGATTATATGATGAAACTAGATTTTTATTTATTGAAGCTTCATTGTCATAAGAGTCAGCAATCCATACACTTAAATCATCCCTCCGAATTGAATTCTTAGAATAGAAATAATCAACTCCTAAACCAACTCCATATTGATCATTATATGACGCTTCTATTTCAACATATAAAGGCCCTCCAATTGTCGCTGGAATCTCAGACTTAATCCTTTCTTGCTTGCCAGTTGGTGTTGTTAATGATTGATTACAAGAATTTGTAACATCCTTTTTGCTAATTGGATTATCCAAAGTTGATTTAGGATCTACTCTATAAATTTTATAAGTAGTCTTTACATCATCAAAATTTAGACCATATTGTTCTGGCTCCCTATGGAATTGAACTTCTCTTTTTGTTAAAATGTATTCATTTTTTAGCAAGAAAACTTGTCTAAACTTCTTATCACCTTTATTGATTTCAGTGATTTTTGTGCTTGCTAATTCCTTACTTTGAATCCCTGCTCTTCTTCCAGTAGAAGCATTTGGATCAACTTTTTGCCAACCACTTTCCGCTCTTAAAGTAGTAGGTATTGATTCATCTGAAAATTCTAGTGTATTTTCAGCTAAGTCCAATCTTTCTCTTGTGTTAAACTCATCCATAGAATTTAAGCTTGGACTTTCTGCTAAGTTTTTATTAGCTAACAATTCACTATTATTTTCTAAAAGTCCTCTGTAAGCTAGGGTCCTTACTGGAGTATTGCGAGCTTGATTACTTGCCTTTGGATCGATGAGCTTAGTATTGGCTTGTGAATTATCAACTTTATTAACCTTAATATACTTATTGCCATTAGAATCAATCCTTACAGTCCAATCTACATCTGATTTTTCGTAACCTGGGGCAGGTTCGATCTCCTCTAGTTTATAGATTCCTGGTCTTAGTTTGTTGAAGGAAATTATACCGTCTTTTCCAGTTGTGATTTCTCTTTCTTCTCCACCTTCGCCAGGTCCAGTCAACTTAAATTTCGCACCTTCGATTGCTTTTGTATTGTCATCTTCCTTGACTTTTTTAAGTTTAAAGTCAAATGTCTTGAACTCATTTGTTACATCTAAGGATCCTTCTGATACGTATGAGCCTATAATATCTCCATCAGTTGATACTACAGGAGATGCCTCTTTGATTACACTTGCTCTTTCGTAGTAGTCGGACTTCCAGTATGTTGTACCATTTTCAGTCCAATCCATACCAGTACCGACTCCACCAGATTCTTCCTTATATGGAACTTTGACATCAATAACAAGTGGATTATCAGTTTCTGGGAAATTAAGTTTTAGACGTTGTGGTTGGCCAGATCGTGAATTGTCTTTACCCTTTCCAACTTGACTTGTAATATCTTCTGCATTATATTCTGCAAGTCTGATATCTGAGATTACTCCTGTGACTGGTTTGTTGAGTTTAAATACTTGGATTTCTTCTCCAGAATTTAAAGCTCCACTATACCAATCCATATTTGGATATTCTGGTTTTTCTCTGTGAATTGTGGCAGTAGTAGCACCAATACTCGCTGCTTCTGGGTTTATTACATATCTTTGAATGATGTATTTTTCATCTCTATTTATACCGACAATTCTTGTACCCATTTTATATGGTGTTGGGAAATTTCCTGTCCAACCTGTGTATCTGTTGTCGTATAATTCCCAACCGTCAAGGGATCTTCCTGCAACATCTACCCATTTAATATTAGGTTTTTCTAGGATTGAGTTTAATGTTTGGTCAATATTTTCCCTATAGTTGTAGACTTTTTTGTTTTCATTTTTATCTACTACAAGAACCCATTTTTTGTTAAGTTCCTTGTAGCCTGCTGGAGCTTGGGATTCTTCTATAATATAAGTTCCTTTAGTTAAACCTTCAAATTCTACAACACCATTTTCATTTGATGATTTTTCTATCGCTTGGAAGGTAGAGTCATTTTCTTTTGTAATCTTAAATCTCGCACCTTCAAGAGCTTTTCCATCAGAATCTTTCTTGTAAACACGAAAGTCTGCCCCACTTGGTTTGTTGGATACTGGCATGATAATGATATTTTCGTTGTTTCCAAAATATGACTCATCAGATCCAGTTAAACCTACTTGAGTAATCCTAACTGATCCATCTGCATAAACAGTTACTGTCCATCTTTTTTCTGACTTGATAAAGTTCTTTGGAGCTCTGGTTTCTTTTAATGTGTAGCTACCAGGAGCAAGATTTGTAAAACTTAGTTCTCCATTATTACCTGAAGTTCTATAGATGGTATTATTATTAGCATCTGTTAATTCAAATGTAGCTCCAGCAAGTTTACTATTATCGGCTTCATTTGATTTTATAATTTTAAATTGTCCTGGTGTGTATATCTTGTTGATTACACCGACTTCTTCCTTATAATATTTTGGAGTTTCTCCACCAGTTTGGTCTCCTGTTGCAAAACTTTTGTTGGCTCCACTTGCGAAGGCTGATTTTAGGTTGCCGTTATTCATAACAAAAGCTCTCCATTTGTTATTGAAAGCATTAATATCTGGAATCCTAAATCTTTGCTCAATAACATAACCTTCACCATTATTAATACTAGGCATTTTAATCTTAAGTGGTTGATTTTTATTATCTATCAGTTTTCCATTTGGATTAATTTGGCCCTTATCGTAAATCAATGTAATACCATTTTGTGATATGGTTGCATTTTTAGTTGGATCAACTGAAGCATCGAAAACAGGCCTATAAATATTAGGCTCTTGTTCTGCATTAAATCCCATGGATAGTGGCATATAATCATTAACTAGAAAATCATTATTTATTACTCTAACATTTGCCTCAGTACGATATATTTTTACCCTATCTAGTACTTGTCTTGGTTCAGTACCTTCTCCTACCCAATCAGCAATATTTCCTCCTTGGAATTTAGTTGTTATCCAGTTATAGTTAAGTGTTTTAGGCTTAACTTTCTTATATGGATTTCTATCGCCTATTACGTTGTAGTAGGATATTACATCTACATAGTACTCGCCATTTTCTTCGTAGATTTCTCTGAAGTAATAATTTTGTACAGGCTCGTTGTGACCTGAGTCGTGGGCATCAAAGAATGCTTCGATGTTTTTATCATATTTTTGACCTGATATACCTGTTTGGTTTGGTTGTACTGTTATAGTAAATGGATAAGTGCCAGTATTTTTAGCATAGTATTTACTTGGTATCATACCTATAAGGTCGATAGTAGCTGTAGCTGGTCCTCCATCAGTATTTTCATTAAACACATAAGTTAACAGATTAGTTTCGTAATTGAAATAAGGGTCTGCTACATCTTTTCCATTTATTCTAAGTTTAGGGAATCCATTAAAGTATTGGGTGAAGTCAAGGTTAGGGTCAAATTGTATTTCAAATCTTTCATCTTTAGATGAGCTAGATAAAGTAATATCTGCGTGATATTTTAAAGATTCATATCTGTAAGCTTCCCATACCTTTGGTCTTTCACCACGGCTGTAGGCTTGTCCTTCGTTGTAGTCAAGCCATTGGTTTACACTAGTTACTATATTTTCACTAGTTCCACCAATTTCTTCTCCCTTTTCAATAAAGTAATCTTGTCCTGGAACTGGTGTAGCTGATGAATTTTCAAAACGAGCAGTGTAGCTTACTTCTTGAGATTCGTTAACCTCTACTTCGAAGTAGACGCCGTTTTTCTCATATCCGTCTGGAGCTTTAGTTTCTTCGACAATATATCTTCCATCTGGATATTCTCCAAAGCTAGCCTTACCATTTTTGTCCGTTATCTTATTTCCAATTACATTTCCTTCGCTATCTTTTAAGGTAAATTCTGCTCCAGCAAGTCTATCTCTTTTGCCACCTGTAAAAGTATCCGCAAATTTGACAACTTCTATAGGTTTTTTCTCAAATGGAGTATTTTTAATAGTTATTGTTGGCTTGTCATCTGCCACACTAGTATTTTTGCTTAATCTCACAACTTTTTGTATATTTGCTTGATTTGCTGTATCTTCATTGGTTAACCAATCGTAATATAAGTTTGCTGAATTGTTTTGACCAATATTAGCCTTAACTTTCACCAAGAATCCCCAGTCACCTACAAATCTTTCTTTTGGGAAGTAGATTTGATAGCCAGTTCTTCCTGTATAAGATTCTGGCTTATTAGGAGTGCCTGTAATTACTTTATTATGGTTGGCACCTATCACGTTAGATCCTAGGTTCAATGTACCTGCGGTTTGCGCTTCCATTGCAGACTTAACATATTGTCTATATCCTGGAGATACATCGTAAGCCTTTACATCTGTGATACTTCCTCCTGGTATAGAAATATCAAGTCTTGTATTTCTATCAGTTTGTCCACCTAGTCTTGGAGCTATTGGTTTTAGGTATAGATAGAATTCTACATTACCACTGTCGTCAACTTTTCCATAATGCATAGCATTCATGTAGTCTGGCCAGTTCGGATAGTTGTTATGTTCTACCACTTCTGTTTTACCTGCCGCTTGTGAGAAGTCGATGTTTTTACCAGATACACTTACGTTCCCATCTGATATAGTTATTTTCTTTTCTTCTCCATCTAGTTTGTAGCCGTTTGGAGCCTTTGTTTCTTGGAATGTATAAGTTCCAGGTGGGATATTTGTAAATGTGGCTTCACCGTTCGCATCTGTCACTACACTTACTCCAGTTCCCAATAAGTGGAAGCTTGCTCCTTGGAGCCTCTTACCAGTTTTGCTATCTACTTTTACTATTTTAAAAGTAGCTGGCTTTTTATTATCGATCTCCATTAGGGAGTTTAAGATGAAGTAATTTTTGTCGTTGTAGTTATAGTAACTTGCATTTTCGCTGTATTTATATTCTTTTGTTCCTATAGTTACATTTTCTTTAGGGAAAGTTTGAACTATTTTGGGCTGTGTCTTTGTGAATTCCCTTACACCTTGTATATCCCATACTTTTACATTAGGAACTGTGATAAGTCTTTGCTTGCCAGTTTCGGCAGTAGCTCCTTCTGTGCTTGCTCCTACTTTTTTTATTACAGTATTATTTTCTTTGTCTGTAACTGTAATGGTTTGTTCAGGCATTTTTTGGCCATCTGGAAGATTCCAGTGTTGGTCTATGTCAATATCTTCGTATCTTGATATTGCTACCCCACCAAGGGTTTGAGGTTCTTTGTCGTCATTTATTGAAGTGTTGTATTCATAAACTGCAATTGTACCTACGGCTTGGTTAGTTCCAGGATTTGTTCTTTTGCCAGGAATTTCTGAAACTGTTTGTGTTTCTCCATCTTGAACCATCTTGCCGTCAGATCCTATTTTATAAACAGCAACTTGTCCTTCTTGTAAAGTTTGGTTTTTACTTAGTCTTCTTGTTTCCCAAGGTAGTTTTGTGTCAGCCGGGTTTTCTTTCGTACCTTTGTCATCACCAGTTGATACAGCATCTGTTACAGTCCACTTAGCAGCAGATTCTGAGGTGAATTCTCCTAGGATTGTTGTCCTGTTGTTCATTCCTGCTCTTATAGGTGTGGCTTCTTTTACCTTGTCAGCTGGCCAGCCATCCATAACAAATCTCTTGGCACCAACTTTATTTTTAGCAGTAAGGATGATAGAAATATCCATGATATATTTTTCTTGCATACCTTGGACTCCTGTGTAGAAGTTATATGTTATATCTTTAATTCCAGCACCTGGAGCGTGGTGTTTTGAATCATGAATACCAAAGGCTCCCTTAATTGGGTTATTTTCTAAATCTACATTACTTTTTTCGATTTCACGAAGACCAGATCCTACAACTTCAGTGAAATTAACATTAAGTCCTAGGGCATTTAGGTCAGTATCTGATGACACTTTTATAGTCCAGTTATAGCCCTGTAATTTCCCATCTTCAATTACTGGGTTTGCATAAGCATCAGTGTTGACTTCATAGTTAGAATCACCTGGGTCAATTATTTGGACTACATCATCTCTACCTTCTTCTAAGTTTGAAGTAGTAGTTTCATTTGCTCCAAATAGCAGGCTTGGGTCAAAGTTTATGTTAGCATCTTTTTCTATAAGAGCCTTTATGACATCTTCGTTATCTGCCAATAGCCTCGCTTGGTCAGATCTTGATAGGTTGTATTCACTTCCCAAAGATGTTAGGAGGTTTTGAATTTCTGCTAGGCCATTAGCTTCATCTTTTAGGGCAGCCTTTAATTTTCTGTCTGCCTTTTGGAAGTCGGATAGGCCAAATACATTTTTGATTGTATTTAAAACTCCTGATGGTTCTTGTTTTTTAGAAGATTCTTTAGTTTGTTTGTCTAGCTCTTCTTCGAAATCTGCTACAGCCTTTTTGCTTTGGCTCTCACTTAGTCCATTTTTATTTGTTTTTTCTTCTGCAGGGGTTTTGGTGCCTTCTGCTTTTTTATCAGAAGGATTTTTTTCTTCTTTAGTTTTTTCTTCAGATTTTTCTTGGGATTGTTTTTCTTCTTTTTTATTTTCTTCTTTGTTTTCCTTTGAAGATTTGTCAGCTACATCTTTTTTGTCTTTTAATTGTTCTTCATCAATTTTTTCTGTAGTTTTTTTATCTTCTGAAGTTTTATTTTTTTCTTCTTTATTTTCTTCAGGGAGAGGGTCATCTTCCTTAGTAGATTTATTTTCTTCTTTTACAAAGTGTGGGTTCTTTAGCTCTCTATTGTTTACAGAGTAAGATTTTGCTTTTGTGTTTTTAGGATCTACTTGGTTGGTGTAGGTTATCTTTAATAGATATCCTGCTGGAAGGTCAATCTTTGTTTCTTCTTGGTAAGGAATCTTGGTTGATAGTTCCTTTTGAAGGATGAATCCTTTATCTTCTGCCTTATAATACTCTAGGCCAAGCTCACCTGTAGATGGGTCTTGGTTTTTGTCTATAGAAATGTTATAAGTGATTTCTCTATTTGAGTCATCAGGGTCAGAAGATTTTTCCTTGGATATTATATAGTCAGAGTATGTGATATAATCCTTGTTATCTTCTTCGTTTTTCTTTATAGAAATTTTCTTTAGATCATCTGCACTGGCTTTGACCTTACTTAGGACTAATTCTTTAACTTCTGGATCTTCCTTAGATTCTTCTTCGATGAACTTGTGGGATGTTCTTTCAAGAAAGATATTTTCTTCTCCATTATCCACAGAAATATCCATTGAGTAGAACTTTTTATCGTCTATATTGTCCTTGTCAATCTTAGCCTCTATTGTGTATTCAAGATTTGGTGTGTCTATTGTATTTACTGATAGACTAACAAGGTCTTTTCTCTCTTCGTCTTTTCCTTCTTCAAAATCTATGCTATCACCTGTGTCTAGATCTTTTACCTCTTTAACAGAAAGTGATTTTAGATCTTGGTTCTTGTTTAAGCCGAGGCTTAGGCGTGTTTCTTTATCCTTTGCTAGTCCTGTTAGCTTAACTTTATAAATTATAGCATCATTTGCCTCATTTAAACTCGCCTCAGTTTCTAACTTTGGCTCAGATTTATCCTCTTCTATGATAGAATCAGCTTCACTATCAATAGTATTATCGTCTTCTGTCATTATAGTTGGATAGTCTTCTTCTATTTCATCTATGCCGAGAGCGTATACATTCGTTGGTATACACATAATTATAGCAAGAACTAAAGAGAATAACTTCACTATAAAATCTCTCAATCTTCTCTTCATGACAACCCCTTTCATCATTTATGTATAATAATCTAATAAAACATTTTCATTGAATAGACTTATTAGTTTGCTAATCTAAATATTAGTAAACTAATTTAAAAATAAGCCTACTTCCACTTATATTTCTACTTTAATTTTAAATAATTTCGGGGAAAAATACAAGGTTTTAGCATGTTATTTTGATAATTTGAAATATAATATAAAGAATAAAAAGAGAAGGAATTATATCCTTCTCATGCTGCCTACAAAGTGACAAAATCCAAAAGGGAGCGTTCCATTCGGAAGAAATTTTAAGAAATTCAAATCGAAATAATTCGCGCGTAAATCGCACTGTTTGAGCATTGGCGAGTTTGCGATTTACAGTATTATGAGATTTAGAATTTCTAAATTTCTGTAGTTGGATATGCGTTTTTGGATTTTGTCTACGCTCTAAGAAGGAATTATATCCTTCTTCTTTTCATTAAAATCAATTTCCTTACTTATATATAGAAGTTAGTTTTTGGCTCTGATATACCCCATAGGATTATACATGGCCCAAGATGTATTTCTTAGTAGGTCTGCTCCAAATACGACTTGGATATCCTTATCGTTTAGGTCTTTTTCAACTTGAGTGGTTGGGATATTTACAATATTGTCGTCTATCTTGAAAGAAAACTTTGTTTCATACATGACATCGTCATGGTCTATATCAAGCATATCTATAGTTTGTTTGATATCCTTATTTTCTATTTTTATCTTGTCGTAAATGTATTCTGAAATTATTGTCAGTGGTCTAGATGTGTCTATAGCTGCCTTGTAGACTCTTCCTTCAAAGACTATCTTAAAGACAGGAGTGTTGTCTTTTCCTTTTCTCTTTGATTTTTTAAAATCAGATGTTTGGACTTCGATTTGTCCCTTTCTGAGGTCTCCTCTAAAGACAAATTGGCTTATGATGTTCCAACCCAAAATCATATCTGCTGGAAATTTGTTTCCAAATTGATCTTCTCCTAGGTCAATTACACTATCTTTACATACTACAACTGGCACTCCTTCTAGCTTTAGTCCTCCGATTGCCATATTTTTTAGCTTGGCTCTTTTAAAGCCTCTTACCTCGTCAATTGGCTCTTTGTCAATGTATGTTAGGTCCAGCTCATCTGCCAAACTTTGAGGAATAAGGGTATTTCCCCTAGTATCAAACATGGCTGTTACAGGCTTATCTCCTACAACTATGCCTATAAATATATAATTTAAAAATTTCTTATCTGAAACTGGTATTGGTGAAAAATCCATATAAACTCCTTAGCTTTTCTAATATTATATCACAAAGAAATATCTAAGATAAATTAAAGTCCAGCTTATGGTCTAGTCAATAGCCTCTTGTAGGTCTTATCTGTAAGGATTGCTCCAAGAGGTGCTGTGTAAATTATAGCTATAACAGAGATTGCGAGTATTAATTTGCCAGATGCTAGACCGTAGGATAGGCAAACTGGACCAATAGCTGCTTGGACTGTAGCTTTGGGAAGGTAGGCAAAACCTGTAAAGAGCTTTTCTTTTTTATTTAATTTTGAAGGAAGTAGGCTAAAATATACACCAAACATCCTAAAGGCAAGGCCTAGGGTTATTAATAAAATAGCTGGCCAAAATTCTCTGCCAATTATTGATAGGTCAACTGTTATTCCTACTAGGACAAAGAGGAATATTTCAAATATCTCCCACAAACTTCCATATACTTTAAGCAAATTTAAAGTAAGGTCTGGATTTAGTTTTTTGATAGTCATAGCCATGGAGATAATCGAAACAAGCCCTGAAAATGGAAGGTAGGTGGTTATTTTATCTTCAAAACTAACTACAAAAAATGATACTGCCATTAGGACGATTGCCTGATAAACATTGGTTAAGTCTATTTTTCTATAGATTATGTTTAAAGTGTGTCCTAAAAGCATACCACAAAGTATACCTGTCCCTATAGAAATAGGAATATTAGCAAAGTTTACCCACGAGAAATCTCCTCCCATCTTTAGGTTTAAAAAGACTGTAAAAAATACTATGGTGTAGACATCATCTAAGGACGCTCCTGCAAGGATTATCTCTGGGATTTTCTTATCTTTGCCGTAACCTTCTTCTATTAGCCTTATCATTCTAGGAACGACTATGGCAGGAGACACTGCCCCAAGGACAGATCCTAAGATTGCTGCATCTAGGATATCTAAGTTAAAAATCTTTACTGCAAAAAAAGTGATGGCTATAATTTCTATACTTGCAGGTACAAAGGTCATAAGAACTGCAGATATACCAACTTCTCTAAGCTTTTCAAACGATAGAGAAAGACCTGCTCTAGTAAGTATTACGACTAGGGCAATCTGTCTTAGATCTTTTGATAAGTTTGTTATATCCCCTCTAACAAGCCCTAAGAGATTGGGACTTATGATAATCCCTGCCAAAAGCATGCCAATTATTGGGGCAAGTCTTATTTTTTCAAAGATTTTACCTACAACAAGGCCTGCTACAAGTATTATTCCTACATTAACTAACATAAACCCTCCTTAACATAAAAAAAGCCAACAACCCCTGCAAGTGCAGAAGTCATTAGCTTATAGCGGTTTAAAATATAAATTTTGGGAAGAACTTCATTTCCCTGATATATTATACTTACAAATTACTTAGATTCAACTTGCGCTCCCTTTTTGGCAAGTCTATCTGCCCAGTCATTGTACTTGTCATTGGAATGGCCCTTGACCTTTACAAATCCAATCTCTAGGTTTTCTCTTGCCTTTTTTATAAAGTCCTTGTAGGATTTGGTAAGATCGTTATTTGCCTTCCATTCGTCATTTGCCCATGAGGAAATTCCTTGATAGTCATGATAGATTACAATCTTCTTTGCCTTCTCATCTAAGGCTTTTTTTATGGCAAGTTCGCTCGCCTTTACCTCGCCTGCAACATTTCTATGCTTGTAAAAATCATCAGTGAAAGTAGCGTAGAGCTCTTCTTTGCCGTCTTTTGTTATGTAGACTGCTCCTGCTCCATATATTTTCTCGTTTAGGTTGTATGAGCCGTCTACATAGGCGATTATGGTATCGTCATCTACTGTGACTTCTTTAGTATCACCTTCTAGGAAAGCTAGGGCATCTTCTTTTTTCTTGAAAGACTTGTAACTGGCATTGGAAAATCCCTTCACTTCTCTAAGACAAGAATCCCAAGATGTATATATCCCGGGATTTCTGCCTCTTTTTACTGCGTAATATTTCATTTTATTTAGCTGCCCAATATGTTACAGAACCAGGGCCAACTGTAAAGAGTCCGTTTCCATTTTCGTCTATAACTACGTCTTCATTTTTACCTGAAAGGTCGACATAAGTCTTTCCAGCTTCGTTTTCTCCGATAAACATTTGTTTTTCTGCCATATCTTTTATAGATATCAAGACTGCAAGAGGTGAGTGGTCCTCATCCCCTCTCCTAACCCAACCTATAACAGCTGGATCGTCAAAGTAGTTATCCTCTTCTCCGTAGTTGTGATCTTTTCTAACTTTCATCATTTTATTTAGTAAATCTTTTTTAGGATCTGTCTTAACCTCTCCTATTAGTCCGTAATAATCTCCTGCAAATATGCAAGGATAGCCGTCTTTTCTAAATAAAATCATAGCATAGGCGATTTCTTTGAACCAATCTTCAACCCAAGAGTCTAGCGATTGACCCGGTTGGCTGTCGTGATTATCTACAAATGTTACAGCCTGTTCTGGGAAATCTGCCACAATTGTATTGTCGAAAATCTTTCTCATGTCGTAGTTTCCCATGGATTTGCTTGCTTCTTGCATATGAAAATGTAGGGGAACGTCGAACAAGTCAACATTGTAGTCGGTAGTTTCTAAGTATTTAGCGATTTCTTCCTTGTTATATTGCCAGAATTCTCCAAAGAGATAGAAGTTTTCTACCCCATTTTCATTTATGATGTGATCTGACAAATCGTGGATGAAGTTTGCTGATATGTGCTTTAGGGCATCGTATCTAAAGCCATCTACACCAGTTTCGTCTATGAACCAATCTGCCCACTTAAAGATTTCTTCTCTTACTTCTGGGTGGTCGTGGTCGATATCGCAATTCATTAGGTAGTCAAAGTTGCCCTTTTCTCCTGATACGTCCTCATCCCAATATTTGCCATCGCCGACAATTCTAAATATAGCTGAGGTATCAGATTTTATGTCGTAATCAACTCCTGTAAAATGATAATAGTGCCAGTCCATATCGGAGTATTTTTTATTTCTTCCCTCGAAGTTAAATCCTGTCCAAGCCTCGATATCCATCACATCTGATACATCATGGCTCCTATTGTTTTGATCTACCATTACTGCCTTAAATTCTTCTTTGAAATCAGCATTTCCCTTGTGATTTAACACTACGTCAGCGTAGCACTTGATTCCTGCTTCTTGTAAGGCTTTTATAGCAGCTAATAGTTCTTCTTTGGTACCATATTTTGTCCTTATGGTTCCTTTTTGGTCAAATTCACCTAGATCCCAAAGGTCATACACGCCGTAGCCAACGTCCATGTCAGATCCACCCTTAGTCATTGGTGGTAGCCAAAGAGCGTCTATTCCATTTTCCTTGAGGTTTTTGGCGTTTTCTTTTAATTTATTATAAAAATCTCCCGAGCCGTCTGTGTCCCACTCGAAAGACTGCATCATGACTTCATTTGCCATACTTACTCCTTACAAATATCTATAGACTTGCTTGCACCAATTCTATCAGCTCCAGCTTCCACTAAGGATAGAGCTTCATCCCTTGTGTGGATGCCGCCGCTTGCTTTTACCTTTAGTTTATCTCCAACTGTTTTTTTCATAAGTGAAACATCCGCTACACTTGCTCCACCAGTAGAAAATCCTGTTGAAGTCTTTACAAAGTCTGCTCCTGCTTTTTCAGAAAGCTCACAAGCCTTAATTTTTTCTTCATCTGTTAATAGACAGGTTTCTATAATAACCTTTAAGGTCTTATCACCAATGGCTTCTTTTACTGCCTTGATATCTTCTAATACATAGTCGTAGTTCTTATCTTTTAGTCTACCTATGGCTATTACCATATCTATCTCGCTAGCTCCATCTTCTATGGCGCATTTTGCCTCGTAGGCTTTAGCTCTAGTTGTCATAGCTCCTAGAGGAAATCCTACAACAACAGCGATTTTAACATCTTTATTGTATTCTTTTATATCTTTTACATAAGTTCCATTTACACAAACACTATAAAAGTCATTTGCGACAGCCTCATCAACTAGTTTTTTGATATCATCTAATTGTGCTTCTGGCTTTAGGTTTGTGTGGTCAATGTATGAATTTAATTTAGTCATTATATCTCCTTATATTCTACTTGGACAAGACTTATATCGTCCTCTTGCTTGCCCCATGTAAACATTTTTATATCCTCATAGGTTAAGTCTAAGTCGTGATAGTTTGTAAATATCTCCTTTAGCCTTTCAAGGCCGTACTCTTTCCTAGACTCATTTTTAGCCTCTATGGCTCCATCTGAAAATAACAAGAGCCTATCACCACTTTCTAGCTTAACCTTCTTTTCATCGTAATTATCTGGCTCTATGATATTTGATATCATTCTTCCGCTTGCTAGTAGATAGTCGACCTTGTCTTCTCTTCTTGAATAAAGAAGGGGCGGACAATTGTGTCCAGCATTTGAAAAGGTCAAAGAATCATCAGAAAAATCAAATATACCAAGCCAGGCTGTGAGATACTGAGATGACTCCATGCCTAGGGCTTGGAAGTTATCTCTTAGTTTAAAAAGTATCTCTGATGGGGAATAATCCGGATGTTTATCGAGGATGGCTCCCATGGTTACTTTTATAAACATAGTCATGATAGATGCCTTTACTCCGTGGCCCATGATATCAGCTATATATAGGGCGTATTTGTCATCATCTATCCTAATAACATCAAAGAAATCTCCTGACAAATCATCACTTGCTAGGTATTTACTCTTTAGACTAATTTTCCCGTAGTTTTTATTTTTTGGTAGGATATTGGATTGGATTTTCTTTACAAACCTGACATCATCTAGCATAGCCCTATTAGTATTGAAAAGCTCAATTTTCATAAGGCTTTCCCTAGTTATATCCCTGTATACTTCAACAATCCCTAAAAACTCGTCACCATTGTAGATTGGAGAAGTTTTTATAGAAAAATACCTCTCATCAATGAGTCTTTCTTCTATCATAGTTGTATTTTTCATATCTTTGTTTCTGGTAGGAAGAATGATAGCTGAGTTTTCCTCAATATAATTGAAAAGCTCGGTAGATTTTTGACTTTCCTTTTTGAAGGCGTCGTTAATAAAGATAGTCTTGCCATCCTTATCAACTATCCTAACCCAATCGTCCATTGCATTTAGTATGAAAAAGTTCTTATCCTGAGTAAAATTATTTTTGCCTGCCATCTCTTCCTACCTTAAACTTGTTATATTAACTATATCTTTTAATAAGGATTAATCAATAAAGTACCTATACTTAGTTAAAATTTTATCATATTTTGATCATATTTTACAAGGTTTAAAAAGCTTAATAATAGAATTTCGCAAAAAAAAAGCACCTTCAATCTCTCAAAGATGCTAGAAGTTATATATACTTAAATTTAAGTATTTTTTCTTATACTAATTCAAGAATAGCACGTTCAGATCCGTCGCCTCTTCTTGGTCCTAGTTTTAATACTCTTGTGTATCCACCATTTCTGTCTTCATAGCTAGGTGCGATTTCTTCAAATAGCTTTTGAACAGTTTCTGGTTTATATAAATAAGCTGCTGCTTGTCTTCTTGTGTGAAGTGTATTCTTCTTTCCAAGTGTAATCATTTTGTCAGCCATTTTTTGGGCTTCTTTTGCTCTAGTTACAGTAGTTTCAATTCTACCATTTTCTAGTAATGATTGCACAAGGTTTCTAAGCATAGCATTTCTGTGGTCAGTTCTTCTGCCAAGTTTTCTTTTATCGGCCATACTTACCTCCTATTCATCCTTTAAGCTAAGACCTAATTCGTCTAGCTTGTCCATTACTTCTGTTAATGATTTCTTACCGAAATTCTTGATTGATTTTAGTTCTGATTCGCTTACTTCTACAATATCAGCCACCTTATCAAATCCTGCACGTTTTAAGCAGTTAAATGATCTTAGACTTAAGTCAAGCTCTTCTATAGTCATACCCAAGTCTTCACTTAGTGCTTCTTCTTCATCATTTACATCTTCTTCAACAACTTCCTCTTCTGGTGGGAATTGCATATCAGGAAGGTTCTTAAACAATGAAACGTCTTCGATTAGGATATTTGATCCTAAGCTTAGGGCTTCTTGTGGTGAAATTGTACCATTTGTCCAAACTTCTAATACAAGCTTGTCATAGTCAGTTGACTCTCCAACTCTAGTATTTTCTACAGTATAGTTGACTTTTTCAACTGGAGTGAATGATGAATCTATAGCTATAGTACCTATAGGGTCTGATTCATCCTTATTGTTTTCAGAGATTCTATAACCCTTACCATCAGTAACATCCATAGCTATAAATAGTCTGGATTTTTCGTTAACTGTGGCAATGTAGTGGTCAGGATTTGCAATATCTACAAGGCTATCTGCCTTAATATCTTTTGCTGTTACAATCTTTGGACCTTCTACATCTAAAAACAATGTTACATCTTCATCTGTGTGTTTTGTAACGTCTAGACCTTTAATGTTTAGAACTATTTCAGGCACGTCTTCAACAACCCCATCTATTGTGGAGAATTCATGAAGAACTCCTTCTATAAGTATTTTTGAGACGCTAGAACCAGGTAAGGATGATAAAAGCACCCTTCTCATACTGTTTCCAATGGTTGTACCATATCCTCGCTCA
>QWCK01001277.1_pt1 | contig 44200 bp, 61 predicted proteins | sample 1972571 | NCBI WGS metagenome assembly QWCK01 (sample SAMN09866710, study PRJNA288562) | Human gut metagenome isolate term2_stool, whole genome shotgun sequencing... | isolation source: gut | host: Homo sapiens | place: USA: California | reverse complement strand
AAAATATTCTGCAAACAAAAACTCAACCAAAGAAGTAGAAGTAGAAGAAAAAAATGAAAAATCGGACATTAACTTACTTGCAGTAACAGCCTGTCCAAACGGAATGTATAAATAACTACAAATAAAAAGAGATCAAAAAAATGATCCCTTTATTTGAATTCAATTTTTACTATTTCGCTTCCCTTTACATATATTTTAGAGATTACGCTTTGCCAAAGGGCGCGTTTTTGCAAGTTGTCTAGGTTATTATACATTTCTTCGAAGTCGCTTTGTAGGAGCTTATCCAAGGCGGAAAAATCCTTTTTTTGAAATCTTTTATGCGTTTTTATTTCTTCTTCTACTTGATCTAATTGTTTTTGCAAGACTTCGTATTCCTTTTTGTAGTCGTCTAGATCGATTACTTCTTCTAGGTAGAGTTTACGCAGCCTATTTATTTTGTTTTTGATATTGTTTTTTGCCGCGACCGGGCGACTTATTGGTTCGCTTTTTTCTATTTCGTAAACTACTTTATATTTTCTTATTTCATCTTCGATATTTTCAAGTAGGTAATTTTCGATTTTCTTTTCTTGGATCCTTAGATTATTTTCACAAACTTTTACGGTTGAGCGTCCGCACTTGTAGTACCTGTATTTTTGATTGGTTCTTCTATTGGTGGTATAGCCAGCCGACCCCATATTGTAGCCGCAGCAGGCGCAGGCCAGAAGACCGACAAAGATATAATTATAAGTTTTTCCGCCGAACCTTCCGCTTCTAGCCTTATTTATGGCCAGGATTTCTTCGTACTCTTCTTCGCTTAGATAGGGCGGGAAATAATTTTCGTTGTCTTTATACTTGCCCTTATAGAAGTCTAAATTCTTTCTTAAAAAGCGACTATAGGTTGTATAAGATATTTTTTTATTATGTTTCTGATTCATAGTTTTTGCGACGGCGTTTATGCTTCTTAAAACTTTGTAATTTTCAAAACATTCATTGATAAAGTCTTCGACTTCTTCGTCTTTTACTAGAATTTTATTTTTTATCTTGTATCCAAAAGGTGGCTTGCCCCAGATGGCTTCACCGTCTTTTACTTTTTTATCAAAGACAAATTTTATACGTTCACTTGTCCTATCGCTTTCATCTTGGGCGACGGCCAACCTTATATTTACATAAAGCCTACCATTTGCGGTGGTTGTATCGTAATTTTCGGTGGTAGCCGTCCAACCAACGCCATTTCTTTCTAGGATTTCTTGAACTTTGTAGTAGTCGCCTACGTTACGGAACCATCTATCAAGCTTGATAAATAAGATTATATCAATCTTGCCGGCTTCTACGTCGTCAAGTAGGCGCATAAACTCTTTTCTGTTAGTGTATTTCTTTCTTGCGGTTATCCCTTCGTCGGCGTATATGCCGACTACGGAATAGCCTTTAAATTTTGCGTAGCGGATCAGATTTTCTTTTTGTGCGTCTACGCTATAGCCTTCGCGGACCTGTTCTTCCGTCGATACTCTTATATAGAGTGCGGCCCTTACCATATCCATTTAAGCCCCCCTTAATTGGAAAGGCCCGTCCGCTTATGGTATAATATAAGCGGAAAGACCTTATAAATTTCTTACTTTGCGGTATGAAAAAACTTTCCTTGCCATATGGTGCGCCAACACCCTATGGCTTTTTTATTTTTCTATTTCTACTTTATATGACAATGGAATATCGCTAGTTACTTCTAATTCTTTAAATTGGTTAAGATACATACAATTTCCACCATAAATATAAAAATTAAGAATGACGACGCCATCTTTTAGCAACATTTCTTGTATTTCTTCATCATAGACTGAATCAGTATAACCTAGCAAGGTTTTATTTGCTTTTTCTTCATTTAAGTATATTTCAAATTGCGAAGTATCTTTTAATTCTTCTTCGGAATATTTCTTTCCATCTTTGAAGGTTGGATATTCGATAATTGCTTCAACTTCCCAAGGTTCGTACTCAAAATAGTATTTTTCATAACCTGTTTTTATATCTTCTTTAGCTTCCGCCATAGTTAAGCCGGCCCATTTATCGCCGTATCTTTTTCTTTTTAAGCTAGACCAAATATTGCTATTAGGGGTTATTTCTATTTCGTTTACTATGACTGGCGAATTATCCGGAAGGTTTATTATAGAATAACCACTGGTTATATTTTTCTTTTTAGGCTCTTTATCCTTAGTTTTATAAAAATAAAAGCCTACCGCAGCGAGTATCACACAGCCAGCTACAACTTCGCCTACACTTCCTTTTACTATTGAGCCTATAAAGGCAACCGCAGAAATGCCCCAAAGAGCGTAAGCTATTTTTAATCTTTTTGTCAATTTAATTACCGCCTTTTCTTTAGAAGCCTTTATTTAGCTTCTTTTTTATTTTCGTTTTCTTCGAAGGTATCGTCTGATAGATATGATTTTTCCTTGACTCTTGCTTCAATTTCCAACTCACGCCTATAAGCTTCAACTTCTTTGTCAATTTTTTCTTGAATAATTTCTTCTTCGGATTTTTCGACAAAGTTTTTAGCAAGGACGCTTACATATTCTTTTATGGCCGCCCTTTTATCCGGGCTTAGTTCCAAGAAAGCTTCAACGATCTTTACTTCCATATCATCTAAAGCATATTGTTTGGCTAGTTCGGACAAGTGAGATTCTTTGCTTTCTATGAACATTTGGCCTGTACCGTAGCGCAACCAATCTTCACTAACATTATAAGTATTAACTATTGCAATAATTAACCTATCAGTAACGCTTCTATAACCTGTTTCTATATTTGACATAGAAGAGCGACTAAAGCCTAAAGAATTTCCAAATTCTTCCAAAGTAAGCCCTAATTGGATTCTTAATTCCTTAATTCTTTTATTCATTTATAACCCCCTTTCTTTGCTTCTTGACACCATTATACACCTAACAAAAAAATAATTCAATAGAAAAGTACGCAAAGAAAACAAAAAAACTTGACAAAAGTATTCATTCGGTATTATAATATACTCAAAGGAAACAAAGAGATTCTAAAAATCAACAAATCGAAAGGGGCAAAGAAAATGCAAGTATTAGAAAAAACAAAGACACCACGCGGAATCGATATTCAAATCGAGGATTGGTCAACAAATTTCCCGGAAGTTTACGGATATGGCGACACCTTAGCCGCTTTTCCTAAAACAATTACCAACCCGGACAACCAAGTAAGGCTAGAAATACAATTCAAAAGCTACGAAGAAGCAAAGGAAGCTTTGAGGGTCTTAGAAGCAGGCGAAAAAGAATTAAGAGATTATAGGGAAAACTTCAACAGCTACTCAAACGAAGACGGCAACGTCTATATGAATTTTAAAGAATAAAGGGGGCAAAAATGACGATAGTAGCAAGAAAAGAAAAGGCAGAAAAAAAGAAAGGGGCAGAGATTATGAAAACAAAAGACCTAGAAAACACCAAGTACACAGAAGAAGAGAAAATCGACAGCGAAGAATTTTCAGAAGAACTTAACAAACTACCAAGAAAAGAACAAGAAAAAATCCTATACATGATAAAGGGCGCAGCCCTTGTAACAGAAGTAGGCAAGCAAGCCCAAAGCGCAATTTAAAGAAAGGAAAAGAGATTATGGAAGTAAGAATCTTAATAAATAACAAAATAGAAGAGATTGACAAAGAAGAATTAAAGGCCGCAGCGGAATTGCTTTCAGAAATAGAAAAGCTTCCGACAGAAAAAAGAATAGCAATGCAATATTACATCAAGGGAACTTTAGCAGGCTTGCAGATGATGGGAGAAAATACCGGACTAGCAAGCAAAGAAGCGCAGGCCCTATAAAAGAGTTAAGGCGGCAGAAAAGCCGCCCGAAGATAAAATGCGACCTGTAACAATTATATATATACCTTATAGAGATTTTAAAGAAAAAGTAAGGCTAGTTAAGAAATGGAAGAAGAAAGGCTACTACGTCGAAGACTTGGGCGACGGTATCTACTGTATGAAGACCAAAGGATATAAAAAAGGGGCGAAAAATGAGTGAAGAAGAAAGAAGGCTTTTAGAGATTATAAAAAGCTTTGACAAGGCAGTAGACGCTTTGATAAAAAAGGCAAGGGAAATTATAGATAAAATCTTAAATGTTTTTAGAAAAAATAAGAAGGTAAGAAATGCTTATAAATGTACCACTTTTAAAAATAGCCGACGAGTACGAAGAAGAAGGCTTCCAAATAATAGGAGATTTTCACGACCTTTTTATTCTAGGCGAAGATGGAGGCCTACATTACCTAAATATCCAAGGAATGGTAGGCACTAGATACAAGGAACTAAAATTCAAGACCCAATATAGCGATATTTGGGGCGAAGAATTATTCGAAAAAGTAAACTTCTTGGGGCTTATGGATCTTGACGCAAAAAGATTTAAGGCGGACAAGGACCCAAGGTACTTAGAGATAAGAAAAGCCATAGAAAATTACTTTAAAGAGCTTGAAGAAGCAGCAAAGAAAGAAGAAGCAGAAATGCTAGGAAAACTTATAGAAGAGATTGAGGAAAGAGAAAATGAAGCATGATTGCAAGGGTTGTAAGAATTGCAAGTGCAAGGACAGGAGCCTAAAAGATATTAAGGTTATTTGCCAGATGGCACTAGGCCACACATACGGATTTACAGCAGAAGAAAGCGAAATAAAAATCCTAGAAAGTAATAAATTTAATTATCACATTATAGATATTAACGGCAAAATTTACAGGGTTAAAAATTTAAAGGCGGAAAAAGTAAAGGTAGTCGCAAGCTATGGATACTAATTTCAAAAAAATTACCTTCTTAACCAAAGAAGGGGTAATGGAAATTAGCATAAAAAAAGAATTCCACCAAGCAGCCTGTAAGCACGATTTTAAAAAAGGCAAGATTATAAGGCCCAAGGGAAAAAGAATTTTTTCTAGTAGGCTACCAAAAGATACTACAATTTGCATAAAGTGTGGAAAGAAAGGGGGCAAAAATGCTAATGCTTAGTATAGAAGACAAAAATATATTTGGGGACTTAGTTTTCCAAGTGGATTCTAAATTGTATGAAGTTATGACAGAAATTGCAGCGGGTAATTTTGAAGCTGGCCAGATAACTTTAAAGATCAATGTAAGCGGAGCTAATAAGGAACTAGAGATTCCAAAAAGCGCCGACGACTTCGAGATAAAGCTATTTAAAAGACCAATAATTGACTACAAAGTAGAGTCAACACTTAAAAAGACTGATTCTACTTCGGACTTTGCAATCACAGAAGACCTTGCAATGGATATAGAAAACGACAAGCTACGAATTTCAAAAGTAGACGACGGCCAGATAAGCTTATTTAGCTAAAGGCAGGGGGTCAAAGATGAAAGAGTTTGACGCAAAAAAATTCTTGAAAAAACTTTACGAGCTTTCCGGCAAGGCCGAGGGGGCAAAAGTGATTGTAAAAGAGATCGAGAAAAAAGAAGAGATCCAAGCGAAAGAAAAGGTAGCAATTTAGGACAGGGGCAAAAGATGAAAGATTTACCAGTAGAAATGAGAGTAAGAGAAATCACAATTAGCCTTACAGATTATGAAATAAACCTTATACATGGCTTATTAGCAGATGAAGAAATAAGACTTGAAGAAAAAATACCTATATTACTTATAGAATCCGGCTACAATTTCGAAAACACAAAAGCTTACTTTGAAGAGGTTAAGAGATTAAGAAGGCGATTTACAAAGATAGACGACACAGAAGACTATTTAGAAGTTTTTAGCAGGATTGAAGATTATAGATTGGATAAGGAAGAAAAGCAATGCGAAGATTAGAAGAGCTAAAAGCCGGCGAAGTTTTCAAATTTGGTAAGTTTGAATGGATAAAGCTTGCCGACCTTGACGAAGGAGTTTTAGCTATTACCAAGAAGCACTTACCGGTCAGAAGAAGGGTAAGCGAAGATGGCAATAATTGGAAAAATGCGGAACTTAGAAAATGGCTTAATATAAACTTTTACAACGCACTAATCGACAACGGCGCAAGCGAAGAAGACTTCCTATTCTTTGAAAGAGATTTAAAGGCGCTAGATGGCCCGGAAAATTACGGAACTTGTATAGATAAAATTAGTCTATTATCGGCAGAAGAATTCGAGAGATACAAGGGGCTTATACCCTTTACCAAAGATTGGTGGCGGATACTTACGCCAGATACTAAAGGCAAAAACAAAGCTTACTATAATTGCGTGATAGGCGAGAAAAAAACTATTTCGTGCCACATTCCGCAATTTATCGGCCAGGTACACCCGGTATGCAGGATAAGAAGCGACAAAGAAGTAGAAGAGATCACTATAACAGGAAAAATCAAAAATTGGATTCGAGATAGGAACCTAGATACAGCCGACCCAAAAGGGCAAATGCTTAAACTTGTAGAAGAAACAGGGGAGCTTGCAGAAGGCTTGGCCAAAAATCGACCGGACCAAGTAAAAGACAGTATAGGCGATATATACGTCGTACTTACAGCACTTTCTATGCAGCTTGGCTACAGTATTGAAGATTGTATCGAAGAAGCCTACGAAGAGATAAAAGACCGCAAAGGGCGAATGGTAAATGGAATTTTTGTAAAAGAAAGCGACTTATAAGGAAGGGGCAAGGACAATGGCTATTACAAACAAAGAAGCAAAACAGCTTTTATACGAAGAAAGACCGGTATTTTTTAGAAATATCAAGTATCGAAAAATTAGCGCTTTGATCTATAGAAAAAGCGAAGGGACTTTTAAGGCAAGTGCCGAATTATTAGATATGAACCAAAGCTGCGTGGTAATTTGCCCGCTTGAATGGATAGACGCAAGCGAAGATGAAAGAATAGAAATATTCGGACAAGAAGAGATAGAAAGGATTTTAGGAGAGTGCCAAGAAGAAATGGCAAGGCTTACAACCTTAATAGGTCAAGGCAAGCCGACTGATTCCCAGGATTCTTTACACAAATTATTACAAAAATTAGTCAAATTAGACAATGAACTAATTAAGCAAGTAAACGCAGCAGAAGAACCAAAAGAAGAAACAGCAGCAGAGACCCACGAAGAAAAAGAAGATATGGAAAACTTATCTAGTCTTGGCGGACTAGATGAAGAAGAAGAAGGCAAGGAAGATATACCGCAAGTAAGAGAGGAAAAACAATGGATCGCGAGATAGTAAAAATTAATTACAAAGACAAAAGAAATGACAGGGACTTATTAGAAGAAAGCAAAAAGGCAGCAAGGCTGGCAGCACTTTATACAGAAAAGACACTAGAGATGGAAGACCTTAACTTTAAGCAAAAAAGGTACAACCGAGAGATTAACGAAAGAAGAAGAGAATTAAAAGAACTTTATATAGAAGAAGCAAAAGAGATTGTAGACGGAAAGTACAGAAGAAGAAGGCCGTCAATCATGGCCAGGGTATTTTCTCCACAAGTAATTATATTTTGTTTTTTATCCTTGATAGTTTATATATGTTTGGCCAAGCTTGCATATATAGATAGAGGATACAGGGCTATAGGGGGCGAAGGATTTTTCCTTATATTCCCATTATTGATTTTAGCTTTTAGATTTGGAAATTTAGTAGACAAAGACGCTAGAAGAAGAAATAAGTAAAAAAAGAAAGGGTGCTTTTTAAGCACCCCGCCTTGGTATTAATCTTTATCTTATCTTTAGGGCAAAGACAAAGAATATCCACAGATACATTATACCACGGCAAAAGGTTAAAAGCAAAAGAAAAGAGAATAACAATAGCTAAAATTGGCGGAGTAGATACCGCCTTGCGGGCTTGTATTAGTTATTATCTTTTCGACCGAAGTATAAAAGCAGGTGGTATTAATGGCAAAAACTTTTATAAGAGAAAAGAAAATTCAGTGCGGGAAAGATTATTTGGAAGTTGATATATATCCTATATCAGAAAATCAATTGGAGCAAAGAAAAGGTAAGAGATCCAAGAAGAAAAAAGTATCTATACCCGCCCAGAAAAATTTGAATGATAGAAACGCAAGAAGAAAATTCCACCAGGTAGTAGAAACAAATTTCGGTGGGGGTGGTTATTCGGTAACACTTACCTACAATGAATATTTTTTACCCCCTACAGTAGAGAAAGCAGAAAAGGAAGCTACAAATTATATACGCAGGATAAAGCGAAGAAGAAAAAAAGAGGGCCTAGAAGATTTGAAATACATTATTGTTACTTCTTCGAGAGATGGAAAAGACGGCAAGCCGGTAAGAATCCACCATCATATTCTTATGAATGACGGATTAGACAGGGACGTAGTAGAAGACCTATGGAGTAGGAGCAGGGGCAAAGACAAGGGCAAGAGATTAGGCTATGCAAATTGCGATAGGATAAAGCCGGATACAAACACAGGTATAGCAGGCCTAGCGAACTACCTCAAAGGGAACCCAACCCAGAAAAGAAGGTGGACTTGCAGCCAAAACTTAGAAAGACCGACAGAAAGAAACAATGATCACAAATATTCTAGGAAGAAAGTAATCAAGCTGGCACTTTTCCCAGAAAGTCTTAGCTACTGGGAAAAAATGTATCCGGGCTACGAGATTAGGGACAAGCTATATGGATTTGAAGCTATATACAATGACTTCACAGGTTGGAGCATATACTTAAAACTACGAAGAAAGAAAACCTAAACATAAAGACTAATAAGACTTATCCACAAAGGGAAAACATAAACACTTGTAAGACTTATCCACAAAGCAGAATTATAAATAATAAAAGTTATCCACAGGGCAAAGTTAAGAAAGAGTTATCCACAATACAAGAAAAGGAGTTATGCACATGGATAACAAAAAAGCACTTGAAGCATATAGAAACCTAAAGAATAACGCCTACGGCCACAGCTTAGAACAAGGTATCGAATATGCTTGCAAGCACTATATAGATTATGGACTAGCAGCAGTAAGCAAAACGCCAGAACCTTTTAGAGTGATAAAGAAATTCAAAGGTGGAAAATTTCATGGTCAATTTACGGCCAGGGCGCAGCCGGACTTCCAAGGCACATTAAAAGGCGGTAGGTCTATAATTTTTGAAGCCAAGTACACCAGTACAGAAGTTATCAAGAAAAAAGTTATAACAGATAAGCAAGCGGAAGTTTTAGACGAACACTTAAAGCTTGGAGCAATAGCGGGAGTGTGCGTCGGTATAAAAGACCGTTACTTTTTCGTGCCGTGGGAAGTTTGGCGAAATATGAAAGAGATTATAGGAAAACAATCCGCCAGGGCCGACGACCTCAAAAGGTGGGAGATCCCGTGGCGTAAAGGCGTTATGTTTTTAGAAAACATAAAAGGCAAGATAGATGGATAAGAAGTACAAGACTTGTAAATTTTGCGATACTAGAATTCTAGTCGATAGGAAAATCGGCGTGTGCGACGAGTGCTTGAAGATGGCCGGCGCAGAAGATGAAATCATAGGAAATTTACAGGCAGCGGAAAAGATAAACTTTGCCGTTGAAGATTATATGGGTCAAGCAAAAGAAGAGTTTATAAAAGATTTGATAAAGGGGTAGTTTGAGTGAAAAGAAAAAGAGGGCGCGCCTATGAAAGACGTTGTAGAAATCATTGATTATTGTCGAGAGATTCCGCAGGCCATAAAACTTAATCGTAGGGTTATAAATAATTTGGAAGATGTATTCTACTTGCCAAGAAGCAACAGCCAGCTAGACGGTATGCCGAAGGCCAAGAATCATATATCAAAAATTACAGAAGACCTGGCGCTTAATGTGCCGGACGGTATAAGCGAAACTATAAGGAGCCTTGAAGAAAAGAACAAAAGACTTGACAACCTATACAAGGAAATCTTAAAGGAAATTCAAAGTCTAGATTACCGCGAACACAAAGTAATCTATGATTTCTATATCATGAATTATAGGTGGGAAAAGATAGCCAGGGGCTTTTATTCTGTTAGGCAATGTAAAAACATAAGAAGCGAAGCCTTGAAGAAATTAGAAAAGAAGTTCGAAGATAATATATACATTCACAATTATTTTAGCTAATGGTGAAAGATTGCCCGCCATTGCCCGATTTATAGGCTATAATAGATACAGTGAAGAATATATATAGACAAGCGGGAATAGCTAAATTCAAACGAACTTCTAAAAATTGAAGTTCGTATTTTTTTATAATTTCTTCCGTGGCTGAAAAATCGGAACAGCGAAACAAACGAAGAAGACAAAAAAGCGGCCGCGAAAGGAGAAAAAGAAGATGGCTAAAAAAAGACGACCTGAACGCGATTTAGCCTTTGAACTTTATAGAAAGTCAAAAGGCAGATTAGAGGTTAAAGAAATTGCGGAAAAAATAAAAGTAAAGCCGGCAACAATTAGTCAATGGAAGTACCGCGATAAGTGGGACGATAAACTAAAAGAAAGAAGGCGCGGCGGGCAATTCGGAAATAAAAACGCCGAGGGAGCAGGAGCGCCAAAAGGAAATAAGAACGCAGAAACCCACGGCGGATATAGCAGCATAGATTTAGATAACCTACCACCAGAAGACCAAGCCTATATATCAAGTCTTACACTAGATACAGAAACCAACCTAAAGAACGAACTTAAAATCTTGCTGGCCAAGGAAAAAGATATTAGGCGCAAGCTAGATGAACTTGACAAGGAACCGGAAGATAGATTGTACTTGTCGAGAGAATCAGAAATGCAAGCTATACCACAGAAAGATTTGCTAAAAGAACTAGAGCCAGCCGAACGTGAAGAAAAGATGAAAAAGTTGCAGCCGACATTAAAGACGGTTACAAGGGACAGCAAGTTTGAAAGGCAGCAAAAACTATTAGTAGCCTTTGATAGAATCCACGGAAGAATTATAAAGCTACTTGATAGTATAAAGACCTACCAGCTTGACTGTAGGCGCATAGAACTTGATCAGCAGAGATACGACTTATCAAAAGAAAAGATAAAAGGAGCCTTTGAATTTGATTTGGACGGCGAGCTTGACGAGATCTAAAAAATAAAAATAGGTTCTTTCACGCATTAAAGCAGCTTTGCGGGTCGGCGAGGCCCGAAATATGGTTAGGTATGAAAAATTTTGAACCACTTCCGGAAATTCAAAAGCTAGAAAGTATTAGGGGCCTTGAAATTTCAATAACGAATAATTATTCAAAAGTAATTAAAATAAAAAGGGGGCTTGTATGGCCAAAGTAAAATTATATAGTACGCAGGCTATAGCCAAGCTTCTTAATATAAGCGAAAGGCGAGTAAGGCAATTAAGAGATGAAGGAATTATCGAAGAAACATTGCCGGGCCTTTATAAATTACTAGAAACAAATCACGCCTACATAGATTACCTAAAAGGTAATTCGAAGATAGAAGAAAATTTAAACTACTACGAAGAAAGGGCAAAGCTTGTAAAAGCAAAAAGACAAAATGAAGAACTTGATCTAAAAATTAGACAAAGAGATTTGCACGAATCTTCGGAGATTGAAGAAGTTATGGCGGATATGCTAACAAACTTTAAAGTAAGACTTATGGCTATTCCCGCCAAATTATCGCCAGTATTAGCTGGCTTAAAAGACAAGACAAAAATATATAAGATACTACAAGAAGCGGTAGAAGAAGGGCTGAACGAATTATCAGACTTTCCGACCGCTTTTTCTATAGAGTCAGAAGAAGGGGCGGAAATTGAAGAAAACACAAAAGAAGAAAAAGATTAAAAAAAATACATTTGGTCTTCTTTGCAAAATCTTTGCTGGCTTAAAGCCACCGCCACCAATAACAATTACCGAGTGGGCGGACGAGTATAGAAGACTTAGCCCGGAAGCTTCGGCGGAACCCGGAAGATGGAAAACCTCAAAAGCACCATATCAAAAAGAGATTATGAACGCTATAGGCGAAGTCGGAGTGGAAAAAGTCGTAGTTATGAGTGCGGCACAGATTGGCAAGTCGGACGCTTGCATACTTAACCCCCTAGGTTACTATATGCACTACGACCCCAGCCCAATTATGATTCTACAGCCAACAATACAAATGGCAGAAGCTTTTTCCAAGGATAGAATTTCGCCTATGTTAAGAGATACACCAATCTTGCAAGACAAGGTAGATGATAAGTCGAGGACAAGCGGAAATACAATCCTACAAAAGATTTTTCCTGGTGGCCATGTAACAATGGTAGGAGCCAACAGCCCTTCGAGTCTTGCAAGCCGACCTATAAGGATATTGCTTGCAGATGAAATTGACAGATACCCAGTAACAGCAGGAACAGAAGGCGACCCGCTTTTACTTGCTACAAAAAGGCTTACTACTTTTTGGAATAAAAAAATTGTTTGCGTATCAACGCCGACAATTAAAGATTTAAGCAGAATTGAAGTTGAATACGAACACAGCACGCAAGGCGAATGGAACGTTCCTTGCCCTCATTGCGGAGAATATAACCCGCTAGAATGGGCCTATATAAAATTCGACAAAGAAGATTTATCAGAAATTGAATATACTTGCCGCCATTGCGGAGCTATAGCGAGCGAATACGCTTGGAAGTCAAACTTCGATAAAGGGAAATTTATTTTCAAGTACCCGAAGCGAGCAGTCAAGGGCTTTCACTTAAACGCCCTAGCTTCGCTTTTTGTATCGTGGGCAGATATAGTAGAAAAATTTTTAGTCGCAAACGAGGAAAAAAAGAAAGGTAACATAGAACTACTCAAAGCTTGGACCAACACCGAAATGGGGCAAACTTGGGAAGAAGAAGGAGAAGAAATCGAAATGGACGAATTATTCAACCGACTAGAAGAATACGGCTGCGAAGTGCCAGAAGAAGTAATAGTCTTAACGGCAGGGGTAGACGTACAAGACGACCGCTTCGAAGTAGAGGTGGTAGGTTGGGGCGAAGAAAAAGAATCATGGGGTATTTACTACAAAAAAATCTACGGCGATCTAAAAACCGAAACCGTATGGCAAGACTTAGATAATTTTTTAAGTAGAACCTTTGAAACAAAAGACGGCCGCAAACTAAAAATTCTTTCTACCTGTATAGATTCCGGCGGACACTTTACCCAAGAAGTTTATAAATTCGCCAAGAAAAGAATTAGCCGCAGAATATGGGCTATAAAAGGCCGAGGTGGTTCGCAAACGCCTTACTACTCTAAACCGTCTACGGCAAACGCCTATAAGACACCACTTTTTACACTTGGAGTAGATACCGGAAAAGCCATACTTTACCAAAGATTAACAGTTGAAGAGCCAGGCCCTAACTATTGCCATTTTCCGGCAGAAGAAGGCCGAGGATATACAGAAGAATATTTTAAAGGGCTTACAAGTGAAAAAATGGTTATTAGCTACAAAAAAGGACGCGCGCAGTATGTATGGAAACTTAAAAAGGGAATTAAAAGAAACGAACCGCTAGATATTAGAAACTATGCAACAGCAGCCCTTGAAATTACAAGCCCAATACTTAAAAAAGATATACCAGAAAACCCAAGCAAGCCACAAAGAAACGTCAGATCGAGGGGGTTAAGATAGATGGATAAAAGCGAAATTAAACTTCGAAAAGAACAGGCCCTAAAGCACTACAATATTTGGCTAGAAGCAGAAATGGCAGTAGCTACAAGCCAAAGCTACACTATAGGCAGCAGAAGCTTAACCAGGGCAAATTTAAGCGAAATAAGAGAGCAACAAAAATATTGGCGAAAAGAAATTGACAGATTAGACACGATAGACAACTACAAGGGACGCAATAGGACTTATATTGCCGTCCCACGCGATATTTAAAGACAGGTGGTACTATGGGACTATTTGATATACTAAAACCCAACAAAAGGAAAAATGAAGCCACTAGAAGGGAAATAGAAGCCCTAGCACTAGGCAGGGTAAAGGAGATTTTAAATTCCGGATACAGCAACTACGGAGCTTCTAGGAGTAAAAAAAGCCTTATAGGTTGGAGAGCGGACGGCGGAAGCCATAAAGAAGATATAGAAGACAACTTGACGATATTAAGGCAAAGAAGCCGCGATCTTTTTATGGGCGTACCACTTGCCACAGGCGCAGTAAAAACCTGTAGAACAAATGTAGTTGGCGGCGGTCTACTTTTAAAAAGTCAAATCGACTACGAAGCTATAGGAATTTCGGCCAAAGAAGCAAGGAGCCTAGAACAAAAAATCGAAAGAGAATTCAAGCTATGGGCGGACAGTACAAGTTGCGATATAGAAAGATTTGATAATTTCTACGAGTTGCAGCAGCTAGCCTTTTTAAATTGGCTAATATCCGGCGACGTTATAGTTTTATTACCGACAACAGAAAGGGTGGCCATGCCCTACGATTTAAGAATACAGCTAATAGAAGCGGATAGAATTTCCACACCTAAAGATAAAAGCCAGGATAAAAATATTATAGATGGCGTAGAAAGTAATAAAAGCGGCGAAACAATAGCCTACTATATATGCAACAGGCACCCAAACTCTAAAGACTTAACAGAAAAAGAAGAGTGGGTAAGAGTCGAAGCTTACGGAAAAAACACCGGTAGAAAAAACGTGCTACACCTAATGAACCGTGAAAGAATAGGGCAAAGAAGGGGCGTGCCACTTCTTGCCCCAGTAATAGAAAGCTTAAAGCAGCTAGGACGATACACAGAAGCCGAGCTAGTAGCTGCGGTTGTAAGCGGATTACTAACAGTCTTTATTGAAAAAGAAAGTTATAGCAGCGAACCACCATTCGGACAGATCGTGCCAGAAGAAGAGCAGGTAGACAGATACACAGAAAATTCTATCGAACTTGGACCAGGGGCAATTATAGACCTTAACGAGGGCGAAAAAGCAAACATTGTAAACCCAGGTAGACCAAACGCAGCCTTTGACGGCTTCGTTACCGCAATTTGCAGGCAGATAGGGGCAGCCCTTGAAATTCCCTACGAACTTTTACTAAAAAATTTCAACGCTTCTTATAGCGCTTCAAGGGCAGCACTTCTTGAAGCTTGGAAATCTTTTAGAATGTACCGCGAATGGCTAGCGGCCGATTTTTGCCAGCCAATTTATGAAGAGTGGCTAACAGAAGCAGTAGCAAAAGGCAGGATTGAAGCGCCAGGATTTTTCGGCGATCCACTTACAAAGAAAGCTTATTGCGGCGCAGAATGGAACGGGCCAGCCCAGGGACTACTCAATCCGACCCAAGAAGTAGCGGCAGCACAAAAGAGGGTAGAGAATGGATTTTCTACAAGAAGCAAAGAAGCAAAAGAGATGAACGGCACGGACTACTATAAAAATATCAGTCAATTAAAGCAAGAAGAAGAACTGATACAAGAGATTAGAAAGGAGATTCCAAAAGTTGAAGAAGAACAAAATTAAAAAAGCTTGGAACTTCGCAATGCAAGAAGAAGGAATAGCAGAAGTAACAATATACGGAAATATAAGCGACAAAATAGATTGGGAACTTGGAGAGATCAACCCGGAATTTTTTTCAAGCGATTTAGCCTACTTAGAACAAGAGGATATAAACACTTTAATTATAAGAATTAATAGTGCAGGCGGCGACGTATTCGCAGCGACAGCTATTTATTCGAGATTAAAAGAATTCAAGGCTAAAAAGATTGTTAAAATTGACGGTTGGGCAGCTTCGGCCGCCACAATAATTGCTATGGCGGGCGACGAAATCGAAATAGCACCTAATGGTAGCCTTATGATTCACGACCCACTATTTGGCCTTGAAGGTTACTTCAACGCTAAAGACTTAACAAAGTATATAGAACAATTAGAAACAATCAAAAAATCAATCATAAACGCATATAAAACCAAAACAGGGAAAACAGAAGAAGAGCTGGCACAGCTTATGGAAGCGGAAACATGGTACACAGGCCAAGAAGCAGTAGACGCAGGATTTTGCGACCGCTTAATGTTTGAAAAAGCCGACGTAGCAGCAACCGCCGAAGGACAAATAAAAGTAAATGGGGTACTTATGGTATCCGACTTTAAGAATTTACCAAATACGGTATTAGATCATAGCCAAAACCACCACGCCAACGGCAATGATTTTAATATAAAATCCAACGAAAGAAAGGAAGTAAAAGCAATGGACGAAAACAAAGAAACAGCAACTACTACAGAAACCGAAACAAAAGAAATTAAGACTGTAGAAGAACTAAAGGAAGCTTATCCGGAGCTTGTAAAAGAAATCGAAGAAGCGGCAAAGAAAGAAGAATTAGACCGCTTACAAGCTATAGAAGAGATTGCAGCACCAGGCGCAGAAGAGATTGTAAACGACGCAAAATACAAAACCAAAATTACAGCTGGCGAAGTAGCAATCAAAATCTTAAACGCCCAAAAGCTAAAAGGACAAAACTATATAAAAGATAGAGAAAAAGACGTAAAAAATTCCGGTATGGATAGAGTAGAAGGCAGCCAAGGACAAAAAACAGAAGAAAAAAACGAATTCTTGGAAGCTATAGACAAAGCATACCCAAAAACAAAGTAAGAAAGGGGACAAGTAATGTACGAAATTAAAAAAGAAAATTACGAAGGCGACAACATTTATGCGGGAGATTTTCCTGTAGAAATCGAAGTAGTCGAAGCAAAAGAAAATATAGGAAAAAATACTGTAGTAGCCCTAACAGCTGGCAAGCTAGCTAAAATTACAGCCGAAAATTTAGGCGATATATACGGAATTACAGTAGATGAAGCGAAGGCTAACGAAAAAGTGGCCGTATATCTTACAGGCGACTTTAGAGCGGACGCACTAGACTATGGCGCAGCCACAGTTGATAAAGTAAAGGCGCCACTTAGAAAGATTTCAATATTCATTAAGTAAAGGAGAAAAAAATGCCAGATTTATTTGAAACAAAAACATTAGGAACCCTAGTAGAGAGATTGCCAAGAACTTCTACTTTTATAAGAGATACATTTTTCAGAAACATTGAAACTTTTCCGACAAAAAGAATCGATATAGATTTTGTAAAAGGAAATAGAAGGCTAGCGCCATTCGTACACCCAATGATTGGCGGAAAAACAGTACCAAACGCAGGATACCAAACAGCAAGCTATGAGCCACCACTTATGGCACCTAACAAAATTACAACAGCAGAAGAGTTGCTAAACCGTCTAGCTGGCGAGAATCCTTATTCCGGAAAAACAGCAGCAGAAAGAGCGGTGGAAAAATTAGGAAAAGATATGGCGGAACTTGAAGATATGATTACACGCCGTGAAGAGTGGATGGCAACCCAGGCAATATTTACCGGAAAAATTCCTGTAATTGGCGCTGGCGTGGAAGCAGAAATCGACTTCGCGTTTGAAAACAAAGAAGTTATAAGCAAAGCGGCTGAAAAATGGAACGCAGAAACAGCAGATCCAATAGCAGATATTAGAAAATGGAGATTAAAAGTACAGCGAACTGGCCATGTAAACTGTAATGTAATGATTATGTCTTCGGACGTAGTAAACTACTTCCTAAACAATAAGAAAGTACAAGCCTTACTTGATACTAAAGCTTACGACCTTGCAGCAATCACACCTAAAGAGCTACCAAACGGTGCTACCTATGTAGGTACTATAAATGAATTCGGACTATATATTTACGAATACAACGAATTCTATTTGGACGATTGGACAAACCCAGATAAGCCAGAAGATAAAGCCCTAGTACCAGAAAAGACAATCGCGTTACTTTCTACAAACGCTAATTACAGCCGTTGCTATGGTGCAAATACAATCATTGACGAAGAAACCAAAGGCTTTGTAACTGTAGAAGGAGAGATGGTGCCAGAAACTTGGGTAGAAAGAAACCCAGTAAGAAGATTCGTACAGTTAAATTCAAGATTTATTCCTGTACCAACCGAAGTTGACTCTTGGCTTGTAGCGGAAGTCTACTAATGGACTTTAAGTATCAAGCGGACCAGGATATAAAAAAAGTTTTCCATAATTCCGGTGAATTCGCCGAAATTACAGAATTTTATTTAGACAACGAACCTATAGTCGCTAAAGTAGTTTTAGACTACAGCGAATATAACGATAGAAAAAAGGCCGGAAGCGATAACGCGGAAGGCCTTTATAATGTCGACTTAATCATGTATATATCGCTTGAAAGTCTAAAGAAAACCCCTAGAAAAGGCCAAGAAATAGAAATCAATAACGAGTTTTACACCATAGGAAAGGTCAAAAGCGAGATGGGAGAAATTATTTTATATCTTGAAAGGCTAATGGAATAAAAATGATTACAATTACCCAAGACACAATAGACAGAATAAGTAACCTTTTAGTCGAAGTACCAAATGGAACAGAAAGGGCAATGGCTAGCGCAGCAAATAGGGCGATAGCAAAGGCGAAAACTGAATCCTTTAAGGGCGTTACTAAAGAATATAAAATTAAAAGAAATGTAATAGCAGAATACACAAAAGACAGTATAAAAAACGCTACTACTAGCGACCTATGCGCTACATTAATTTTTGCCGGCCAACAAATACCGCTATATAAATATAGCTTAACAAAGCCAAAGTACCCGGTGGGCGGTAAAGTTTTTGCCGGACAGAAAACAGCTAGAGCCTTTGAAAAAGCCTTTATAGGCAAAATGCAAAGTGGCCACTTAGGTATTTTTGAAAGAACAGGTAAGAAAAGGCAACCTATAGAAGAAAAGATGGGTTCGTCTATGCGTTCTATGGTAAGTAATTCTGTAGTAATGGACCAAGTCTACAAAGAAGCGCAGGAAACCTTCGACACTAGGCTAGAACATGAAGTAGAAAGATTATTGGCAGGATATGGGGGTAAATAATGACGCCAACAGTTTTAATGGAAGCTATAAAAGCTTATATACAAGAAAAGACAAAAGATATAATGCTACCTGTAAAAGGCAATAGGGGCGAAGATTCGAAAGAAAGACCGCCAGGCGTTTACTTAATGAATCTACCTAAAAAAGCAGATGAAACGCAGCAAATCCCCTATATTTTAATTAAATATCTTACAGGAAAAGACGACGAAGTACCAGGAGAGCCAGACGAAGCGCAAGCTTCTATAAGAATTATTGTAGCGACCTATGCAGAAGACGCAGAAGAAGGATCTATGGCGCTTTTAAATATCATATCAAAACTTAGATATAATTTTCTAAAAGACGAAGAGATCAATCAGCAATTTAGGCTTGTACCACCGCTAGAACATATCATCTACCCGGACGATACAAGGCCTTACTACTTAGGCGAAATGATGACAATTTGGACTCTACCACCAATACAAAGAGAGGTAAATTTTAATGGCTACTAAAGATGAAAAAGCAAAAAAAGTAATTGAAGAACCAATTACAGCAAAAGCAGCAGAAGAAAGAACTTATTGCTACATTGGGCCAAACTTGCCAGATGGCGTTTTAAAGAAGAATTCGCTTATCATAGGCACAAAAAAAGCAATAAAAGAAAAATTTAAAAATGAAATTGAAAAGTATAAACAGCTAGAACAATTAATCATACCAGTAGAAAATTTAGCGGAAGCAAAAGCGAAAGTAGAAAGCGACGGTAATATTTTAAATAAATATTACAGAGATATTGCTTCTACTGTAGCAGCTAACAAAGAAGGGGGTAAATAATGGCCTTTCAACACGGAATCAGAACAAAGCAGATTGAAACCTCAATCAAAACACCAGTAACAGCCGGTAGCGGTATAGCCTTTGTAGTTGGTACAGCGCCAATTCAAGCGGTAAACGGCAAAGTCAACGAGCCTATAATGTGCAATTCCTATGCGGAAGCAGTCAAATATTTAGGATACAATGATAATTTTGACTACTACACACTATGCGAAGTTATGTATTGCCACTTCGTTTTATACGGAGTAAGCCCAGTTGTCTTTGTAAACGTGTTAGACCCTAAAAAGCACAAAAAACAGGTTGAAGAAAAGCAATACCCGGTTAATGATAAGCAGGTACTACTACCAATTGAAGCACTAGCAGAAACGGTAGTAGTAAAAGGCCACGAAAAAGGCCAAGACTACGACCTAATGTACACAAACGACAATCTAGTTCTTGAAATTTTAGACGGTGGCAACATAGGACAAGAAACAGGCGAACTTGCAATAGCCTTTGAAGCAGTAGACCCAACAAAGGTTACCGAAAAAGATATTATAGGCGGATACGAAGTATCAACAAATCAATATAAAGGCCTAGAACTTATCGACAAAGTTTTTGCTAAATATGGAATAATTACAGATTTAATCTTATGTCCTAAATTTAGCAAAAAAAGCACAGTTGCTGCGGTAATGGCGACTAAATGCGAAAATATCAACGGTATTTTTGAAGCACACGCAGTAGTAGACCTAGATTCAAGCGAAGTAAAAGCCTACGGAGATACAACCGAAAGAAAGAAAAAAGATAATATCTTTTCGAAGTATCAAATTCTTTGCTGGCCAATGGTCAAGCTAGGAGATAAAAAATTCCATCTATCAACCCAGGCGGCAGCAAGAATGGCAAAGACCGACGTAGACAACGATTTTTGTCCGGCAGAATCGCCAAGTAACAAATCTATTAAAGTAGACGGCGCAATTTTAGAAGATGGCACAGAACTTCTTTTAGACCTCAAAGAAGCAAACTACCTAAACAGTCAAGGAATAGTAACAGCCATTAATTTTATAGGCGGATATGTGCTATGGGGCAACCAAACAGCTTGCTTCCCAGCTAATACCGACGTAAAAGATTACTTCATTTCAATTGGCCGTATGTTTGGTTGGGTAGGCAACAGCTTAATTCTTACCTATTGGTCAAACGTTGATAAAAAAATGACACCTAGATTCGTACAATCAATCGTAGATAGTATCAATATTTGGCTAAATGGACTTGTATCAGAAGGAAAACTACTTGGCGGCCGCGTGGAATTTAAGCCAGAAGACAATAACCTAGTAGAGCTTATGGCAGGCAAGGCAACTTTCCATGTCTACCTAACACCACCAAGCCCAGCACAAGAAATAGTCTTCGCCCTAGAGTACGACCCAGACTATGTAGTAGCAGCTTTCCAAAGTTAAGGGGGTAAAAAATGAAAATAGATAATGGAACAATAAATTTTAGCGTCTACGAAGGCGCGAACGAATTTTTAGGTATGGCAGAAGCAACCTTGCCGGAAATATCTTCAATGACAGAAGAAATCAAGGGCGCAGGTATAGCGGGCAGCTTTTCCGGACCTTATACAGGCCACCTTGAACCAATGAGCCTTACACTTAATTTTAGGTCAACAACCAGGGCGGCAGTACAGCTTTTAAAACCTATAGCACACCAAATAGAGTTAAGAGCGGCCCAGCAAAAATGGGACAATAACGCAGGTAAAAACATTGTAGAGTCAGTAAAACACGTTGTAGTTGCAAATCCAATCAAAATGGCGCCTGGCAAACTTGCTTCAGCAAGCCCAACAGATGGCAGCGGGGAATACAGCGTATCTTACTACGCAATTTTCATAGACGGTCAAAAAGTAGTAGAGATCGATATAATCAATTTTATTTATTATGTAGACGGCGTTGACTACCTAGAAGACGTTAGAAAAGCGCTAGGAAAATAAAAAAATATAAAAAACATAGCCATTTTAGGTGGCTATGTTTTTTATTTATCTAAAAGGAGATTTTAAAATGGAAGATATAAAAAAAGCAATAGACGTAACACCAGCAGAAGAAGATCAAACAGAAACAAATACAGAACTTGATCCTGAGAGATTTACGGTTTTTAAGTATAAACTTACAAAACCGTTAGACTATGAAGGCAAAAAGTATGATGAACTCACACTAGACTACGGAAAACTTACAGGCCATGACGCGCTAGCGATAGAAGAAGAGATGGAAAAGCAAAACATTTACATTGTATCTCCCGAAACCTCAAGAGCATATCAAATAAGGGTTGCGGCTAGGGCAGGCGGATTCCCTCACGAACTTTCAAATAAAATGTCACTTAGAGATTTTAACAGGTTAGCAAACGCTTCGAGAAATTTTTTAATAGGGCAGGAATTATAAGCGCACAGTATTACAGGGAACAAGCTATAAGACTTGCTATATTTACACACACACCAATAAATTATTTTCTAGGCCTTACTATATGGCAACTAACAAAGATGATAGATACAGCAAACAAAATTATTAAAGAGCAGCAGAAAGGGGGCAAGTAATGGCAAAAGAATTCGAGTTAATGTTTAAATTACACGCAAATTTAGGTTCTAAATTTAAAGAGTCTTTTAATCAAGCTAAAAAAGCCACCCAAGACCTAAAAGAAAGCATATCCAAGGCCAATTCTACAGCCGGAGATATAGCAGGATACAAAAAAACACAATTAAGCTTAGAAACCAATATAGCCAAGCAAAAGCAATATAAAGAAGAACTTGCAGCCCTTGAAGCGGAGCAAAGAAAAGCAGGTGGAAGTTCGGCGCAGTTGGCAGCAAAAATAGCTAGCAAAAGGGAACAGCTAGAAAGGGTTAATGTAAAAATTAATGAAACTAGCAACACGCTTAGTCAGTATGAAACTAGGCTAAAAGAAGCGGGCGTAGACACCAGCAACCTTTCCAAGGAAAGCGCCAGGCTTGCAGAAGAAGTAGAAAAAGCTAGGGCAGCCCAAGAAAAAACAGCAAAGCTTGGAGCTTTGCAAGCGGAAAACCAAAAAGCTATTGGAGAAACAAAAAGCCAGCTAACTTCTACTATAGGAGTAATTACAGCAGTTGGAACGGCTACTATGGTAGCTATGCAGAAAGCGTCCGACGCTACGGACAGGGTAGACAAACTTAGTCAAAAAATCGGTATTAGCCGTCAAGGCTTCCAAGAATGGGACTTTATCCTATCGCAATCCGGAACCAATATAGAAAAAATGCAGGTGGGTATGAAAACACTTGTAAACCGTATGGAAGAGTCGGCAAAAGGTAGCGGGGTAGGAGCGGACGCACTAAAAAGACTTGGAGTATCGGCTACAGATTCGAGCGGAAACCTTAAAAAGCAAGAACAGGTTATGGAAGAAGTCGTCCGAAAAATGCAAGATATGCCAGAAGGAGCGGAAAAATCAAAGCTAGCCTTCGACCTTTTCGGAAAATCCGGGCTAGAACTAATGCCACTACTAAATTCAGTTGGCGGGTCAGTAGATGAGCTAAAAGACAAAGCCCATGAACTAGGCCTAGTTTTAAGTGATGAAGCAATCGACGCAGGGGTAAATTTCCAAGACGCTATGGACCAATTAAAAAGATCCTTGGGCGGAGTTGGAACACAAATACTAGCAACATTAATGCCAACGGTTACGGAATGGGCAGGGCAAATCGCAGTCTTAACAGGTAAGGTACAAAAATTCGCCCAGGAACACCCGCACTTAATACAATTACTAACTAAAGTTGCAGGCGGATTGCTACTAGCAAGAGCCGGAGCCTTGGGCCTAAAACTTGGATTCCTACAAGCACAAAAAGGTGTATTTAAAATACTAGGAACTATTTCTAGGCTAAAAGCAGCAAACCTTATAGGCGGTATTAGCAAAGTTAAAGGCTTAATCATGGGAATGAGCGGCGGAATTTTGCCAGTAATCGCAGCAATCACAGCTATTGCGGTAGCTATTAAGCTTGTAATGGGAAATGTCGACGCTATAAGAGAAAAAATCCGTGGAGTCTTCGGCGAAGGCGGCGTAGCTATTTTTGATAAGTTCGTAGCAACTGTAAGACAAATTGGCGGAGCGATTAAAGGAATCTTGGGCGGTGGAGCGGCCGAAGGAGTAAGCAGCTTCTTTGATAAATTTAGTCAAGGCAGCCCAATAATTGAATCGGTCAAAGGCGTAATTGAAAGCCTAACCGGAACAGTATCAACAATTATTAGCGTAATTGCAGAAGCAGCGCAAGCTATACTACCTACTTTGATTTCAGTTATAACTACAGTAGCGGAAGTAGTAGGGGGAGTTCTTCAAACCGTGCTACCAGTTTTACTTGATATGATAAGTCAAATTTTGCCAGTTATAGCAGGAGCAGCACAAACCATAATACCTTTATTAGCAGAAGCAATAAAACAGATCGCAGAAGCTATAATGCCAATAGTTAATTTCCTAATACCTTTATTTATGGAGCTACTAAACGTACTAATGCCAGTAATACAAGCACTAGCAACGGTATTTACAACAGTTCTTGGCGCAGCAGTACAGCAAGTAGCAGCTATAATTCAAGGTCTAACCGGTATATTTGGCGGGCTAATAGATTTCATAACAGGAGTATTTACCGGAAATTGGGGTCAAGCTTGGCAAGGGGTAAAAAATATCTTTAAGTCAGCCTTTGACGCGTTAGTCGGAATTGCGAAAGCGCCAATAAATGCAGTAATAAGCTTGGTAAATAGAGCGATAGGCGGACTTAATAAAATAAAAATACCAGATTGGGTGCCAGGAGTAGGCGGCAAAGGAATAAACATTCCTTTAGTACCTCAATTATGGAAAGGTTCGGCACACGCGCCAGATACATTTATAGCAGGCGAGCAGGGGCCAGAATTAGTAATGGGCGGCGGCGGAAGCAAGGTATTCACAGCCCATACAACAAAAGGAATTTTCACAGGCTTAAAAGAGTCTTTTATTTCAGCAAAAGAAATGCTAACAAATTTTCCGAAACCAAGCTTTGCACCAGCGCCAGGAATGGCAGTCGCAGGGGTAGGGGGCGGAATAAACATTGATATAGATAGCCACCCAACATTCTATATGATGAGCGGAGATCCAAACGAAATGCAAAAACTTCTTGCTGAAAATAACGAAAATATAAAAAGAGAAATAAAAGAAGAAATAGCAGATCACGAAGAAAACATAAGAAGAAGGAGGTACTAAAACTTGCAAGAAACATATATAACAATAGCGGGCGATAAGTGGGACACCATAGCTTATAAGACCGTCGGAGATTGCGAAAAAATGGACCTCTTTATAAAAGAAAATATAAAATATAAGGATATTTTCATATTTCCGGCAGGAATTGAAATAAAAATACCTTATATACCAAAAGAAGATAACTTAACTTTGCCACCTTGGAAGAGAGGTGGCAAAAGATGAGTGCAAAATACGCCAGAAGAACCAAACTAGAAGTCAAGTACGACGGGGCGGATATATCAAAAGACCTAGAACATTACCTAAATTCCTTGACTTATACAGATAATGAGGAAGACGAGAGCGACGACCTACAGATAGCCTTAGAAGATAAAGAAGGCAGATGGGCGCGCGATTGGCTAAAGCAAACAGGCGGAAAAGGCGCGGAAATTGAAGCGAGCATAATTCAAATTGACGAAGACCTAAACGAAAGAGAATTAAAATGCGGAAAATTCAAGGTAGACACCGTGAACGAAAGCGGGCCACCTACAAAAGTAACATTAAAAGCTAGCGCAATTCCTACCGACTCAAAGATCATAGCGGAAGAAAAAACCAAAGCTTGGGAAAATATAAAATTATCAGCTATTGCAAAAGATATAGCCGGTAAAAATAAATTGAAAAGCGAGTTCGAAAGCGAAGAAGACCCACTATACGACAGAAGAGAGCAAAGCAAAAAAAGTGATATAGAATTTTTGAAAGAACTATGCAAGGACGCGGGAATCAGCCTAAAGGTTACCGACAAAAAGATAGTTCTTTTTGACGCTTCGAAATTCGAAAAGCTACCCCCTATTGACACTATAAAAAGGGGCGAAAGCAATGTTTTAAGGTGGACGTTTGGTACAAACTTTATAGAAGCGGGCTACAGCAAGTGCGAAGTTACTTACACCGACCCAAAAACAAAAGAAACTATAAAAGGAGAATTTAAAAATCCAAATGCCGACCAGTCGACAGGTAGGATTTTAAAGATCAATAGCAAAGTCAAAGACAAAGCAGAAGCCGACAAGCTGGCCAAAAAACAATTAAGAGAAAAAAACAAAAAAGAAACCCAGGCAAGCTTGGAAGTGGTAGGCAATATCAATTATGTAGCAGGCGTAAACCTAAAAATCGACGGTTGGGGTATTTACGACGGTAAATACATGATTCAGTCGGCCGACCACAATATTTCAAACGGCGGTTATAAAGTATCCCTATCATTAAGAAAAGTTTTAGAAGGTTATTAAAAATGAATGACTTACACGAACAAATTAAAATCGGAAAAGTATCAAGCGTTGACGTAAAAAAAAGAACAGCACGCGTGATTTTCGAAGATAAAGAAGATATGGTAAGCGCCGAATTAAAAGTTCTAATAAACCAGCCGCTTATAAAGATTAGCAAAAAAGACAACGGCGGAAATTGGAACGGAGTAGGAGCTTACAATTCGGAGCCTAGAAATTTAGGTGGCGACAGCTACAAAAAAGAATTGCCGGACACAGTCAAGCTAAAAAAAGTTATCACCTACCAGGGCGAACCACACACGCACGAATTAAACGTGGAAATCCACCCGTGGTTACCATATGTAGGTCAATTCGTTTTATGCGCTTTTCCGTCAATAGGTGCTGGCGACGGCTTCATACTAGGCGGATTTTAAGAAAGGGGGCTAAAGCGTGGCACTAATTGGAGCGTTAGGAGATATAACTTTTCATGTATCAAGAAATGCCATAAAAACCTTTGATAACATGAAGTGGGAATCCGGGGCGAAATATGCGTCGCATGACGTACACTTACAAGCCCCAAAACTAGAATATACAGGAATTGAAAGTGATAATATTAGCTTCGATATGTCTTTTTCCGTATTTTATGGAATAGATCCTGTAAGAGAAATAAACAATATAGCAAGGGCAAGGATAACAGGCGAAGTAATGCGCTTAGTAATTGGCAATAAAATTTATGGTAGAAGGTGGGTAATTACTAAAACTTCTAAAGACCTAGAAAAATTTGACAATCGCGGCAATTTACTTTCAGCAAAGATAAATATTTCCTTGCAGGCCTACAATTAAGGGGTGCAAAATGGAAATTACAATAGAAAAGCAAGATTCACAAATTAATTTATTTCCAAAAAACCTTATAGAAGAAGTAACGCAAAATGTACAAATGATACTAATAAGCCCTAAATATAGCGTACCGCTAGATAGAGATTTCGGAACGAGCCATAAACAGCTAGACACACCAGTAAACGTGGCACAGCCTAAACTTATCATGGAAATAGTAGACGCTATAGAAAAGTACGAACCAAGGGCGGAGATAACAAAGATTAATTTTAAAGTAGACGAAGCAAAAGCAGGAAAGCTTATACCTGTAGTGGGGGTGAAAATAAAAGATGAGTAGCGAAAGAAAAAAGCCTGATATTCAGTATGTAAACACGGATACAAAAGAGCTAGTAAACCTACTGATAAAAGGCTACGAAAGTATAGCGAATAAGAGATTATACCCCGCCGACCCTTTAAGGCTTTTTATTTTATGGGTAGCAGATATTATGGTACAGCAGCGCGTACTTATCGACTATTCGGCCAAACAAAATATACCGCGATTTGCTGAAGGCAAATACTTAGACAACCTTGTAGAATTTCTAAATAATACAATTAAGAGATTGCCACCACAGGCGGCCACAACTAGAATTAGGTACACACTTTCTACAAAGAGAGAAACAGCGACGGTAATTCCAAAAGGCAGCAGGTCAACAGTAGATGGCAAAATATTTTTTGAAACTACAAAAGACCTTGTAATCCCTATTGGAGAGATCGCAGGAGATATAGAAGCGGTATGTACGGTTGTAGGAGAGATTGGAAACGGATTTTTACCAGGTCAAATTTCAAAGATAGTAGATTTTGTACCTTATCTTGAAAAAATAGAAAACCTTACAGCAACAGCAGGCGGAGCAGATACCGAAAGCGACGACAGCTTATACAGCAGGTACAGGGAAGCCCTATCGACTTATAGTACAGCAGGGCCGGAAGGGGCGTATAGATTCTATGCGAAAACCGCCAACGCCAGTATAGCGGACGTGAAGACGGTATCGCCTACACCAGGAGTAGCCGAAATTAGGGTGCTTATGAAGGACGGAAGATTGCCAGAAGAAGAAACTATAAAATCTATAGAAAAGCTTCTATCCGCAGAAGATATAAGACCACTAACAGATAAGGTAGTAGTCAAGGCAGCGGATAAAGTAAGCTACAAGATAGATATAAGCTACTACGGATTTAAGCATGGCCAATTAAGCGCCGAAGGAATAGAAAAGGCTGCGAAATATGCAGTAGAAAAGTACAAGGCTTGGCAAAGCGAAAAAATGGGACGAGATATAAACCCGTCAAAGCTTAACCAAATGCTTATGGAAGAAGGTATCAAGCGTGTAGAGATAAGGCAGCCACAATTCAAAGCAGTAAGCGACACAGCAGTAGCGATAGCAGAAAGCACAAACCTTATAAACGGGGGCGTAGAAGATGAATAGGATAGATAATTCCGACCTTACAAAAACTATTCCGCCAGCTATAGCAGAAAATGAGGATATAAAAGCGCTTGGAAAGCTAATATCGCTTGAATTGCAAAAAATTAATACAGAGATCCCGAAAAATATTATTTTTTCGAGAATCGACGAACTAGACGAAGAAACCTTGGATATACTAGCTTACGACCTTAACGTCCTATGGTATGACTACGACTATAAGCTAGAGATAAAAAGGGAAATCATAAAAGACTGTATAAAGATATACAGAAAACTTGGCACGCCTTATGCAGTAAAAAGGGCGCTTGGAAATATCTTTCCAAATACAACAATAAAAGAATGGTTCGAAACGGACGACAAGCCCTACACCTTTTCTATAGAAATTAATGCGTCAGAAAACGGAGCGCCAGCAAACTTACAGGCAATGGCCCTTGATAGAATTAGGTACTATAAAAATTTAAGATCACACTTAAATAAAATTACCTATATCATGGAAAGTAAAGCTAACCTTTACGCAGGTAGCGCCGCCCTTATCGGTAATACTTTAGGTATATATCCTTTTACGCCAGAAGATATTATCCAATTCGGAAGGCTATATATAGGAGCGAGCGAGGGAATAGGGCAAGAAGTGAAGGTTTATCCTTATGTAAAAAGAGAGATTCCAAATACCAGGTTTATTGGCTTTGCAAATTGCGTGATTTACAGAATCGAAGTAAGCGTAAAACCAAAATAAGAAAGGAGCAAAAACAATGGCAAAATACGGTTCTATAGTAACCACAAAAGGAAAAGAAAAAATAACAAAAGCAATCCTTGAAGGCAAAAAGGTAAATATTACCGAGTTTGCAGCAGGCGACGGGGGCGGCGAATACTACCAACCTACAGAAATTCAAACAGCACTTAACGGCGAAAAATGGCGTGGAGCGGTGCAAGAATGTAAGGTAAACCCCGACAGCCCAAACCTAATAGAGATCATAGCGGTAATTCCACCAGATGAAGGCGGATTCACAATAAGAGAAATTGGAGCCTTTGACGACGACGGAAATTTGATTGTTATTGCAAATTGCCCGGATACCGAAAAAGTAATCATAACTACAGGTGCAGCAGGCGAAGTCAAGCTAGTAATTTATATGGAGATTGCAAACGCCGAAGTAATCGAACTAAAAGTCGACCCTTTCACAGTATCGGCCACAAAAGCCGACCTTGAAAATCACGACAGGGACCCAGGCGCACACAAAGGGCAATTTGCAGATAATGGTCAATTTATTTCGCACGTCGGAAACCAGGATATACACGTTACGCCAGGAATGGTGGCAAACTACGACAAAGCCTTTATAGGCTTATCCGAGCATATAGAAAACTTAGAAATTCACGTTACAAAAGACCAAAAAGACGGTTGGGAAAACGCCAAAAACAAAGCAGAAAAGAACGAACAATGCCTATTATCAATTGGTATAGACCTATCAGATATACAAGGAAAATTAAAAAGGCTAGAAGACGGAGTTTTCAACGATATTACGGGCAATCCTTTTACGGTAAACTTTAAGGACCTAGAAGGAATAAAACTAATTAAAGGCAACTACAATAAAAGTAAAAACCGTATAGAGTGCTAAAAATGGGAAAACACGCAGCCACAAAGAAAGAAATTTCTTGCATAGTTGCGCACCTTTTCCAAAGCCTAGAATTGCCCTGTAAAGAGTGTAGCGAAGATACGGAAGCAATTATTATAAAAGGCGAAACTTATAACGGTAAAAAAGCGACAATGTATATCGAAGAAGAAGGCGTGTTTTATCTTGCAGGAGATAAAGAGATCGAGGAAGAACTACAAGCTATAAGGGGCGGCAGGTGCATATATGATAGAAATAGATAAAGACTTTCAGCTACTTACAAAGGCGAAAGACCTTGCAAATCATACTATAAAAATTACGGACAATCCAAGGAGATTTCCGAAGAAGTACCGCTTTACCTTTGTAAACCGTATGCAAAATATAAGTTTGGATATATACGAGCTTATAAATACGGCAAACGAGCTTAACACAAACGACGAAGAAGCACTAAAAGAAAGATTGAAATTACAGAACCTAGCGATAACAAAGTGTAAAACTTTGTTATTTTTAATCACTCTATGCTTGGAAAATGAAAATATAAGTATTGACGACCGCCAAGCCGAGTATTGGGCTAGATATGTATTAAGTGTCAAAAACATGGCCGTTAGCTGGCACATGAAGGACAAAAGAAGAAAATAACAAATTTGGGGAATGGCTTGTAACGTCCAATTCGTACAACGTCCGCAATGTCAACAGCGACGGTTCCTTGAACTGGAACAACGCGCGCAATGGCAACAACGGCGTTCGCCCGCTTAGATAGTAAGTTCGACCGAGTAAGCGAAAGCAGAAAGCAATACCCTATCAATCAAAGGAAGCCATTTCCCACCGTAAAGGTAAACACAGGATAATTGATACCCAAGCACCGCACAAAAAAGGTAAGACGGGCAAGGAGTTATACACAATTAGAGATAAAAAAATGAAATATTATAGAGATTTAACGGAATTCGAGAGCCTACGCAAAGCCTTTAATAAGGCAAAACTTGGTAACAGGGAAAAAGAAAGCGTAGCCAGATTCGAAAATAACCAGATAGAAGCTATTTTATACTTACAACATCTTTTAAGGACGGGAAAGTACAAAACTTCGGAATACTACGAATTTTACGTCTACGAACCCAAGAAAAGACTTGTAAAAACAAATAGTTTTAAAGATAAGGTAGCACAGCAAGCGCTATGCGAAGAGGTGGTAAGACCTATCCTAAAAAATGTACTAATCAAAGATAATTACGCTTCGCAGCCGAAGAAAGGAACGCACTTTGGACTAGAGAGATTACAAGGCTTTTTAAGAAATTACTATTTTTCAAGAAAAGCAAAAATGGAAAAAGAGCGAAGAAGCGAAGGGAAAAAGCCAAGCAAAGAGGATATAAAAAGCTATTCGACAGGCTATGTTTTGAAATGCGATATAAAAAAGTATTTTTACAACATACAGCATAAAGAATTAAAAAGAATGGTTAGAAGGTATTTCCACGAACAAAACGTCAAATGGTTAATAAACCACATTATAGATTCAGACGTGGACCCGGGAATTCCTATAGGAAATCAGCTTTCACAATGGCTAGCCCTATTATTTTTGAACGATATGGACCATCTTATAAAAGAACGCTTAGGAATAAAATATTATGGCAGATATATGGACGACTTCTACTTGATCCACGAAGACAAAGACTACTTAAAGTATTGCTTAGGAGAAATAGAAGAGTATCTAAAGGGAATTGGACTTGAACTTAATCAAAAGACACAAATTTTCCCACTTCGCCACGGTATAGATTTTCTAGGATTTCACACCTACTTGACAGAAAGCGGCAAAGTAGTTCGAAAGTTAAGGCGTGGTAGCAAAAATCGAATGAAAAAGAAAATCCGTAAGTATGCAAGTATGCTTGAAAAAGGAGAAATTACACCAGATGAAGTGGAAAAGTCTTACAAATCTTGGAAGGCCCACGCTTCACACGGCGACTGTTACTACCTAATAAAGAAAATGGACCAATACTACAATCAAAAAATCGTAAAGGAGAAATTAAATGGCGCAAAAATTAAGTAATTTGCCGGTTGGGGCAAAGGTCAAAGATAATCTTTCCAAATATAATGGCAAGCCTATAATTTGGAAAATTGCGGACAAAAATCACAACGGATACCCTTCAAATTCGGTAACTTTAATTACTGATAGAATAATTTCTTTTAAAGCCTTTGACGCCCAAGAGTCAAGAAATAGTAATAGCGACAGAAGAGATTATGGAAACAATAATTATAGATATTCAAACTTGCTTCAATGGTTAAATAGTGATAAAAATAGTTGGTACACAGCCCAGCACGGAGCCGACGCTCCGCCATCAAGCAGCAATGTTTGGGACAGACAAAATCCATACGATACCGAGCCAGGATTTTTATATAACTTTTCAGCAAATTTCAAAGAAGCTATGCTGGAAACCAGCCTAAAAACCGTTAGGCACAGCCTAGATGGCGGAGGAAGCGAAAGCGTAGTTAGCAAAATGTTTTTGGCTTCAAGCACAGAAGTTGGCCTAGCTAACGAAGGCGGAACAGCAGAAGGCAGCAAATTTCCGATATTTGATAGCGACGCAAGCAGAAAAGCATACCCAACCCAAGAAGCAGTAAGCAAAAGCACCTATAAAACTAGCGGGTTAAATTCTTCTAGTTCTTGGTATTGGTGGCTTAGAACCCCTTATACGTCCCATTCGTACTACGTCCGCTATGTCTACAGCGACGGTTCCTTGTACTGGCACCGCGCGCGCTATGGCAGCAGCGGCGTTCGCCCGCTTTGCAATCTACAATCCGGAATCTTGGTATCTAACGATACAGATTCGGACGGAGCATACACTATAGAGTGGAATCAACCCCCTACAACACCTACAGGAATTACAGTACCAACAAAAGTACAAGCAGGAAAAACCGTAGAAATTACTTGGGGCAGTTCGACCGACCCAGAAGGAAATTCGGTAGGATATACACTTGAAAGAAAAGTGGACGAAAGAAGCTACGACAGGATATACAAGGGAATTAACAGAAGCTACAAAGATACAATCACTAAAGGGTGGCAAAAAGTAAGCTACAGGGTCAAGGCCTACGACAATTACGGCTTAGAATCCGGCTACGCTACTTCCAACGAAAGAATGGTAAACAATAACGAAGATCCGGTTATAAATTCAAATTCAAGCAGCAGCCTTGGAACAAAAGCCGGAGCCTTTAGCCTTGCTTATAGCGTTACCGACCCGGACGCAGGGCAAAGCCTAACCGTCAAAGAATATCTTAACGGGGTAGAAAAAAGGAGCTTTACCGCAACTTCCGGAACTAACTATAATTTTAATATTTCAAGTACAGAATGGCTAGAAATACTAAACGGAGAACAAACTATAAAAATTATAGCTACTGATAGTGAAGGCGGACAAAGCGAAAAAGAATTCAAGTTCTCAAAGAACGAAACCGAAATTCTTTTCGAGTTAAAGCAACCGCTAGATTCCGACGCAATGGTAACAAAAGCCCTACTAACACTTATAGGAAAACTTCCAAGTGGAGCAGTAAGCAAAATTGAAATTTGCAACAATGGATACGACAAAAACCCTACTTGGGAAGATGTAACTTTGAAAGTGGAAAAAGGTTCTAAAATCTTTTTATCAAACAAAACAAAGACAGCTAGCAAGTGGGGCGTAAATATCCGCGTATCAGTCAAAAGAAACGGAGCCGAAGGCGAGTGCTACATTTCTTCTACTGGCGGTAACTTTGAGTAGAAAGGTGGCCTAGCATGGCAGTAACACACAGGAAAGATTCGATAATCGAAATCAAGAAAGAAAAAGCCGAAAAACAGAAAGGCTTTATGGCGGTTGGAAAACAAATCGCCAAGATTACCGTTGACGTGAACGAAAAAGAAAAAATCATAGAAACTTTAGGCAAACAATTTGCAATGCAAATGCTAGAAATTAGTAGACTAAAAAAAGAAATTGCAGAATTAAAAGGGGGTAAATGATGGACTTTTTAAAATTGGCTTGGGAATATCAATGGATCACAATAGAAGAGTTAAAAACTCTAGTAATAACAAAGGCTACACCTTGGGGAGATATTACCCCGGAAGAATTCAAAATAATTACTGGCCAAGAATTCGAACAATAAGGCGGCCGCTATGAATGAAGCGAACTTAATAATTGGCTTGGTTGCTACCGTGATAGGTATAATTTCGACGGTAATCGCATACCAAAAAGGGTTGAAAACCGAGTCAAAAAAAGACGGTGAAGAGTCGGCAACAATTAGTCAGCAAATATCACATTTAAGCGAAGCTATAAACGAGATCAAGTCGACTACAAAGGAAACTAATCAATCTATTAGCAAGTATGCCGAAAGAATTATAAAACTTGAAGCGCAGCAATTAAGCACAGAAAAAAGGATAGACAGCATAATGAACTTAATTAATGAAAGGGGCAATCAAGTTGTATAAATTAGCAATTACATTTTTGCTAGGTGCAGCAAGCTTCTTTTTAGTAACTTTTTGTCTTAAAAAAATCTTAGAAAGCAAAAAGAAAAAGGGAAATAAAGGCGGAAGAAAACCAGAATTTAAAAAAATAGTGGTGGCTTCCGTCTTAACCACCTATTTTTTAGGAGTAGGATTTGGGGCCTATATAGTTTTTAAGTACGACTATAGCCAACTGGCCCCTTGGCTTACCTTTATAGGCGCACCGACTACAGGCGCTATACTTTCTTATTGCTATGTAATTAGGACAGAAAATGCTATAAAATTGAAGCAGCTTTACCCAGAAGAAACAGAAGGTTATACAGTAGACGTAAATAACACCAGCGTATAGGGGGCAAGATGAATAATAAAGAATTCATAGCTAAAATAGGGCCACTAGCCAAGGCGGAAGAAGAAAGAAGCGGAGTATTAGCAAGCCTAACTATAGCCCAGGCTATACTAGAAAGCGGTTGGGGCAAATCCGGACTTACCGTAAAAGGTAACGCACTTTTCGGAATTAAGGCTGGCAGCAACTGGCACGGAAAAGTTTATAACACTAAAACCCAGGAGTGCTTCGACGGAAGAAACTTCGAAACCATAACCGCAGGATTTAGGGCCTACAATTCTTGGGCGGAATCAATCAAAGATCATAGCGAACTACTAACCGGACTTAGCAGGTATAAAAAAGTAGTGGGCGAAAAAGACTACAAAAAAGCTTGTAGAGAAATTCAAGCCGCAGGATACGCGACCGACCCTAACTATGCAAATAAATTAATACAAATTATAGAAGAAAACAATCTTAACCAATGGAACGCGGCTACAAGTGCTGCGGGAATAGGAGTAAGCGGGAAAATGAATGTAAATGATTTTATAAAAAAGCTATACAACATAAAAAATAACTATAGGACAATTTACGCTTGGGGGTGCTTCGGCGGAATAATGACAAATTCCATGGTTGAAAATAAAGCCAAGCAATACCCATATATGTATGACGCAGCAACAAAAGCAACAATGAAGAGAGCGGGCAGCCAAGGAGCCTTCGGCTTTGATTGCGTCAATCTAATTAAAGGTATTCTTTGGGGTTGGAATGGAAACAGGAACGCAACTTGGGGCGGCGCAGTCTATGCAAGCAATGGCGTTCCGGATATTTCAGCGGACGGAATGATAAATAAGTGTATAGGAGTATCCTCAAACTTTAATAACATACAGCCAGGCGAAGCGGTATGGCTTCCGGGCCATATAGGCGTATATGTAGGAAATGGAAGGGTTATAGAGTGTACCCCAAAATGGACTAATGGAGTACAAGAAACCGCACTTTTAAACCACGGACCTATAGCAGGCCTTAACGGCAGGCGTTGGAGTAGGCACGGAAAAATTCCTTATATCAACTACAATGCAGGATACCAACCACAAAGGCCAAGTACAGGCAGCAAGAAAACTAACACAGAAGTAGCAAAAGAGGTGCTAGCCGGTGCTTGGGGTAACGGAAACGAAAGAAAATCCAACCTAGAAGCAGCAGGCTATAACTACCAGCAAGTACAAGCCGAGGTAAACAGGCTTTTAAGCGGAGCGAAGCAGCCAGAACCTAGAAAATCAGTATCAGAAATAGCAAAAGAAGTGCTAGAAGGTAAGTGGGGCAATGGATCCACACGAAAAAGTAAACTTGAAGCCGCAGGATACAACTATAACCAGGTACAAGCCGAGGTAAACAGGCAATTAAGAAAGCCTACAAAGTCAGTAACCGAGGTAGCAAAAGAGGTTATAGCCGGAAAATGGGGTAATGGCAGTGAAAGAAAAAGAAAACTTCAAGCCGCAGGATACAATTATAACCAGGTACAAGCCGAAGTAAACAAATTAGTATAAGGAGAAATAAGAATGGAAAATACATTAAATACAGCGCTTACAGCCTTAATAATAGCAGTAGTACCAATACTAGCTACTTTTTTAGCTAATGTTTTAAATTATCAAGCCCAGAAGCTAAAAGAAGAAAACAAAGGGACAAAGCAAGAACAGCTAAATAAATATATAGATCTTGCTACAAAAACAATAATTGACGTAGTAAAAGCCGGAGCGCAAAAGACAGTAGATACGCTTAAAAAGAATGGCCAATTCACAAAGGAAAGGCAAGAAGAAGTTTTCAACGAAGCCAAAAAAGAAATAATAAAAATACTTTCAGAAGACACAAAAAAAGCACTTGAAGAAGCTTACGGCGACGTGAACGCATGGCTAGAAAACACAATCGAAGCCGAAGTTAAAAATTTAAAATTATCCAAATAGATATACTCACTTTACACTAAAAAGGGGCTTAGCGGCTAAACGCTAGGCCTTTTTTTAGTGCTTAAAAAACTTTAAAAAACTTTTTAAAAAAAGCTTGACAAAATTATACGCTTAGCGTATAATTTAAGTAGAAAGTAAGAAATGCTTTAAAATAATAATTGCAAGGAGAATTTAAAATGACAAAAGAACTAAAAGCTTATGAAAACAGAAAAGATTACACAGTAAAAGGCGAACAATACGACAAAGGACTAGAAGATTTATTTTTAAATTTGCAAGCAACAGCTAGTATCGACCACACAGTATATATCGATACTGTAACTGGCGATATAGACGCAATGCCATCTTGCGACTTTAGAAGCTTAGCTGACACTTACTACGGTAGAAAAATAGGCGTGCTTGATTGGAAAGCAGAAGGCGGCGACTCAAGACTAGGCGAAGCTTATACTTATGATGAGCTAGAAGATTATGCAAGCGAAGAAGATATAAAAGAATTAAGAAAAAAGTTTGAAGAAGAACATAAAGACGATCTAGACTCATACGATGATATTGAAGATTTTTATAGCGACTTCGCAGATGATTACAAAGAATTTTTATTCAACGCTGAAAATGAAGCTATAGACAAGGGCGTAGATGAATTTGCTAGAGAGTCAATCGATATTTATATAGATCAATTTGAAGAAGCTTACGCAGCACTTTTAGAAAATAAAGAATTTTAATAATAGCCCCGCAAGGGGCTTGGGGGTTAGCACATATTAAAGAATTTAAAGGAGATTAAAGATGTTAAGCGAAACAAGATATATAGAAATTAAAGTAAAAATCGACGCAGAAGAATTACTAGATATGTTTAGAGAGGTTGACGAACAGGGCGAGCCAGTCAATGAAACAGTAAGGCTAGAAATTAACGAAGAAGGCGAAGCAGAGTTTATGAACGACAATTGCTATGGCAATGATGATACAATCTTTACTCAAACTTTTGAAAGATATGATTGGCTAGACGATCCAAACGAAGAAGTTATCATGTCCTACTGGGTAGACGCTCTTAATTCTTGCTATCATGATGATATTATCGAGCCAGAGTCATGCTATACAGAGGAAAACGAAGAAGGCGAAGAAGTGTTTATAAAGTCTAAATATAGATTTGATTTAGAGTTCTATGCAAACGAATATCATAATTAAAAAAGCCCTCACATAGAGGGCTTAATTCCCCGCTAATGCGGGTATAAAATTTTTTGCTCTTAACTTTTAAAAAGTAGAGCCACCTCCGCTAATGCGGATAATTTATAATTTTATTATAATTCGAAAAATAAAAATTGTCAAGGAGGATATATGACGAAAAAAAAGACAAGCGAAGCCCAGGCGAGGGCGCGCGACAAGTGGGACAGCAAAAATAAGTACAATAAGACAAAAAGAAGCTACAGAAGCGGCTGCAAAAACTATATACTAAAATACGCCGACAAAGAAGAACTAAAAGAAGTTAAAAGTTGGATAGAAAAAGCCGAAAAAGTAGAAACAAATGGTTCTGACGGAATAAAAAATAGACTAACTCAAGCTGAAATCGAAAAAGCAGACGCAATTATAATTGCAGCTGACAAAAAAGTAGAAACTGCAAGATTTAACGGCAAAAAATTAATCCAAAGACCAGTTTCAGACGGTATTAGAAAGGCTGATGAACTTGTAGATAGGGCCATCAAGGGTGAAGCAAATATCTATCACGAAGAAGGCGGTCAGACTCAAACTTATAGCGAAGGAAAGCAATCAATAGGACAAAAAATCTACGGAGATTTGATGAATGGTATAAGTCATATGCTTCCATTTGTAATTGGCGGTGGTATTTTACTTGCAATATCCTTCCTTTTTGAGAGATTTGTAGGAGATGAGTCCACAGTCTTTACCTTCCTTAACGGACTTGGAGGAGATGCTTTTTCCTTCTTGATTCCAATCCTTGCTGGCTACATTTCCTACTCAATAGCTGACAGGCCAGGGCTAATGCCAGGTATGGTTGCAGGTCTTATGGCAAGTCGTGGTGCAGGATTTATCGGTGGTTTAATTGGCGGTTTTATAGCAGGTTACGTTGTAAACTTCCTTAAAAAAGCAACTAGAAATCTTCCAAAATCCGTAGAAGGTCTTAAACCAATGTTAATTTACCCAGTTCTTGGACTATTAATTGTTGGTGCAATCATGTTTTTTGTGGTTGACCCAATATTTACTGGAGTAAATAATTTTATCAACAATTGGCTAATGAGTTTATCAGGCACAAACATGGTGCTTTTAGGAGCTATTCTTGCAGCGATGATGGCAATAGACATGGGTGGGCCAATAAACAAAGCAGCTTACGCCTTTGCAATCGGAGCTTTTACAGACACTGGCATAGGAACTTTTATGGCAGCAGTAATGGTTGGCGGAATGGTGCCACCAATTGCAATAGCCATTGCAACTACATTTTTCAAAGATAAATTTAACGAAGAACAAAAGAAAACTACAGTCACAAACTATATTCTAGGAGCATCATTCATCACAGAAGGAGCTATACCATTTGCGGCAGCAGAGCCACAAACAGTCCTTCCATCATGTGTTATAGGATCAGCCATAGCGGGCGCTATAGTAGGTCACTTTGGCATAAATGCACCAGCTCCACACGGTGGAATTTTTATCCTACCAGCTATGGGTTCGCTTAACCAAGCCCTATTATTCGTCGTAGCAGTAGTAATAGGTGCAATCATAGGAGGCATAATCTTAGGTACAATAAAGAAAAAACCAGAAAATATTGGATAAATATAAAAACTTAAAAATAATCGCTAATATATAAAAATATCAGAAACCTAGCTTTCTGGTATTTTTTTGTCCAAAAACTAGTAAAATATTCCTAGACTATACTGTTATGAAAATCAGGGGGGATTATGAATAAAGCCGCAGTTTTACACCTTAGTGAGAGTTTTATGGCAAGTGCTAAAAGTGAGGATATTTTAAATATTAGAATTAGGACCGATAAGGAAGATAACCTTGACCTTAGTCTTTTATATACTTATAAATTTGATGAACCACGCAAATGGGAAGAAATAGATATGGAGAAGACTTTTGAAGATGAACTTTTTTCTTATTATGAAGTTAATTTAAAAGTTTCTGATAAAAGAATCGCCTATATTTTTAAAATAAAAGAAGAAAAGGAGACCTATTATCTTTGTGAAAATGGAATTCATAATGATTATGATTTTGAAAACTTTTATTTCACATCTTTTCATATGCCATATATCAACGAGGCTGACCTATTTGAGCCTGTGGAATGGATGCAAGATGCCCTTTTCTATCAGATTTTTCCTGAAAGATTTAGGAGGGGAGACTTTTCTAAAGATGATTCTTATATCAATCAAAATTGGGGAGATTTGCCAAGGATAAAAAAGATTTCGAAAACCTAGTGGAAAAAGCTCACGAAATGGGAATAAGGATAGTCCTAGATGCTGTATTCAACCATATGAGCCACAAAAATCCAATCTTTGTTGATGTAAGAGAAAAAGGCAAAAATTCTGAGTATTTTGATTGGTTTTTTACTGAAGATGATTTTGTTGATATAGAAAGAATAAACTATGAAACTTTCGCCCACGTTTATAATATGCCAAAGCTAAACACTTCTAAGAAAGATGTTCAGGATTATTTAATAAAAATCGGCAAATACTGGATAGAAGAATTTGATATTGACGGATGGAGACTTGATGTGTCAGATGAAGTAAGCCACGATTTTTGGAAGAGATTTAGGAAGGAAATCAAAACTGCTAAGGCAGATGCTGTTATTATCGGAGAAAACTGGCACAATGCAGAGGCTTTCCTTAGGGGAGATGAGTTTGATTCTGTTATGAATTATGCTTTCACGAACACTGCTCTTGCTTATTTCAAAGAGAAAATTGATGCCAAAAAAGCAAGTGATGACCTAAATATGGTTATGATGAGAAATAGGGAAGCGGCAAATAGGATGATGTTAAACTTCCTAGATACCCATGATACGCCTAGATTTATTACAGAAATTGGAGGGGATAGGGAAAAGTTTTTGGCTAGCCTTGCTATGAGTACGGTTTATATGGGAGCTACTTCTATTTATTATGGAACAGAAGCCCTGCTTGAAGGGGGCAAAGACCCAGATTGTAGGAGGGGATTTCCTTGGGATAAACTAGGTGAAAACAAGGCCTTCACAGAAAAAGTCAAGGGAATTTTAAAGGTAAAAAACCATCCTGCCATAAAAAATGGCAATATAAAAATTTATAGTTAGGATAATATCCTAATAATAGAAAGATTTGACCATAAAACAAGGCTAAGCCTTGCTATAAATCTAGGCTATGAAAAAGATTTTATTCTTGAAGAAAATAGTATAATTTTCTCAAATAATTATCAAAATAATATCCTAGGAAAAAATAGTTTTGTAATTTGGCAAGATAACAAAATTTCCTTGTAAATTTTATTCAACTTTAAATAAAAAACAAAATTTATAGAAGACTTGAAACTATGCGATTATATAAGTGAAAATTTTCTTATAAATTTAATCTTGACTAATTTACTATGAATTGTATAATTAGACTATAATAAAATTGACGTTAAAAAGAAGAGAGCACAAAGAAGAATTTTACAGAGAGGTTATTTTGCTGAGATTAACTAAAGGATTTTTGTGTTTATGCATCTTTAAGTTGGGCTTATGAAATTAGTAGTAGGTTCCAGGATCGCCTGTTATAGCGAGAGGAGTTTATTGACTCTGGTTTGAGGTTCCTATTTTTATAGGAATGAATAAAGGTGGAAACACGGTTACACTCGTCCTTTTTTGAGGGGCGAGTTTTTTTACGTTTTTTTATGAAATAATGAAGGGAGATATTATGAAATATTTAGCACTATTAGTAGGCTTGGCACTTTTCTATGGCCTAAGCCTTATGAAAAAGAAGGGCCTATCCTTCTCAATTAGAGTAATCACTGCATCAATTCTTGGAATTGGTTTAGGCTTTATCTTTAAGGGAGAAACAGAACTATTTGGAATTTTTGGGGAAATTTATGCAAATATGCTATTTGCTCTTGTAATTCCTTTGCTTTTGGCATCTGTAATTAAGGTTGTTATATCAAATGAGTCTATAAACAGGCTTAAATCAATTGGTCTAAAGACTGTTGGGATATTAAGTCTTCACAATGTTCTAGGATCAATTCTTGGGGTAATTTTAGCTGTTATCTTTAAAATCGGTAAAGATTCTAATATTCCTCTACCAGAAGCAGCAGAAGCCAGGGAAGTACCTACATTTGCTGAGGCAGTTGTTGATTTCTTCCCAAAAAATATTATAGATGATGCTGCAAATGGCAGGGTTATTCCTATAATTGTCTTTGCAGTCCTAATCGGTTTTGTGGTTTTGGCCCTAATTGAAAAAGGAAAAGAAAAGGAAGTTAAGCCATTTGTTGACTTTATTTTTGCTTTTTCTGAAATAATAAACAGGCTAGTAAGCCTTGTGACAAGCTTTACCCCATATGCAGTCCTATCCTTAATTGCATCTGCTATAGCAAGAATAGATTACACTGCAATAAAGCCATTGGTATCAATTTTGATCCTAACCTATGTGGCTAGCTTTATCCATTCCTATGTCACAACAGGTGCTTTAATAAGCATCTTTGCTAAGTTAAACCCATTTAAGTTTTTCAAGAAAAACTTTTCTGTGCAGGCAATTGCCTTTACAACCCAATCTTCAGTAGGATCTATCCCTGCAAATGTTGACAACCTAGAGAAAAACCTAGGTGTATCAGAAGAAATCGCATCTTTTGTGGCACCCGCAGGCGCTACCATGGGAATGCCAGGTTGTGCAGGATTTTGGCCAGTAATGACTGCAATTCTTACAGCAAATGTCCTAGACCTTGGCTACGGAACGGGCGATTACCTAAATCTAATCCTTGTAGCCCTTCTTGTATCACTAGGTACAGTAGGAGTCCCAGGCACAGCGACAATAGCAACTACAGCAGTCTTTGCAGCCATGGGTCTACCAGTAGAAATGGTAGTAATCCTAGCCCCAATCTCATCCCTAGCAGACATGGGAAGAACAGCCACAAACGTGACCGCAGCATCATCCGCAGCCGTAATAGTTGGTGCAAGTGAAGGAGAACTTGATAGGGAGATTTATAATAGCTAATTAAAATAAAATAATTTGTGTAATTTAAGTTAATCTTAGAAATAAAAAAGGAGATAATAGGTAAGCTTACGCTTATAATCTCCTTTTTTTATACCATTTTAAACTAGAACAATCTGAATATTATTTTTCTCAAGCATCTCAATAGTATCCCTATCAAGGTCGCTATCGGTGATGACAATATCAATTAGGCTAATTGAACCTATTCTAAAGTTTGCTGTTTTAGAAAATTTGGATGAATCACAGACTAAGATATTTTTGCTTGTAGATTCATTAATCATATACTGATTAATTTCCATCTCATCCATTAGGGAAGTTGTAAGTTCGCCTTCTTTGCTAACTCCGGAAATTCCTATTATTGTAATATCTGAAGCTAAGGTCTTAAGGTTATTTATAGCAAAAGAACCGGTTAGGGCATTTTTAGGATAAGTGATTTTGCCGCCAGTTAAGGTTACAGTGACCAAGGGATCAATGTCAAGGAAAAGAGCTCTAGCATTATTTGTAATCACATTTATCCTCTTGCCATGTAGGTATTTTAGTACCAATAGGGCAGTTGAAGAGGAGTTAATAAATAAGTCGTCATACTCTTCGATAAATTCTGCACATTTTTTGGCAATCCTATCTTTTTTATCTTCTAAAACAAGATTTTTTTCATCTTTTTCTTCATTAATTTTAGCACCACCGTAAAATCTTTGAACTTTTCCTATGGACTCAAGATAGCTAAGGTCTCTTCTTATTGTTATTTCAGATACATCGAAAGCTTCGACCAGCTCCTGTGTGCTTATTTCATTATTTTCTTTTATATAATCAAGAATATTATTTCTTCTGTTATTAACAATTGATTTTTTGATTTTCATATTTGCCTCATATAAGTATTCTTATTTATATGATAATACTGTTTGGGTAAAAAATCAAAAAAATCATTAAAATATGTAAAAATTTATTTCGTCCCTTTAAAAACAATCAAACAATCAACATATAAACTTTCGTTTAGAATGATTTATTTTATAAATATTTGGTTTTTGAGCATAAAATCATTAATTAATATAAAAACAATCAAAAAGAACATAAAATATATGATAAAAACCGTATTTTTCTCTTGACCAATCATATAAAACATTATATCATATTAGCAGATAGAAGAACGTTAATCTTAATTACGGAGGAATTATATGAGTCAAGTTAATGAAATTACAAGAGAAAAGTGGATATTAGGCGCTTTTCCAGAATGGGGAACCTGGCTAAACGAAGAAATAGATGAAGAAGTTGTAGAAAAAGGTACTTTTGCTATGTGGTGGATTGGTTGTACAGGAATTTGGTTTAAAACTGAAAATGACACCAACATCGCAATAGACTTATGGTTTGGAAATGGTAAGAGAACTAAAAAAGTTAAAGAAATGCAGCCATACCATCAAATGAGAAATATGACTGGTGGTAAAGCTTTACAACCAAATCTAAGAGCAAGTCCTATAGTTTATGATCCTTTCGCAGTTACAAAGGTGGATGCAGTTTTATCTACCCACTATCACAACGATCATATAGATCCATTCTTTGCTGCAGCGGTTCTTAAAAATTG
>QWCK01001019.1_pt1 | contig 44307 bp, 35 predicted proteins | sample 1972571 | NCBI WGS metagenome assembly QWCK01 (sample SAMN09866710, study PRJNA288562) | Human gut metagenome isolate term2_stool, whole genome shotgun sequencing... | isolation source: gut | host: Homo sapiens | place: USA: California | reverse complement strand
ATCCTCAACAGATACTTTTCTTTTGGACATAAAATATGCTCCCTCCTAAGTGACAAGTTTTTATTATTTCACTTGTCTACCTAGAAGGGAGCATATCAAAAAGGATGATCGGAACGAACGAAAGCCCTTTTTTGAGTTTTCGGAAATATCTGATAATAACGCGAAAACTTATAGTAAATATAACTAAACCTAATACTAAAATAACTACTCCGGCACAAAAATATAAGTTCCCCTCGCTTCCAAGGCTAACACCTATTCCTTTACTAGTTCCGGTGACCAGTACAACCCCTATGGAAAACCAAGCTGGGGATATTACTCCTAGAATTGCGATCCATATTAGAGCGATCAAAGTTAGAAATCCTCGTTTCGAGAAAGTCCACATAGAAAAACCTTCTTTTTTCATATTTTTGTATTTTATGGTTGCAGTATATTGTCATTCTTTCTCTTTATTACTTAAACAGGTGATGATAATGGAGAAAAAACGGCAAAAGATGTGGGCGGCATCGGCAATGCTGACGGTAAACGCGCCCCGCGCTTTGATGTTCTGCACGGTCTTATGGGTTTCGGTGAGATTCAGGGCAACGGAGTCCCGCTCCTGCATGGTGCCCCATGCGGCATTCATCACATTCACGCTGCCGTCCTCGTTATAAGTCGCAACCATCAGAACCGGCATAGGGAAAATACCCTCGGTGATTTTCAGCTTTGTTCTCATGACAACTTCTCCTTGTGATCATATTGGGAATGTTAAGATAATTGTTGCTTTGAGAGCAATTCTAATTAACAAATTACCATTTGTCAACTTGCTCTTTGAGAGAGGAGAAATCCTTTTCTCAAAGGGCTTTTCTATTTATACGGATATTCGCAAACTACAAGATAAAACCAAAACTTCATGGATGACTACCATTTGCACGTCGGGGATTGCTGCTATCCTATATGTGAGTTTGCTGAAAAATGCAAATTTATAAAGGTAAAACAGTGTGAAAAGATCCTGCGGCTTTGGCTGCGGGAGCTTTTCGTTTCCGGGTTTGTCACGGACAGGGCGGGAAAGCGGGTTCAAACACGGCATACCTTTTCGTTATAATAGAACCAAAGAATAATTCTGTAGAGCAAAAGGGGGACGCGTATGAAAAATGGGAAACGGGCGGTAAGCTTTATTTTGGCGGTGGTGCTGTTGTGCACATCGTTTGCAGGATGCGGCATGGTGCAGCAGGACAAGGCGTATTTGGAGCAGGTGGCGGCGGCCGTGACGGAGACGCAGAGCATTTTAAAGGATGTGGAAGCTGCGGCGGACGAGCTTTCCGGGCAGAGCAGCATTGTGTATGAGAATTCTGTGAATGCAGAGGGCTTTGACGTGCTTGGCGAGTATTATACGTTGTGCACGGAGAAACTAAACGCGCTTAACGACGCGGTGGGCGCGGTGCGGCAGCAGATGCAGAGCCTCGAGCGCTGCGACGCGCCGAAGACCGAAAAAGGCAAGGCTGTGGAAGCGGAGCAGAAAGCTTACTTTGAGGACGCACTTGAGGTGATCGGCGGCATTCAGGAGGCGCTGATATTTTACACGGCGCAGTATGACGCTTTGCAGCCGCTTGTAACGGCTACGGTCGGCGACCGCAGCGACGAGCAGGCGTACCTCATTTCCGTTTACGAGGCGGCGGGCAATGTGAAAACGGCGCTCAGTACGTTGGACACGCCGGAGTGGCTCAATGATCTGTGGCCGAAATACGTTGCAAACCTTGATGTGATGACGAAATACATGGAATCGCGCTCGTGGGGCCTTGCATGGTCGGACGTTTTGAGACTGTATTCCGCAAACCAGCTTATCTCGCGCGTGGGCATTACTTCCGGGCGGCACGAGGAGACGATGTTCGATTTATACAGCCGCGAATATAACCACGCCGCGTTTTTGCTCGATGAGAACCTCGACGCGTATGCGGATGAGATATTGGCGGCCTGCGAGGGCGGCAAAGATGTTGGCGCGTATGACGCGCAGGCGCCGATCGTGTTCTCGGACTACTCGACCGTGGAGGAGATTTTTCCGAATTTGTACCCCTCGATGGACTCGGCGATCAACCTGCTTTTATATACGGACAAGGGCTACACCGACGTGATGGTGACGGCGGAAATTGCGGGCTTTACGCAGAAATATGAGCAGAAAGTGACGCTGACGCCGGAGATGACGTATTTGATGATCAAGCCGCCGGTGCTCACCGATATGCCCGACCTTTCAACGACGAAGGACACGCAGATGACGCTGCGTGTGGAAAACACGATCACGGGCGAGGCGATTATTCAGGAGACGAAGAACATTGAGCTACACAGCGTATACGATTATAAAAATTACAGCGATGAATTCGGCATCATCCAGAACGACAACATCTTGGCGTGGATGACGCCGGAAACGGACGGCATTTTGCAGGTGCGCCGTAATGCGGTATCGTGGCTGGAGCAAAGCTTCGGCACGGAATACGGTATGCTGCCGGGGTATCAGCCGGCGTACGGCTTTACGTCCGACCAAGGCGCGTACATCACGTATTATCAGGTGGCGGCGATACAGAGCGCCATCAGCAACATGGGCGTGCGCTACAACATGGGGCCGTATTCGTTCAGTGCGAGCCAGCGCGTTTTGATGCCCGACGCAGTTTTAGAGAACGGCTCCGGAATTTGCATCGAAACGGCGGTTTTAATGGCGAGCGTGTTGGAATCCGCAAGCATGCACGCGATGATTGTGTTCACGCCGGGACACGCGCAGACGGCGGTGGAAACGTGGAGCGGCTCCGGGCAATACTTCCTCATTGAGACGACGATGCTGCCGTTTACGGCGACGCAGGACGCGCTGCAGTCGCTCATTCAGCCACTGAGCGCGGAGGAATGGGCGAACTACTTGTACAACAAAGAGCAGGAGGCGCAGCAATCCGGCGGCATGGTGTATGTGGTGGATTGCGATTTGGCGCCGGTGCTGAACATTCAGGGGTTAAACTACTGAGGAGACAAACATGACACGAACGAAACGAATGACGGCGGCTGTGCTGACGCTTGTATTGCTTTTGAATTTTGCGGGCTGCGGCGCGAAAAACGCGCTGTTTGACCGAGTGAGCGGCGCGGGAAAATTTGCGGCGAAAAGCCTGACGATTTACGAAGAAAAAGGAAGCTTTGCGGCGGAACCGAAAACGGTGCGGGACGCAAAGCAAGCGGAAGAAATTTTTGGCGCGTTGAAAGATGTGACGCTCGGCGAAGTTGTAAAGACGGACGACAAATACATGCGGTATATTTTTACATTTGCGGACGCAAGCGGCAGCAAAATGAGCTTTACGCTGCGTGAGGACGGGTGTGTTGTATTAGGCGGCAAGACATATGATGCGCTCGGCACGGACACGGTGTTTGAGGCAGCGGGGATAGACCCGGACGAGGAGACGGCGGAATCAAAAACGGAAGCGTTCTCCGAAGCTTCAAATGCGCAGACGGAGCCTGAAGTGACGCCCGAGCCGGAAGTGACCGTGACCCCGGAGCCGACGGCGGAACCGACACCTGAAGCGACGTACACGTTGGTTGATTATGACGGCGGGGTGTTCACGATGCAGCTGCCGCAGGGGTGGCAGATTATGACCGGCGGCGAATACGCGGGCTATTCCATCCGCGCGTGGGACCCGAATGACCCGGATGTGCAGATCTTCTATTACGGTGAGCTTGGCCCGTACTTTAAGAGTGCGGAAGCGAAGGCGCAGTATCAATCGATGAGCACGAGCAATGACCCGCTGACATATTTGCCGGTGCTGGAGGACCCGACGCTTGCGGGGTGCTTAAACGCGATGGACGATTACCAAGACGCTTACGACGGCATCATGCCCCAGAGTTTTGCATTTGCAAAAATTCAAAACATGACAGTTTTGAGCGAAACGCCCATTACGACGCCGCTTGCAAGCTATGCGGTTTCGGAAGCTTCGATCTTAGCGAGCCTCACATCGGAAACAGGGGCGGCCTGCACGGGTGTGTTTGAGGGCAGCATTTTAGATGCGGGCGGCTATGAAATCAACGGTGTGGACGTGACGCCTTCACGCAGTGCCTCGAACATTTTCGGCATCATTGCGCCGGAGGGAAAATTTGAGACGGTGGCGCCGATCTTGATACAGTCTTTGACGAGCTTTACATTTACGGACGAGTACATCCAGGAAGCGATACGGCAAGGAAACATGCAGGCGGAAAACGCGGCCGAGGTTTCGCGCCGGAATAGCGAAATGATGGAGCGTGTTGTGAATGATTTTTGCGAATATATTCGGCAGTAAACGGCGATTAGCGCCGCGAACGTTGCAAAACGTTTAACCACCGTTGACGCGGGTGGCGGTTAATCCTCAACGTAAGGCAAGATCATGTTTTGGAAGGCGTTGAGCATTTTACTGTGGCGAATGACGAAATGGATGGCGGGGGCTTTGCTTTTGGACAGCATGACCCACTCGTTTTCGTGGATTTGAATTTGGATATTGCGGAACGCGGGTTTCTCCGCAAAACGGACGGTGTAGTTTAGGTGCTGTTCAGCGAATATTTTGGTGGCTTTAAGGTGCGCTGTGTATTCTTCATAGGTGTACGTGACGGTGTTTTCGATGAATGCGTTTGAAAGCGAGAGCGTGAGGGGGCTTGCCCGGAACGCTTCTTCGCTTACATGCGGGAGCTCGTCGATGACGGTGTTTGCAGTGAGAATTTGCTCGATATTCTCCGTTTGCTGTTTGAGTGTGGCGTTGATGCTTTCTGCGTCTGCTGCCGATATGCCGCTGCGCTTTAGAATGCGTCCGAGCAGATCTTCCGGCATGGTATAAAGCGGCGGAGCGGAGAGAATGTTTTGCCGTGCGCCGACGGTGGCTGCGTCGTTTTTGAGGAATGCGCGGAACAGATCGGCCTGTGGGGCTTTATAAATTTCCATTAAGGGCTGCGCTTTTTGCAGCAGGTGGTCTGCGATGCGGCGGCTGTGCTGCACCTCTTCACGGTTATTTGTGAAATGGTAATGGCCGTCTTCGTGAAAGCCGTTTATGCACTCGCCGGTGAGCGCGGCGGCGCCGGAGACGTAATGAAAGTGGCAGTAGACGGTGTTCTGCACGCCTTTTAAGTAGTACGGCGAGACCTGCCCCGTCATGTAAATGGGGATCCAGCTCTCTAACCCGAGCATCATTTCTTCAAACGGACGGTCTATGTTGTGGATTATATCGAGATGCAGTCCTTTTCGGAGCGCGACGGCGATGCCGAACATCCATTTTTTACCGAAGTCGAGATCTTCCGCCATATCGGCCATGGGCATATCGCTGCACATGAAAACGGGGGCGGCGGATTTGGAAAGCGCGGTCGCCTTGAAAAAATCGAGCTCGCCCTGCTTCATTTCCTCTATGCCGTAGTAATTGCGCGAGGCAGGGAATCGGAACGGGAGCGAAGGCACCTTAATCTCCCCAAAATGAATGGCTTCGATATATTCATTGAGGTCGAAGGTATCGAGATGCGCGAGAAATTTGGAGACGGACTCGGCATCGCGCTGCTTTGCGGCGCACAGCCACTCAATGAGGAGCGCAGTGTATTGCTCGGGCTTTGTAGGTTGCTCTGCGGGTGTACCGACGAGCGCGCAGAGGGCTTCTTTTTGGTCGTTTTTCAGGCACCGCCTTGTGACATAGCGGCAGACCTGCGTGATGAATTCCTCTGTGTTTGCGGGTTTTCTCTGTCCGGAGCAGACGCGGGAGAGGTAGGATGCGTCGAAATTCATGGCGCGGGAAAGCTCTGCGTAGCTGATGCCGAATGCGGTGAGCAGGTTTTTGAGGTTTTGAACGGCGCTGTCAAAATCGGATTTTTCGGTGTGCAGGGAAGCGCGGAGGGCGCAGAGAACTTCGCCCTCCGAAAAGCCGGGAGAATAATCGCTTTCGGCGGCGATGGCGCAGATGCCCTGTGCGAGCCGCAGAAGCTGTTCGCTGTCCATGCCGGGTTCGCGCTCGCCGGAGCGGTAGCGGCTGATGGCGGCATCCGATATGCCGGAGACGGCGGAAAGCGTTTTGGCGGAGCAGCCGAGTGTTTCGATATATAAATTGAGACGGTCACAAAATTTCATGCGGGTTCCCTCCGTATGCTTGATTTAAGGCGATTATACCACGCTTCGACCGAAACCGCCATAAGCGAACGCAGTGGGTTTTGACATTTTCCGGTGTGTCAATGACCAAACCGGGAAAACGCTTTTTTCGGTTACGGTCGTTTGGTAGGATAGGGGATAGAAAAGGGGGCGGGAAAATGAAGCGATGCGGTTTAATTTTGCTGTGTGCGCTGGTCGTTTTGTGCGTGCTGCTTGCGGGCTGCGGAGGAAAGACGGCGGAAAGAAGCGAAGCCGGCGAGGTGTTTGCGTTTTGCGGCGGCGAAGCAGAGAATTTCGCAAAGACATTTGACGTGAATGAGATGAACTGCATGGAATATCGCTACACGATGGACACGCCCGTTTCCTGCCGCATCACGGACAAGGCGGTGATGCAAACGATTTTTGACGCACTTTGCGAGGTGAAAATCGGCGAACGAACGGACATGCGTGCAACGGACAGCGAGCAGAGTTTGACGTTTGTGAAAACAGACGGCACGACGTGTGTGATACGGTTTGAGCAGCGGAACCTGCTGTATGAAGAAGACGCTTATCAACTGGAAAATGATGCGGCGCTTTGGAAGGCGCTGCGCGAAGCGAAATAGAAATGGGGGAACGACATGAAAGAGTCGAGAGTATTTGAGCTGAACCAAGTGACTGCAGAGCAGGTTTTGGAGGCTGTGACGACGTTTTTGCGCGGCGAAAAGGGCATGGAGGTGCAGAACGTGGCGACGCCGAACGGGTACCTCATTCAGGCGGCACAGGCCGATACGCTGCGCACGCTTTCCGGCATGAAGCTGGCGACGACGGTGGAGCTCACGGTAAACGGCACGCAGCTCAATGTGACGCTCGGCGAGGGCCAGTGGGCGGACAAGCTGGGCGCGGGCGCCGTGGGGCTTTTTCTGCTGTGGCCGCTGGCGGTAACGGCGGGCATCGGTGCGTATAAGCAAAAAAAGCTGCCGAGCGAGATTTTTGAGGTGGTGTACCGCTGCACGATGGGCGAGCCAACGGGCTTCCGAACGGCGGGCGTACCCGTAAATGCGGCGCCGACAGCTCCGGCGGGGGCAGTCTGTCCGCAGTGCGGGGCGCAGATCTTTGCAAACGCGAGGTTTTGCAGCGCTTGCGGCGCAAGGCTACAAACGGTGTGTCCGGGCTGCGGCGCGCCGGTAAAGCCGGGCAGTAAATTCTGCTCGGAATGCGGGCAGGCGCTCTCCTGATTTATATATCCCAAAACGGCGGCGTGGAGCTTAGGCTTTGCGCCGCCGTTTTTTATGCGCATGTTTTGTATCGTGTGGAGTGAAGCGGTTGAAATCTTCGGCGAATTCTTGTATGATAAGGGAAAAGAAAGGCGGGAATGAAGATGAATATCACGGTTTATCTCGGTGCGAACGCAGGCAATGACCCCAAGCTGCAAGAGGCGGTGGAGGCGCTCGGCAAGTGGATTGGCGAAAACGGGCATGACCTCATTTACGGCGGCTCAAAATGCGGGCTAATGGGGTCGATCGCCGAAAGCGTGCTGCAAAACGGCGGCAAAGTGACCGGCGTGGAGCCGCAGTTTTTTGTGGACTCCGAGCTGCAGCACGACGGGCTGACGGAGCTTATTGTGACAAAGGACATGACGGACAGAAAGACGAAAATGATTGAGCTCGGCGACGCGTTTATCGCGTTCCCGGGCGGCACGGGCACGCTGGAGGAAATTGCGGAAGTGATGTCGAAGGTATCGCTGAAGCATTTAGACGCGCCGTGCATTCTTTATAATCTGAATGGATATTACGACGGGCTGAAGGCGCTTTTAGGCCATATGATCGAGATGGGGCTTTCGACCAAGGAGCGGCAAGAGGGCATTTATTTTGCCGACACATTAGATGAGATCGAACGCATTTTAGCGGAAAAGTGAGGGATATACATGCCGAATATTGTATGGAACGCGACGGAATATCAGCAGAATTTTTCGTTTGTGCCGTCTTACGGCGAAGCGGTGACAGAGCTTATCACGAAGCCGCAGTGAGCGAAAAAGCGACACCTGACGGTTTCCGGGCTTGTGCGGTAGGAGTTCGTCCGCTATAATAAAAGCAGAACGAACGCAAAGGAGTGCTGCTTTATGGCAAAGACGAATAAAACACCGAAGGTGGAGGACAACGCTGAGCTGCGGACGATCTCGCTTTTGAAAATTCTGAACACATACAGCGACGAAAACCACGAGCTTTCTACAAAAAACATTATGGATAAGCTCCAAAAGGAATGCGGCGTTACGGTGCACCGCACGACCGTCGGTAAGAACATCAAGCAGCTTGCGGACTGCGGCTTTGATATTTACACGCACAAGACGACGCAGAACCGCTATTACCTTGCGAGCCGCTTATTTGAGATGCCGGAATTGAAGCTGCTTGCGGACGCGGTGGAATCTGCAGGATTCATCACCGAAAAGAAAAGCGAGGAGCTGATTGAAAAGCTTTGCCGGCTGACGAGCGTTTATGAGGCCGAGGCTTTGCAGGAGGGATTTTGCGCGAACAACGGGAAATCCTGCAATGAGAGCATTTACTATATTGCAGACACAATCAACGCGGCTATTGCGAAGCGGAAGAAAATTGCGTTTTACTATTTTCATTACGGTCCGGGCAAGAACCGTGTGCTGAAAAACGACGGGAAGCCGTATGTTTTCAGCCCATATAAGCTTGTTTGGAATACAGATGAATATTACGTTGTGGGGTATTCCGACAAGCACGAAAAGCTTGTGAGCTTCCGTGTGGACCGCATTGACCGTTGCCCGGAGATTTTAGATGAGGACGCGGAGCCGCGGCCCGAAAAAGAGGAGTTGATGCGGCATATCCGCACGATGACAAGCATGTATGACAGCCGCCGTGAGCGCGTGACGCTTTTGTGTGACAACGCGATGATGAATGCGGTGGTGGACGCATTCGGCGAAGATGTGGAAACAAAGGCCTTTGGCGACGACGCGTTTACCGTGGAAACAGAGACGGCGGCAAGCCCTGTCTTTTACCGCTGGGTGTTCGGCTACGGTGGGAAAATCCGAATCACGGAGCCGGAAAACGTGAAAAAGGAGTATGCCGAAATGGTGAAAAGCGCTTTTGAAAATACGTGCGACCGGTGCGGCGCGTAAAGTAAACAGCAGTCCGACCTTTGGCAGTTTGATGCACAAAGGCCGGACTTTTTTGTGTTGAAGACAGAACGTGAATGTGCTATAATGAACCGTAAGATTTTGGGAAAGGGTCCGGCAATGTATAGCTTCAAACGAACCGAAACGGTGAAGAGTATGAAGGAAAACAAGAAGATATCGAATGCTGTGCAGGCGGTCATCGGCGTGTTGGCCGTGGTTTTGGCGGCGCTGATCGTTTGGATGATGGTGCTGGTCTCGGGCATTCAGGGCACGGCGCGCGTGGTGAACTATGCGGGCCTTGTGCGCGGCGAAACGCAACGCCTTGTCAAAATGGAGATTGCGGGTCAAGCGGAGAACGGGATGATGGAGAGCGTGGAATCGTTTATCAACGGTCTGCGCTTCGGCGATGACGAGCTTACCCTTGTGCGATTGGGCGACAAGAGCTTTCAGACGAAAATGGAAGAGTTGGCTTCTTGCTTTGAAAGCCTGAAGCAGGAGATTTATCTTGTGCGCGAAAAGGGTTTTGAGAAAACCGACATCATCGACAAAAGCGAAAAGTTTTTCGACGTTTGCGATGAAGCGACGGGTCTTGCGGAAACCTATTCACAAAAGCGCGCGTCCTCTTTGGCGGTTTTGGAGCGGTACATCACGGCGGATATCGTAGTTTTGATGATGCTGATCGGTTATGAGTTTATCAAGGCGCTGCACTACGCCGCCATGAACCACGCTTTGCAGAAAAAGGTGTACATGGACGAAGCGACGGGGTTGCCGAACAAAAATAAATGTGAGGAGCTATTGAGCGCGCCGGAGATGATCACGATGCCCGTGGGTGTTTGCAGCTTTGACCTCAACAATTTGAGACGCATCAACAACAGCATGGGCCACGAAAAGGGCGACGCGTACATCCGCATTTTTGCGGAGTTGGTGCGCGAGGCGGTGCCGGCGCATTATTTTGTGGGTCGTACGGGCGGCGACGAATTCATCGCCATTATGGACGGCGCGGACAAGGAAGAAATGCAGCGATGCTTACAGCTCATCCGCGACCGTGTGGACACGTACAATGCGGCGAACCCCGATTTTCCGGTGAGCTACGCGGTTGGCATTTCGGTCTCCGACGAGAACGAAAACTGCACAATGCGCGATTTGTATATCCTCGCAGACAAAAACATGTATATCAACAAAAACCACGTGAAGCGCGAGGAAGCATTGGCCGAAAAGAAGCTGGATCGCAGGCTGCTGAAAAGCATGAAAAAATACGGCAGCAACTTTTCCGATTGCCTGTACTGCGACGCAAGGCAGGACGCTTACAGGGTGATTCGTGCAAGCGAGGCGTTTTTCCTTGCGGCGGACGGCAGTTATTCCGGCGCGGTGGAGCAGATTGCAGAAGAACGCGTGGCACAGGAAGACCGCAAGGCGGTGCGCAGCAGATTACAGCTGACGGCGCTGTGCGAGGCGCTTTCCGAAAAGAACCGCGTGGTGGAATTGCAGCACAAGATTTTCGGCGAGAACAGTGCCGACTATGGGCGACTGACGGCGATTTTTGTGGATGCAGACCCGGACGGCACGCTGCACCATTTCTTGCTGGCGTTTGAGACGATCGACAGTGTGCAGCCGGAGACGGACGCCAAGCAGCAACTGACGCAGTATTACGAGCAGCTGAAGCAGTCTATTTTGGAAAACGACAGTTACGTGGATGCGATGCTGGAGACTGCGGATGCGGTATACTCCGTGAATCTGACGGATGATCTGGTGGAGCGTGATTTCCGTCGTGAACGCGGCGCAGACATCTTTATTGAGGACTTGAAAGCACCGTGTCCGTACGGCGAATATTGCCATCGTCATTCTATGCTGATTTTGCCCGAAACGATGGGCAGTTACCGGTTGATCGACACGGCCGAAAAGCTTTTGGAACGCTATGCGAGCGGAGAAAAGCAGGTGACGGTGGAATACTGTGAGCGCGTATCCGGCAGCGAGACACGCTGGATACAGAAAACGGCGCTGATGATGTCTTCACGCGTATACGATGCGAAGAGCGGTGAGGAAAAGCCGATGATCCACAGCCTTGTGCTGCTGAAAAACACCACGGAGTTCCATGCACAGGAGCAGAAGGAGCACGAGCGCTTGCGGGCTGAGGTGGACGAAGCAACGCTGGCGAATAAAGCGAAGACGGAGTTCCTTTCCCGCATGAGCCACGATATCCGCACGCCGATCAACGGTGTGATGGGTATGCTGGAGATTATCAAGAAAAATCGTGAAGATCATGAGCGCGTGGACGACTGCCTTGAAAAGATCCATGTTTCCTCCGAGCATCTGCTGTCGCTCATCAACGATGTTTTGGATATGAGCAAGCTGGAATCCGGCCATATGGAGCCGGAGCATGTGCCGTTTGACCTTGACGATTTGATGAAGAACGTTCGCGCACTGAACGAAGCGCAGGTGGCAAAAACGAGTATTGTGTATACCTACAGCAAGATTTCGTTTGCGCACGCAAAGCTTATCGGCAGCCCGCTGCATCTGCGGCAGATCTTATTGAATCTGTTCAGCAACGCGGCAAAATACAATAAAGAAAACGGCACGATTGAAACGTATGCGGAGGAGATTGCCTGTGACGAAAACACGGCGACATTCCGCTTTACAATACGTGATACGGGCATCGGTATGAGCGAAGATTTTGTGAACAACGAGCTTTTTGAGCCGTTTACACAGGAAAAGCAGGACGCCCGCACGCAGTATCAGGGCACGGGCCTCGGCATGTCTATCGTGAAGGAGCTCATCGAGAAGATGAACGGCACCATCACGGTGGAAAGCGTGCTCGGCGAAGGCTCTGCGTTTACGGTGACGCTGCCGTTTGAAATCGACAAGCATCCCTCTGCGCAGGCGGCGGCGAATGGCGCGGCGGACGAAACGGCTCTGCACGGGCTGAAAGTGCTGCTGGCCGAAGACAACGAACTCAACATGGAGATTGCGGAATTCTTCCTGGAAGACATGGGTGCCGAAACGATGCAGGCGTGGAACGGCAAAGAGGCCGTGGAGGCCTTCCGAAACTCCGCGCCGGGCGAGATCGGCGTGATCTTAATGGACATCATGATGCCGGTGATGGACGGCCTTGAGGCGGTGCAGCACATTCGTGCGCTGGACCGGCCGGACGCGAAAACGGTGCCGATCATCGCGATGACAGCGAACGCGTTCTCGGAAGATGTGGAGCGCAGCCGCAAAGCCGGTATGACGGAGCATCTCTCGAAGCCGCTGAATGCCGAAACGCTGAAAAAAGCGATCTTACGGAACATATAACCCGTGCGGTAAAGACAAATATTCGTTAAGGGCGGCGAAGAGCTGCCCTTTTTTCGTGTACCGACACTTGATTTTTCTTTTTGTTGTGGTATACTCATTTGGGAATATTAGAATCAATTCTAAAACAGGGAAAAGAGGGGTATAAATGGCAAACCGCAACGAAAAGGAGGCCTCGCGCAAGCGAATTCTTTCTACCTGTGTGCGTCTGTTTTTGGAGCAGGGGTTTAAGCATACACCGCCGAAGCAGATTTTGACGGAAGCGGATGTTTCCGCGGGCACGTTCTATAATTTGTACCGCACGAAAGCCGGTGTGCTTACCGAGCTGACCGAGTTCATGTTTCAAAATCAGTTTACTATCGCGGGGCAGATTGTGCAGGGGGAGACAGACCCCGTAAAGCTCTACGCGGTGGAGACGGCGATTCAGCTGACGCTGGCAGAGCTGAACGAGAACCTGCGCCAAATTTACGTGGAGGCGTACACGCTGCCGGAAAATTTGGAAATCATCCACAGGATGACGGCCGAGATGCTGCACCGTATTTTCGGCGCGTATATGCCCGGGTACAGTGTGAGCGATTTTTATGAGTCGGACATCGGTTCGGCGGCGATTATGCGCGGATATATGGCACGTCCGTGCGACGTGTATTTTACGCTGGAACGCAAGTTAGAACGCTTTTTGCAGCTGACACTGCGCATTTATTGCGTGCCGGAGGAAAAACAGCGGGAGGTTATGGCACTGATTGCAAGCCTCGACATCCGTGCCATTGCAAACGAAGTGATGCAAAAGCTGTTTGCCGCGCTTGAGATGCACTATGAATTCACGCTCGGCGAAGAGGCAAAGCAAATTTGATTAAAAAAGAGCCGCGCAGACGGATATGCACCCGGTTTTCTGGGCACAGGTTCAAAATTGAAAAATGGGTTTCCATCATGGATGCTTCCCTGAATTCAGAGGAAAGCGCAAATATTTGTTGAGTGTGCTGTCGAAATTCATTGAAAACAGCAAAATTCTGTGCTAAACTTAGAGCATAAACACCGGGCGGAATATAACGTGCGGAAACCATTGAAAAGGAGCAATTATTTATGGGTCTTATTAAGGCAGCTGTCGGCGCCGCGGGCGGTGTTATGGCGGATCAGTGGAAAGAGTTTTTCTATTGCGAATCGATGCCGAAAGAGGTGCTTGTCACAAAGGGTGTAAAGCGCACGAGCGGGCGCTCCTCCAATACGCGCGGCAGTGACAACATCATCACGAGCGGCTCTGGCATTGCGGTGGCAGACGGCCAGTGCATGATGATCGTGGAGCAGGGCAGAGTGGTGGAGCTTTGCGCGGAGCCGGGTGAATTCACCTATGACGCTTCGAGCGAGCCTTCTGTTTTCTCCGGCTCTCTCAGTGCGGGCATTAAAAATACCTTTGCGCAGATTGGCAAGCGCTTTACGTATGGCGGCGACACCGGCAAAGATCAGCGCGTATATTATTTTAATACGAAGGAACTCATCGACAATAAATTCGGCACGCCGAATCCCATTCCGTTCCGCGTGGTCGATAACAAGATCGGGCTGGACGTGGACGTTTCCGTCCGCTGCTCCGGCGTATATTCGTACCGCATTGCGGACCCGCTTTTGTTCTACACGAATGTGTGCGGCAATGTGGAACAGGAGTATACCCGCGACGAATTGGACAGCCAGCTGAAGCACGAGTTCATCAGCGCTTTGCAGCCGGCGTTCGGCAAGCTTTCCGACCTCGGTTTGCGTCCGAACCAGATTGTGGCACACAACACGGAGTTGGAAGATGCCATGAATACGGCGCTTTCCGCGAAATGGGGCGAGCTGCGCGGCTTGACGGTCGTCAGCATTGCGCTCGGCTCTGTGACACTGCCGGACGAGGACGCCGAGATGATCAAGCAGGCACAGCGCACGGCGATGATGCGCGACCCGACTATGGCGGCGGCCACGCTCGTCGGCGCACAGTCGGACGCGATGAAAACGGCCGCGGGCAACTCTGCCGGTGCTATGAACGGCTTTATGGGCGTAAATATGGCTATGAATGCGGGCGGCATGAACGCACAGGCGCTGTACGGCATGGGTCAGCAGCAGGCGGCGCAGGCTACGGACAGCTGGAAGTGCGCGTGCGGCACGGTGGTCAACGGCAATTTCTGCCCGAACTGCGGGGCAAAGAAGCCGGATAACGACGGCTGGACCTGCTCCTGCGGCAAAGTGAACAAGGGCAATTTCTGTGCAAACTGCGGCGCGAAAAAGCCGGAGGGCTTACCGAAGTACCGCTGTGACAAGTGCGGCTGGGAGCCGGAAGACCCCGCGCACCCGCCGAAGTTCTGCCCGCAGTGCGGCGATCCGTTTGATGAAAATGACCGTGCCTAAAGGTTGCGACCTGCGTTGAACTGTGAGGAGATGAGAGCAAATGGCGGCAATTAAAGAATACAAATGTCCTTGCTGCGGCGGCGCTGTGGAATTTGACAGTAAAATTCAGAAGATAAAGTGCCCGTACTGCGACACGGAGTTTGACACCGAAGCGTTTACCGCGCACGAGGAAGAAGTACAAAACGCAAAGCCCGACGAAATGGACTGGGAGACCACGGCCGGCGGCGCGTGGGAGCAGGGCGAAGAAAGCACGCTGCGCAGTTACGTGTGCAACTCCTGCGGCGGAGAGATCGTCTGTGATGAAAACACGGCGGCGACCTCCTGCCCGTATTGCGGCAACCCGGTTGTGATGATGGGGCAGGTGAGCGGCGCTTTGAAGCCCGATTACGTGATTCCGTTCAAGATCGACAAAAAGGCGGCAAAGGAAGCCTTGCAGCGGCATTATAAGGGCAAAAAGCTGCTGCCGAAGATTTTCAAAAAAGAGAATCATATCGATGAGATCAAGGGCGTTTACGTGCCGTTTTGGTTGTTTGATGCCGATGCCGATGCGGATATTCGCTATAAAGCGACGCGTGTGCGCACCTGGAGCGACAGCGATTACGATTACACGGAAACAAGCTACTACTCGATAGGCCGCAGCGGTGATATTGGCTTTGACCGCGTGCCGGTGGACGGTTCCTCCAAGATGCCGGACGATTTGATGGAATCCATTGAGCCGTTCAAGTTTGAGGACGCGGTGGATTTTAAAACGGCGTATCTCGCGGGCTACCTTGCGGACAAGTACGATGTGACGGCCGAGCAGAGCATCGACCGCGCCAACGAGCGCATTAAGCGCTCCACAGAAGACGCATTCGCTTCTACGGTGAAGGGGTATCACTCCGTCACGACGGAGAATTCCTCCATTCGTCTGCACAACGGCAAGGCAAAGTACGCGCTTTACCCCGTGTGGCTTTTGAACACGACGTGGAAGGGCAAAAAGTACCTCTTTGCGATGAATGGGCAGACCGGCAAATTCGTCGGCGACCTGCCGGTGGATAACGGGCTGTACTTTAAGTGGCTTGGCGGGCTTACGGCAGGCTTCGGCGTGATTGCGCTGATTGCCTATTTCCTGTTCTGGCTGTTCTAAGGGGGTGCGGAGAATGAATAAAAAGCTTTTATCGGTATTTTTCGCCGTTCTTTTATGTGTAGTTGTGTCTGTTCCGGCGTTTGCCGATACGGCGGAGGACTACACGCCGCACCTGATCGACAACGCGGACCTTTTGACGGGCGAGGAAGAAAGTAATCTGCTCGCGAAGCTTGATGAGATCAGCGACCGGCTGAGCGTGGACGTTGCCGTTGTGACGGAAGACTCCATCGGCGACAAGACACCGCGTGAATATGCGGACGATTTTTACGATTATAATTCGTATAAGTATAACCCGGACGGCGTTCTGCTGCTCATCAGCATGGAAGAGCGCGACTGGTACATAACGACGACGGGCAGCGCCATTACGGCCATTACGGATGCGCGGCGCGGCAATATGGAGGATGCGTTTTTGAGCGACCTCAGCGGCGGCTACTATTATGACGCGTTTTCAACGTATGCCGATATGTGCGACAACTACATCTCGGGCGTGCAGAGCGGTTACTACGAGGAAGGTGAGGCGTACGAGGAGAGCACCGTGGGGAATTTCCCGTGGGGCCCGGCGATTTTGGTTTCGCTTGCTATCGGCCTCGTCGCGGCGCTCGTTGTGACGGGCTTTATGCGCGGGCAGCTCAAAACCGTGCGCCGTAAGGCGGCAGCGTCGGATTATGTGCGCCCCGGCAGCATGAACGTGGCGTATGCAAACGACGTGTTCCTCTACTCGCACGTGAACCGCACGGCAAAGCCGAAGGACAACGATTCTTCCGGCGGCTCCGCAACGCACACGTCCTCCTCCGGCACGACCCACGGCGGTGGCGGCGGAAAGTTCTGATTTTGCCGGCAAGGCGGTGATTCCGTTTGCGACCTGCGGCGGCAGCGGTATGGGATAATGCGTTTTAAACCATAGCTAAACCGTATAAATTCATAGAAATTAAATCCGCATTTCCGCAAACACCGGGAATGCGGATTTTTAATTCTTGTTGTGAATAATAACGTAAAATTTAAGAAAGAAGAAAGGAAAATAGGTTGATTTTGGGCTGAACTTCGTATATGATTAAAATAGAAACAGTATATACGGTACGTTCTGTACGGCGTATACATATTGCGGTAATAGGAGGCTCTATATGAAAAAACGTATATTAGGCATCGCTTTGGCGATCTGCATGATGATTTTCTGCGTGCCGATGGGCGTGTTTGCGGAAGGTACTGCGGACGCTTGGGACGGCTCGGCAGACACGAGCTGGTATACGAGTGCGCCCGATGCTTCGGAATACCATATCACCACGGCAGAACAGCTGGCTGGTTTGGCACAGCTTGTCAATGCTGATCCGGGAACGACAAATTTTGCAGGAAAAACTTTCTATTTGGAAAATGACCTTGATTTATCCGGGCATGAATGGATTTCGATTGGTACTGTCCTCGGCGGGAATCACCCTGAATACAGTTTTTGCGGCGTGTTTGATGGACAGGGCCATGTGATCTCGAATCTCTACTCTCATGAATCAGATATTGAGGGTGCGGATGAGTCCCATAATTTACTTAGAAACGCTCTGTTCGGCAGTGTTTACAACGGCGAAGTTAAAAACCTTGGTGTTGCAAACGCTGAAATCTGGATTGATCCTAAAGATGACAGCGCCGCAGGTAAAGGCATTTTAGTTGACTGGATGGGTAAGTCCAAAATCACGAACTGCTGGACATCCGGCAGCATTTACAGCGGTACTAAAATTGAAAAGAATATTGGCGGTATCGTTGGTGTTACCATGCAGGGCTGCACCATTTCCGGTTGCTATTCAACAGCAACACTTACAGGTAATTTCACAAATTCCGAGGGATATTATCCTGACCCTAATAATTTACCGCCTGATACCATCGGCGGTATTGTTGGCGCAAGATTTGACGGCAATTTAACGGTTACGGATTGTTGGTTTGATGGTAAGATTGTTGTCAACTCCATTCAGGCCGCTGTTGGCGGAATTGTTGGGTATACGGATGACCAATTGGGCTCGGGAACAGTCAATAACTGTATGGTTACGACGACCGACATGGGCGTAGATAAAGATGGAAATACTTGTTGGGTAGCTTATGCCCTCAGCGGCACAGTAGAAAACTGCTATTGGCCGAATGACACGAAATATGGCCCGTCTCCGCTTGCGTCTGGAGAAGGTACTGCCGTCACGGACTTTACCTCCGCAGATGTCCTTGCTGGCTTGAAAAACAATGCCGGTGCGGGCGTTGAGTGGGTAGCAGGTATCAATCATCCGACATTCAGTTGGGATAGCCGAAATATCCCGGCGGATTATACGGCGGTGAATGGTGCAATCGCGTCTGCCGAAGCAATCGATGGAAGCCTTTACGCAAATTACGGTGATGTAGAAGCTGCAATCAATAATGTTGACCGCTCGAAGAGCAAAATGCAGCAGGCTGATGTAGACGCAATGGCGCAGGCTATTGAAAATGCCATCACCGCGTTACAGTACAAAGATGCCGACTACACGAAAGTGGACGAGGCCATTGCGAAGGCAAATGCGCTGAATAAAGACGCGTATACAGACTTCACCGCAGTGGAAACGGCGATTAACGCAGTTGTGCGCGACAAGAACATAACGGAACAAGACAAGGTAGACGCAATGGCGAAGGCCATTGAAGATGCTATGGCCGCGTTGGTGAAAAAGCCCACAGAGGCTCCGACCGAGACACCTACGGCTGCACCTTCTACAAGCCCGACGGAGGCTCCGACCGAGACACCTACGGCTGCACCTTCTGCAAACCCGACGGCGGCTCCGACCGAGACGCCTACGGCTGCACCTTCTGCAAACCCGACGGCGGCTCCGACCGCGACGCCTACGGTAAAACCGACGGCTACGCCTTCTGCGAGACCGACGGCGGTTCCGACCGCGACGCCTACGGTAAAACCGACGGCTACCCCAACTCCGGCGCCGAAGGCAGACCCCAATAACCCGAAGACAGGCAGCAGCAACTTGCCGGTCGTTTTCGGCAGCGCGGCGCTCGTGCTGAGCGGAGGTGCGCTTGCAGCGGTGCTCATCTATAAAAAGAAGAGACACGAAAAGTAAAGTGAAAACCTAAAAGTAATGAATCCCCGCCTCGGAAATCGGCTTTGTGCCGGTACCCGGGGCGGGGGTTTTACATTCTTATTCAAAAAATATTTACGATTTACACGGCACCGTGGTTGACACCCGTCCGGACCCGTGCTAAAATAAAATACGAATTCGTATTTTAGCGGGGTGGAGCGAAATGGAACGATATGCGTTTTTCCGGCAGCTTGGCAAGGCGGTGTACGGCATAGACGCAGCTTACGATGTGTTCTCGAAAAGTGCGCAGATCAAACCGAATATGCTGTGGCTGCTTTCGGCGCTGAACGACGGCGAGGGGCACACGCAAAAGCAGATCTGCTGGGACTGGGGATTTCCGAAAACGACGGTGAACACGCTGATCAAAGAGCTGGAAAAGGGCGGCTTTGTGGTGCAGAGCCCCATTCCCGGCGAGCGCAGGGAGCTTTCCGTAACGCTGACAGAAGCGGGCAGAGACTATGCGAATGAGGTTTTAAAGCCCGTGTATGAGGCAGAGGAGCGGCTTTTTCGGCTGTATTTTAAAGATAAAGACCCGGAATTTGTACAGGAGCTGTTCCGGTTTTCCGGCGTGATGCGCCGCTATTTTACAACAGGGGAATTTGAAGAAACGGGGAGCGAGACATGAAAAAAATAAGTTGGCATGAACTGAAACCGCAGGTGAAGGAAGTTTGGGTACTGAGCCTGCCGGCTATTTTAACGCAGATCACAACCATCGTGATGCAGTATATCGATTCCGCCATGGTGGGTTCGCTCGGCGCGAACGCTTCGGCGGCGATCGGTCTGGTATCCACGAGCACATGGCTGCTGGGCGGCATTACATACGCCGTTTCGGCAGGCTTTTCCGTGCAGGTGGCGCATAACATCGGCGCGGGACGTGATGCGGAAGCGAGAAGCGTGGTGCGTCACGGCCTGTGCACGGCGCTGTGCGTGGCAGGGATTTTGTGCGCGTTGGGGCTTTCCATCCACAGTATGCTGCCGACGTGGCTCGGCGGCGACCCGGCTATTCGTTACGATGCCTCGAAATACTTCATGGTGTACGCGCTGATGATCCCGTTCTCGCAGATCAACTCGCTGAACTCGTCGTTCTTGCAATGCAGCGGCGATATGCTGACGCCGAGCATTTTAAACGCCGCCATGTGTTTACTCGATGTGGTGTTCAATACCATTTTCATTCCGCATTTCGGCGTGATGGGTGCGGGAATCGGCACGGCGAGTGCGTGTGCGGTCGTCAGCCTGACGATGGCGTGGCGCTGCCTGTTGTGCAACCCGCATTTGCGGCTCAACCGCAAAGAGACCGAAAAGCACGGCTTTGACCCGGAAATTCTCAAAAAAGCTTTGAAGATCGGTCTGCCGGTCGGCGTGCAGGAGATCGCCATGTGCAGCGCGCAGGTCGTCGCGACCATGATCATTGCGCCGCTCGGTGCAGTTTCCATCGCGGCAAACTCCTTCGCCGTGACGGCAGAGAGTTTGTGCTACATGCCGGGCTACGGTATCGGCTCGGCGGCGACGACGCTCGTCGGGCGCAACATCGGCGCGGGAAAGACCGACCTTGCCAAGCGCTACGGCAATATCTGTATCGTGATGGGCGCGGGCTTTATGGCGATAACGGGACTTTTGATGATATTCCTGTGCCCGTTTGTATTCAGTATTTTGACACCCGATCTCTCCGTCCGCGCGCTTGCGGCACAGGCGTTGCGCATCGGGCTGCTGGCTGAACCGCTGTACGGCGTTTCCATCGTTGCGGCGGGCGCACTGCGCGGCACCGGCGATACCTTCGTGCCGAGTATGATGAACCTCGGCAGTATTTGGGTGGTACGCATCGGGCTTGCACTGCTGCTCGTCGGCAATTTCGGTCTGCCGGGCATGTGGACGGCCATGGCGACGGAGCTTTGCGTGCGCGGCCTTTTGATGCTGTACCGTCAGAAAACAACAAAGTATTATAAAAAATATAATAAAACAACTGATACGAGCGAGCCTGAGCTGTTAGAAGCTGCGGAAGGCTGAAAAGCGCTGCGAAAGGACGCTCAATACGGAAAATACGGAGCATGCGGTAACGGCGCCGCACAGGGTAAAGTATCTCTGTGCGGCGCCGTTTTGCTTGTGATTCAAATTTTAAAGCTGTGGGTAGATCTCCTCAAAGACGGCACACAGCAGTGCACCGGCATCGCGGCTTTCGGCGGTGACGGTGACAACGGCATTTTTGTCGCGCATCAAAATGACGAACTGGCCGTATTTGCCGTCGGCGCGGAAGGAACCTTCGGGGCCTGCCCAGAAGAGGTAGCCGTAACCCTCGCTGTCGTTTTCAACCTGTTTTGAGGTCGCTTCTTTGACCCACTCGGCGGGGATGAGCTGCTTGCCGTTCCATTCGCCGTTTTGCAACAATAACTGACCGAACAGGTGCAGTTCGTCGATGGTAAGAAACAGGCCGCCTGCACCGAAGGTCTGACCGTTCGGGTCATTTTCCCATGTGGGCAGCTGAATGCCCATCGGCGCGAACATGCGCGGCATCAGGTAATGGACAAGGTCGCAGCCCGCGCGGCGCTGTACGAGAATGCCGGCAAGGTACGGGCCGACGTTGTTGTACACGAATTTTTCGCCCGGCGCGTACACGAACGGCTGACGAAGCGCAAGGCGCACCCAGTTGCGGTCTTCATAGTACGGGCGTTCGCCGCCCATTAAAAAGCTCTTTTCCTGTCCGAGACACATGGTGAGCAGATCGCGCACCGTGGCGGCCTTTAAGTTGTCGGAAACGATTTCGGGCAGGTCATCCTTGAATGCGTCCGTGAGCTTTTCGTCGATGGAGAGCAGGCCCTCTTTTTGCGCAATGCCGACTGCCATAGAAGTAAAGCTTTTGCTTGCAGAATACACATTGCGGCGGCAGGCATCGTCCCACAGCTTGCGGGCCAGCTGCGTGCCGTTTTGCGAGACCACAACGCCGAGTGCGCGAAGCGGCACTGCACGGCTTTCAAATTCGGTAAGATCGATCATAGTAAACGCCTCCTAAATGAAATCGAGTTGGTGTAAAGGGAACGAATAAAGTCTTTGGTCAAACAATACCACAATAAAAATGCCGATGCAAGTATTTTTGGCTAAAATAAGATTTTCGGAGAAAATTTGAAGTTTTTTTAAAAAAGGGGTTGACATATTGCACTTTTGAGCTTATAATGATGAAGCTGTTTGAGAAATGCGCTTGTAGCTCAGCTGGATAGAGTGACTGGCTACGAACCAGTAGGTCAGGGGTTCGAGTCCCTTCAAGCGCGCCAAGGAATCCACAAAGATTTTGGTCTTTGTGGATTTTTTCTGCTTTAAGATAGATTTTATCGGTTAAAAGATTTATAAAGCTGAATGTATTTGGTCGATTCAGCAAATTACTTTTGTCTTCCGACCTTGTGCGAAAGAAATACGCATTTTTACTTGCTACATCTTGCATATGTGTGTATAATAAAAAATATTATTCTGCGTTTTTCGACTTTGCCTGAAAGAAAAGAGAAAAACGCATCAAATTTGAGAAACGAAAGTTGGAAGATCATGTTAGAGATCATAGCTGCCGTAAACAAAGCGGTGAACGATTTTATCTGGGGTGTTCCGGCCATGGTCTGCATCATCGGCGTAGGCTTGCTTTTAAGCTTCCGCACGCGCTTTTTGCAGATCCGCAAATTTCCCTATGCCATGCGCACCACGGCAGGGCGCATGTTCCGCAAAAAAGATGCTTCGGACGGCTCCATGACGCCGTTTCAGGCTGTATGCACGGCGCTGGCCGGCACAGTGGGCACGGGCAACATTGCCGGTGTGGCGGGCGCTATTGCGATAGGCGGCCCGGGCGCGGTATTCTGGATGTGGTGTTCCGCACTGCTCGGTATGTGCACAAAGTTTGCGGAAGTTACGTTGGCGGTGCATTTTCGTGAGCGCAGCAAGACCGGCGAGTGGGTCGGCGGGCCGATGTATTACATTAAAAACGGCCTCGGTAGGCACTGGCAATTTTTGGCGGTGCTGTATTCGCTGTTCGGCGCGCTGACGGTGTTTGGTACCGGAAACGCTACGCAGGTGAACACCATTGTAACCGCTATCGATACGGCGCTGACGCAGTACAATGTGATCGGCGCGGACCACATTCCCACGGTGAACCTTGTCATCGGCATTTTATGCGCAATGCTCGTTGCCATGGTGCTGCTGGGCGGCATCAAGCGCATCGGCAGTGTGAGCGAAAAGCTCGTGCCGTTTATGGCGCTTTTGTATGTGCTTTTGGGGCTTGGCGTGGTTGTCCTGAACATTACGCGTCTGCCGGAGGTACTGGCATCGATCGTTGTTGGCGCGTTTAACCCGAAGGCTTTCACGGGCGGTGCCATCGGCAGTCTGTTCATCAGCATGCAGCGCGGCGTTTCCCGCGGTATTTTCTCCAATGAGGCCGGCCTCGGCACAGGTTCTATCGCGCATGCCTGCGCCGATACGAAAAAGCCTGTAAAACAGGGTGTGTTTGGTATTTTTGAGGTGTTTGTCGATACCATCGTCATCTGCACATTGACGGCGCTTGTCATTTTGTGCAGCGGCACGGCGGTGAATTACGGCACCATGGCGGGCGCAGACCTGACGATTTCCGGCTTTACGACGACCTACGGCAGTTGGGCTTCCATTTTCTCTGCGGTCGCGCTGTGCTGCTTCGCGTTCTCGACCATCATCGGCTGGGGCCTTTACGGCTCGCGTTTTGTGGAATTTCTGTTCCGCACCAGTAAGGCCGTGCGCCCGTTCCTCGTCATTTATTCGTTCGTCGCAATTCTCGGCGCAACCGTCAACCTTGACCTGCTGTGGAACATCGCCGATACCTTTAACGGCCTGATGAGTATTCCGAATCTTATCGCGTTGTTATTGCTTTCCGGCACGGTGGTGAAGCTGACAAAGGAATTTTTTGCGAAAGAAGACGGGCGTAAGCTCAAGAAATAACAGAAAAATAACAGATAGTATGCGGAAAATCGCCGGGGCAAGTGCGCTCCGGCAATTTTTTGTATGTGAAAATGTCGTAGAATCGCCCGTGCCATTTGGTGGGTTTGTTAGAAAATTGCAAAATATGGCAGAAATTGCCGAAAAACTATTTAAATGTTCAACGGATTACGATATACTCTTGTCAAGAAGTTCGTTCGGCGCAGAGAGGGGACGAAAACATGAAAAAACGGCGATATTTTGCGGGTGCTGCGGCAATTCTCTTTTTACTTTTGCTTTGCGGATTTGCCCCGCAGAGCATCACGGAAGACAAGGATGCGCAGGTTTTACTGTATGAAACTTATGGTGAAAGCGAGATACTGGTCTACACCGGTCGTACGACGGTGCTGTATCGCCCGGACGGTCGTTCCGCCGAAGCACCGTTTAACGGGCAATATGCCGTTTTGCATGGCGATACCGTGACGGTTTTCGCCGAAACGGAGGAGTTCCTTGCCGTGGAGCGTTTCAGTGCGGAAACATTGGAGGAAACAGACCTGTTCGCTTTGCCTGTGACGAGCGGTCTGCGCTTTGCGGAAAGCGACAGCGCGGGCAGGCTTTATACTGTTACCTACGGCGCGCCGAGCACATTGCAAGTGTTTGACGCGGCGGGTGAGCCCCTAACGGAATTCATATTTGAAGATAGAATATTCGGCATACAGACGGTGGATAGTACGCTTTATGTGCTGCTTTCGGAAAGTGCCGTGCAGATTTCGCTTGCGGGAAATGTGCCGACACTTTCCGGCACGGCGTTTACCTATGTGCCGGCTGCGCGGCCGTATAAGCTGCTTGGCAGCGACGTGTACGTCAACATGCAGGGCGAAGTGCGCTTGTTTTCCGGAGAAGAGTGGGCGGAAGACACGATCGTGACGGAGGCCGTTTTGAGCGGCGACATGCTCTACTGGCTTTCGGACACCTCGGAGGTCTCGCGCGTGCGCCGCGGCGACAAGGCGGAGTTCTTCACGCTTTCCGGCGAAGCGGCTGCGCTCACCGCAAATGCGGCGATCATCTGGCAAAACGGCGCACTGTGCAGAGAGCCGTTCGGTGCATTTGTGCAGCCTACGCCCACACCTTCGCCCATCCCGACACCTACACCGGAGCCGACCGCGACCCCAAAGCCCTCTAAAACGCCGAAGCCGACGGCTACCCCAAAACCGAGCATGACGCCGAAGCCGACGGCTACACCGAAACCGACCGCCACACCGGATCCGGATGTCACGGCGAAGTTGCGTGTTTCCGGCCACATTTTATACGCAGAACCGGGTGTTACGGCAGCAAAGCTACGGGCAGCGTTCCCACAGGCGGAAGTGGAAGTGTACACGTCATCCTCCGCAGCGGCCTCCGGCAGGCTGAAAACCGGCATGAGCGTGCTGATCGACGATGAGTTGTATACGGTCATTGTGCCCGGTGACATCAACGCTTCCGGCACCGTGAATACGGCCGATATGCGTCTTTTGCAGCGTGTGCTCGTCGGGGAGACGGAACTGACCGACACAGCCGCGCTTGCCGCCGACTTAAATGAAAATGGCAGGCCCGATGCCGCAGACCTTGTTCTGCTCGCCGCCAAAATGCAGCGGGACTAAACCGCATAAAATGGATAGCACAGGGTAGGTTTTGTTGTGGGGGTGAATCCAATTGCAAAGCAGTACTTTAAAGAAGATTGAAATCGCGCTTGTTACGGTCTGTGTTCTAATCGTTTCGGGGATTGTGCTTCTCTTTGTAGTTGCGTTTACAGCCTTTGCCTCGTACGATGATTTTAGGATCAAGTCGTGGGAGTCGGCGCAGGGCAGCCCGTGCGTTGGGCAGGTGTTTAAACGCTTGCTGAAAACAGAAACGGAATCGGTGTCGCTCAACGACGTTTTGGAAGAAGGCGCATATGAGCAGGCTTTGGCAATTTACGATAATAGAATTTATCTGGTTTGGCGTCATTGGGCACAAGGCCAAGAGACATACCTTTTGATCTCTTCGGATTTATCCAAGGAAGACAGCCGTGTTTTGTATATGACCGATGCGGACGTGTTTGAAAAGGCGTGTGCCAATAAAGAAAGAATTTGGTGGACGGAAAATGACGAAATCGTGCAGTACGATTTTAAAAGCGGAAACATTAAAAGGACGAACGACACCACGGAGACAGACAAAAGCGGGCTAATAGAAGACGGCCTCGTGCAGATTGATCACGAAGACAACGCGCTGCTTTTGTTCGATGAGAAAAGCGGTCACCGAATTCGGATTACGTTTGAAGAGTTTGCCGAGATGAGCGACAAAACCGACGAGCTTATGCAAATTTCAAAGCAGAAGACTTGGAGCCGCAAGCCTTGCACAGAGTATTTTTTTAACCGCATATATTGCTTTGACAATGTGTATTATGTCGTCGGGCAGATCAGAAACACAGGCGGCGATGCCATAGCGCTTGTGTTCCGCTTTGACCCGGAAGCGCGCAAGGCCGAGTATGTCACCTACGACAATGTAGGCGAGGGCACATGGACGGGCTATGAGCTGATCCCACGGTTTGAAGCAAAGGAAAGCCCCCATCAGCCTGAATTTCAGCGCGATGGGGGAGAGAACGTTCAAAAATAGTCATTTGGGTAAAAAGAAAAACCTCAGAAACCGAAGTTCCTGAGGTTTTGGTGGGCGCTAACGGACTTGAACCGCTGACCCCCTGCACGTCAAGCAGGCGTGCTATATAGTGTAGATAAGGAGCAACCGAAAGGCTGCTCTTTTTTCATATCTCAATTTCATATTTCTGACGGAAACCGGCAATGTTGCCGGTTTTTTTATATTTCCCCGGTTTCGGGAGTTTTAGGAGGCTCATTATGAGACAAATCAAAAAAATCGCAATTACAAACGAAAAGGGCGGCGTTGGCAAAACGATGACGGCAGTCAATCTCTCCGCGTGCTTGGCACAACGCGGCTACCGTGTGCTGTTGATCGATGCAGACCCGCAGGGCTATGCTACGCTCAATTATGATGTGGCCGTATCTCCGTCCTTACTTGAGGTGCTGCGTGGGCAGGTGACTTGCACAGAGACCGTGCAGACAACACGCTTTGGCGTAGATGTGCTGCCGTCTGACCGAACGCTGAGCATAATTGAAGAAGATTTGATTCGTCAGAAAATGAATGGTGCGCCTTATCTGAACACGTTGGAAAAAGCACTGGAAGATCTTGCGGATTATGATTTCGTCATCATCGACTGCCCTCCGCAGGGTGGCAGGTTGATGGATATTGTACACTATTATGCGGATGCGATCATCATGCCGATGTTTGCCGAAGACTATGGCATCCATGCGCTGACGCTCAAAGCGGAGGCTATCGCGGATATTCGCCGCACGATAAATCCAAATTTGAAAATTCTTGGCGGGCTTATCACGATGGATGAGCGGCGCGGCTTGCGCAGTGTATTTCGCGAAGTCCTTTTGGGACAGGATTTGTTGCCGATGTTCAGCGCGACGATCCGTCGTAATGTGGCGCTGATCCGTGCGGTAAATGCACGTGAGCCGATTTGCGTTTTTGATAAGCGGAGCAACGGAAATATGGATTATCAGAATTTGACCGATGAGTTTCTCGGAAAGGTTGGTGCGTAAGCATGAAAAAGCTGAATTTAGGTAATATCAACGCCGGGTTAAATAATTTGAAAGCAGCAACAGATAACGCCGCACAGAACGGCAGATTTGAGCTGATCGATACGGCGCTGATCGATTTTGCGGCGAAGAACTCTTACGCAGCCGATGACAATGAGGAATCCTACAAAGAGCTTGCGGCGAATATCGATGAAGTCGGTTTGCTCACACCGTTGGGCGTGATCGTAAACGGAAACCGCTACACGCTGTTCTCCGGTGAACGGCGCTTTAGAGCAATTACAACGTATCTGCATTGGGAAAAAGTGCCGTGCTATGTATTTGAAACGAAATCGGTACGTAAAGCACAGTTGATGCTGCATCAGGCCAATGCAAGCCGCGAATACACACCGCAGCGCAAATTGCAGCTTTACGAAGAATATCGAGAGCTGCTTGAAGAAATGAAAGAAGCCGGTGAGATAAAAGGCGGTATGCAGGAGCATCTTGCAAAGCTGATGGGCGTTTCTGAACGCTCTGTGCGCTATTATAAGCAAATGTCTGAACAGCTTACAACGGAAGAAAAAGACGACGTGGCAGAGGGACGCTTAGACATTAAAGAAGCCCGTGAACGTGCTGTGGAGCGCGGACGGGAAACCGGCAATATTGCCGGTTCTGGCGAGAAAGAAGAAAAGAGTGAAAAGTCGGAAAAGCCGAAGCAGGACAAGCTTGAACAGGCAATTTTAAAAGTTCTCAAGCTTGCGGATAAGGAAGACCCTGAAAAAGTCACGGCTTTACTGAATCGGTATTTGAGAGGGTACATGGGATGAAATTCAGAAAGATCAATGTACACCCGCTGCGCGGTTCTGACCCAAGGCTCCGCGCAGTCGCAAATATCTTGACGGCAGACGGATATGCGATAAACGGCATCCGCGTCTATGAGGATAAAGGCAAAATGTATGTGCGCTTTCCGATTGTCCATTCAGAAGCACGTGCGTGGAAAGCCGGGCGTGCAGCAAATTTTGCATTTACGCCCTGTACACATGCTGCTCGCAGAGAAATTGAAGGAGCAATATTAGAAGCGTACAAAATGAAAACCGGCAATGTTGCCGGTTTTGAACAAAGGAGCGTGCAGTAATGGTGTTAATTAGAACATCAACAGAAACATGGAGCGCAGAATATACCGTACAAGGTAACAGAGACGCACAAATTGTGCGTATTAAATCGCGTTCAAGTATTACAGTTGTTATTGCAAAAATCATGGAAAACCTACCCTTAGTCGGTACAACGGTTACGTATTACATATCCGTGCCGAATTACGGCATAGCCCTCCCGGAAATCGAGAGCTTGAATGAGTCAGCATGGATCGTTGATAAACTTCTCGTGCGAAATATGCCGCGTGCGGATGCAGTTACGATTGCTCAGGTGCTGAGAGATGTTTTGAAAAACGAGGTGAAACAAAATGACAACGAAATACAGAGTTTATAATGAGTTATCGGAGGATGAGAAGGCCCAAATCGCCACTGAGAAACAGTGGCATAAGCGAGGATATTGTCCCGTAGAGAACGAGGGCGAACTCATGTACTGCAATCGCTCTTGGTCTAAGGCGGTATATTTTCGAGCTGACCAAGTGCGGAGAATGTCCGAAACGGAACTCGCATTGATCCGCGCCGAGAGAAGTGCCAAAGACGCGGCAAAGCGTGCAAAGGAAAGGGCGGTTGCATTGGCTGAACAAGAAGCACAGCGTAAACGGGAAAATCTAAATATCTATCGGCAAAAATGCGCTGCTATTTGTGCGGCTGTGTCTAAGCGTCCGACAAACCTCAAACTCGTTTTTGATTTGGAAACGACCGGCTTGAATTTTGCTGAGGATGAAATCCTTGAAGCTGCGATTACGACGGTAGACGGTGAGGTACTTTTTGAATCTCGATTTAAGCCTGCATATACCAAAGAGTGGTCGGGTGCGCAGCGCGTGAATGGTATTTCACCAGAGGACGTTGAGGATGCGCCGGGAATCATCGATAAAATCGGCGAAATGGCGGCGCTGCTGCAAAACGCCGAAACGGTTATTGCCTACAACGGCAAGCAGTTTGATATTCCATTTCTCGAGCGTTACGGTATTCGACTCCGACCAGATGCCGTGATTGATGATCCGATGCTTTACGGTGCGGTCGTATACGGAGAACTGCGTGGTGAAGGTGAGGACGTGAACTATAAATGGAAAAAGCTTGCGGTATTGGCGGACTATCTCGGGTACAAAGGTGCGAATTGGCACAGCGCGGCTGCCGACTGCATTGCCACGGCTTATGTGTGGCGACAGTTGCAGGAGTCGGACATGATCGAAAAGTACAATGAGAATTTGGCAAAGCTTAATGAGGTGTCGGAAGAAACCGACACCTCATTTTAGACCTATTGCAATTTTGCAGAGCACAAAATATAATGAGATACACAAGAGAATCAGAAACATGAAAAGGAGCGGTGCAGAATGAAGGCAATGTACGGAGTTGTGTTGTACACAGAAGGTATGGCGATTTGCGAGGACGACTGGGAAGATCTCTGGTGCGCCGAGATGCCGGAAGAGTTTGTGACAGAAGGAGACGGTATTGAAATCGACGGATTGACACCATTAGAAGATCTTCCGATAGAGCAGCAGACACGGATTAAAAATGAGCTGGACGCACTACCAGAAGAATATCTGGATGTTCTGCGTAATTACGGAGGAAAAGAAAAATTTAACCTGTCTTGAAATACAGGAACCGGCAATATTGCCGGTTTTCTTGCTTTTCAACTTAATAGGAATTATAATGAAACCAATGAGGAGTGAACGACTATGAAGAAAAAGATCACAGCAATATTGATGGCGGCGGCGCTTACGGTATCGCTTGCGGCGTGTGCGGGCAGCAATACCGAAAGCGCCGTAACGGAAAGCTCCACATCCAGTGCGGTAAGCAGCACGGTATCGGAAAAGAACGATGCGAGCAGCAAACCGGCTGCAAGCTCGAGCACCGCGAGTGCAAAACCCACGGCGACACCGGGTGCAAAAACAGAAAGCAGCAAAACCGAGAGCTCAAAGGGAAGCAGCTCGTCTGCCTCGTCTAAAACGGAGAACAGCACAACGAGCAAGCCGTCGTCCTCGAGTTCTTCCGGCAGCACAGTATCGAAGCCGAGTGCAACCGCAAAACCGTCTGCCACAACGAAGCCCAGCTCCGGCAACAATGCTGTGAGCAAACCGTCTTCCGGCAGCAGCGCGACGGCCAAACCCTCGGCCACTGCAACGCCGAAGCCTACCGTAAAGCCGACCGCTGCACCGACAGCAAAGCCTACTTCTAAACCGTCTGCAACTGCGACGCCGAAGCCTGCTGCAACAGCCAAACCGACCACCGCTCCGACGGCTAAGCCTACGGCAGTTCCTACATCCAAGCCGACTGCTGCGCCGACGGCAACTCCTGAACCCCAGAAAGTTTGGGTTGTAGATGTTCCGGCAAAAGAAGAGGTTGGTCATTGGGAAGAAGATGGGTATTGGTGGAGTGATGTAGTGTATAGATGTAATGAGTGTAAAGAGACTTTTTCGACAACAGATGCCTTCTATGAACATGTAATCCCTCTTGTCGAAGCAGGAAAGCATTCAATGGGAAGTTATACAGAAGTTCCGGGAGAATCTTATTGGGTAAAAACAGGTCAGCATTGGGTTGTTGATGAGCCTGCGCAAGAAGAACAAGGTCACTGGGAATACAAATAAAAAATTGAATATTGCAGCATGAAGCATCCGTTTTATCGGGTGCTTTTTTACTGCAAAAATTCAAGCCGTACTTTTTGAGTGCGGCTTTTTTCATATAAAAATCTAACGAAAGGAATGGCAAAAAATGAAGAAAGCAAAACGGATTTTGGCCGGAGCGCTTGCGGCGTTGATCCTTACGATGTCACTGCCGTTAAGTGCTCTGGCGGATGAAGCCGATGTGCCTGTGGAAAGTCCGAGCTTTGAAGTTTCGTTTGATGTAGATACCGGGCAGGAAGAAATTTCGGAAGATCTTCCGACCGAGGTTGAAGCGACACCGGAGCCTACCCCGGAATCTACCACAGAGCCAACGCAGGAGCCAACACCTACGCCGGAAAGCACCGCTACACCGACCCCGACGGCAGAACCTACTGCAGTTCCCACGGCTACACCCGGAGTTACCGCAACGCCGACGAGCACGCCGGAGCCGAGTGCTGCCGCATCTCCTACGCCCGCTTTACCGAGCGCATCCCCTACTGTAACGCCGACGCCTACGCCGTCACCGCAGCCGGTTACAAACCCAATAAAGCTTGAGCACGAGGTCTTAACGGACTATGAGACCGGCGGACTTTACCTGTTCCCAGTTCCCGACGGCGACGAAATTACGCAGGAATACAGTGAGCAACACAAAGCTTGGGATATAGCTGCTGTTACTGGTTCTGCTGTGGTGGCAGCCGAAGAAGGCACTGTAACTTATGTGCAGATTTGGGACGGATCGTATGACACCACCGGCATGATGAGCTACGGGCACATGATTCAGATTGAACATCCAGATGGAAATACCACACTGTATGCACATCTATCTGAAATTAACGTGCAGCAAGGCGAAAAAGTCGTGCGTGGGCAGCGCATCGGGCGCGTCGGCAGCACTGGCAATTCTACTGGCCCACATTTGCACTTTGAGGTCATGAGTGAGACTGGTAAAAAGGAAAACCCTGAACCGGTATTAGAATACGGAGTATCCACGCTACTGGATGATTACACATGGAGTTGGGTCAATCAGTATCTTAATCGACCTAATGGGACGAAAACAATATCTGATTACGGAGTAACAAGAGACAAAGTTGTAGCTGAACTTACTTCGCATCAAAGTGATAACTACTATTTGGGTACTACATATGTAGGCGGGGATAGCCAGTCTCCTAAAGGAGATACAAGCTACAATGGCAGCGTGGGTATGAACTGTGCTGGCTTTGTCAGCTATGTGCTTTGTAAATTGGGGTTAAATGCGGGTACGTCTGACTTGAATAATCATACTGCGTTGCCTGCGAGCTCGGTTCAGGGGCTTATGACTAAGGCGGTCGGTGGTCGTTCTGCAGATTGGTACAGCTCGTATAAAAGCCGAAACCTTTTGGCAGGTGCATCAAACTATTGCTTCTGGATTGCAAACGGTGATCTTAAGTCATATGCATTCCAGTCAAAGAGCGATATGCTTTCGTCTGGTGTGCTTGAAAAAGGTGACATTATTTTAATGTTGCCGACAACAGCATCGGCCAGTGACCGAGATACGCATATTGGCTTTTTCTGGGGAAACTCCTCCAGCGAAGATAATATGTGGCATAGTTTTGGTTCCAATAACCATATTTCGACCATAACACCTAAGACCAGCCCTTCTTATTACGTGGTTATTAAGTACGCACCGTCTGAATATACACTGACGCTCAATAAGACAAGCTCTAATCCCTCGTTGACAAACAATAACAGCAATTACAGCTTGTCTGGTGCAGTGTACGAAGTTTACGGTAACAAAACCACTTATACAACCTCAACAGTCACGTATTACACCGTAAATGCAAGTGGTGGCCTTAATTTGCGTAGCTCTGCCAATACAAGCAGTTCTGTGTTGATAACCATGACCAATGGAGCAAGCGTAAAGTATCTTAGCACATCAGGATCGTGGTATAGGGTTGAATATACCCATTCAAACGGTACGACCTATACAGGATATGCTTCATCGACATATCTTACGAATAAAACTACGCAAACTATTTATACTCCAACAGTAACATCGAATGCATTACTTGGTACGCTTACAACTAACTCGTCAGGATCGGCGAGTCTTGTTGTGCCTGCGGGAACAGTGAGCGTAAAGGAGAAGACCGCACCGAAAGGATTCTCCGTTGATAATGAAACTCATACAGTAACGATGGACGGTAATAAGACACTCAATGTCTCCGATACACCGATTATCTATGAGTACAATATCAACCTCACAAAGACGAGTGCCAATGTCTCAATCACAAACGGCGACAGTGGGTATAGCCTCGCCGGAGCAGTGTATAAAATCTATAATAGTTCCGGCACGGAAGTTGCATCCATTACCACCAATTCGTCGGGCAAGGGTTCTTCAAACGTGAAGCTCAAAAACGGCACATATACCGCCGTGGAATCCAAAGCGCCTCCGGGGTATGCCTTGGACACGACAAGGCATACCGTTAGGATCAACAATGCTGACGCAACTCTGAATGTCAGCGATGTGCCTTTGATTAAGACGGTGACACTAACCAAAACGAGTGCTAACACGTCGATCACGGCAGGCAACAGCAATTATAGCCTTGCCGGAGCTGTGTACGATGTGTACGAAGGTAATTCTGCTACGGGTACGCCGGTTGCATCATTCACAACTAACTCGTCGGGCGTTGCGACGTTAAGCCGCAAATTATATCCAAATCGAACATATACAATTTTGGAACGAACTCCGCCTCCCGGATATGTAAAAGATACGACGCCACATCCATTCTATCTTACTTACAACTCGGCAACAATGGATGTTGTGGATGACCCACAATATGTCAAGATCATGGTAAAAAAGAAAGATTCTGGAACTAACACAAATGTAGCTGTTGGTAACGCATCACTTGCGGGTGCTGTATACGCAATTACGTATAAAGAAAACGGTGTAGATAAAACCGTTCAAAAAACGACCAATAGTTCAGGAATTCTCTATTTTACCAACGTGCCTTTGGGCGAGATAAAAATTCAGGAAATCTCAGCTCCGGTCGGCTACAAGCTTGATTCAACGGTGCATACGTACAATGTTACGTCGGACAAAGTAACTTCTGCCGTATACGAAATGGAACCCGAAGATTTCACCGAAGATGTCTTTAAAGGACACATCCAGATCACCAAACAGATTGAAATGCTCGGTGCGGATGCACAGCTTGAGCAAGGCGCTGAATATCAGGTGTATCTCAAATCTGCCGGTAGCTATGCCAACGCAAAAGACACAGAACGAGATTATCTTGTGACCAGTGCGGACGGCAAGGCGACCACCAAAGACCTGCCCTACGGCACGTATACGCTGCATCAGGTTAAAGGTGTGCCGGGGCGCGAATTTAAAGACATGGATGTTGACGTCCACGAAAACGGCAAAACGTATGAGATGACGCTCACAAACGAGCTCAAGTATGCGCCGCTCAAAATCGTGAAGACCTCCGAAGACGGCAATGTTGCCGGTTTTACATTCAAGGTCACACGGCTTGCGGATGGGTATAGCAAAACGTATACCACCAATGCGGCCGGTGAGATCATTACAGATCAGATGCCTGTATACGTCGATGCAGATGCAACGCAACTGTATGAGTACAAGGTCGAAGAAATCAACGTGCCGGATAAATATCGCACGCCGGATGCACAGACGATAACACTTACCTATGGGCAGACGGCAGAGGTTCGCTTTTACAACCAAATTGCACGCGGCACGCTTGAAATCCTTAAAGTAGACCACGACGGTGTGACGCCGCTCGAAGGCGCGAAGTTTGAGATTACAGACGATAACAACAATGTAATTGCAACCGAAACTTCCGGGCCGGACGGAAAAATCAAGGTAGACTCGATCCTTTACGGACAATACCACTGGTCAGAGGTGATGGCTCCGAAGGGTTATGAACTTGATGATACCGTGCATGACTTTGCAATCGAGTACGATGAGCAGGTCGTAGAAGTCACGCAGGAAAACACTCCGAGCGTGGGCTCCATTACAGCTAAAAAGATCGATGCTGACGGCAACGCCATGCCGGGCGTAGAGTTTACGCTCGAGTACAGCACTGACGATGGCGCGACTTGGGCCCCGGTGGAAGCCCGCGCAGAAGACAGCAAGCCTTCAATCGGGGGCTGCACAAGTGCAGTCGTTGACGGCGCTTTGGAGACCGATGAAAACGGCGTCGCTACCTTTAATGGGCTTCAGGTCGATAACCAGACCGTTACAATCACCTACCGTTTGACCGAAACCGGCACGAAGTCCGGCAACACATTGCTCGCAGCGCCGATGTTTATCGGCAGCTTACCGCAGGTGCTTGATGACGGTACAGAAACCGTTGATGTGGTTGTTACAGCGGTCAACAATCAAAACTACACATTGCCGTCCTCCGGCGGCAATGGCATGGTGAGCGTGCCGGTGGGCATTGCTCTCGCACTGATTTCCGTGTCCTGCTTTGCAGCATGGCTGTGGAAGAAAAAGTTATTTTAAGAGAGCATCTACACTCTCTTAGAACGTAAAAAAATAAAATGAAAGGAATGTAGAAAAATGGCAAAATCCAAGTTAATCTCTCGCATTGGTGCTTTGGCTTTGGCAGCAGCTCTGGCCTGCACCTCTTTGATCTCGGCCTCAGCGGCTACTATCGATAAAGCTACCATCGATATGGACGCAAAGGCACAGCTGTCCATTTATAAGTATGACTTTACCAACGCCAAAAAAGATGGTGTGTGGAATGAGGACAGCTACGTTTCTACCGGCCAGTATGACGCAAAAGTAAATGAAGTGCTTGGTGGCACAACGCGTACCGGTGCGAACAGCGCATCTTCTGCACTTGGTAATGGACAGGCAAGCAACGGCTATGCAATTAAAGGTGTCGAGTATACTTACCTCAAAATTGCGGACATCACGCAGTTCACGGAGTCCGAAAAAGACGGCGGTCGTACCGACAGCCACATTGAGGTGCTGTATGCAATCGATAAAGTCAAAGGCGCAGATATGCTCGCTGCTATCGGCCTTGCAGACGGCAAAAACAGCTATGAAAACGCAAATGCACTTGATGCAAACAACTGGTATTACCAGTCCGACGTACTTAGTGCAGCACTTAAAGCTGCTCTTGAAGCCAATTCCACGACTGTTAAGAATTCGCTCGAAGCCTACGTAAAAAACAACGGCGGTACGGCAATGCCCGAAACGAACGAGGACGGCTACAGCAACGTAACCGGCCTCCCCGTAGGTCTCTACCTGCTGGTTGAAACCCGCACGCCGGAAATGGTGACAGGCACGACAAATCCGTGCTTCGTCTCGCTGCCCATGACCACGGTTGATGGTGGTATGGCAGACGGTTCGGGCAACCAGATCACGACCGGCGGTCACGATTGGAACTATAATGTTGTGCTTTACCCCAAAAACGAGACCGGCATTGTCACATTGGAAAAAACCGTACGTGAAGCTGTTAAGGATACCGGCAAAAATAACGCGTCCGATGTTATCACCGATGGCTTTAAGCACAATGCAACGGCATCCGCAGGCGACACCGTAGAATATCAGATCATCTCCACACTGCCGACGATCACGTCTGCGGCCACCAATATCAGCGCGTATACGTTCCAAGATGTTCTGGCCCGCGGCCTCTCTTATGTAGGCGGCACGAACAGCGTTACACTCGAATTCTTTACCGATGCAAATTGCACCAACAAAGTTACCACGTGGAAGCAGTCCGACGGCAAATTCAAAGTTACGCGCGAAGAAAACAACGACGGTACGCATACGATGACGATCTCCATGACCGATGATGGCCTTGCCGAGATCAACACAGCCAATACGGCTTACGATAACGATAACGGCAAGCTCTATGCAGGTTACAGCAATTACACACTTCGTATCCGTTACGACGCAAAACTCAATTCTGATGAGTCTCTGGTTTACGGTGACAACGGAAACAAAAACGAAGTCGTCCTCACATGGAAGCGTACCAATGACACCTACTACGACACCCTTATCGACGACGCGCATATTTACACGTATGCGACGAACATCACGAAAACCTTTAGCGACGGTAAAGAAGAACAGACGATGTTCGATAACGTCCTCTTTAAAGCGCAGAATGCGTCCGATGGCTACTATGTAATTGCACAGCTTAATGAGGACGAGGGCATCTGGTATGTTACCGGACACACGGACAAAGAAGCCTCTGCAACAGCAATGCACCCCGTCGAATGGAATGGCAAAAAGGGCCAGATCATCCTTAAAGGCGTTGAGGACGACCAGTACATCTGGACAGAGCTCGAGACTGCAAACGGCTACACGCTGCTCAAGAATAATATCGACGTAACGATTACGTCCGTCGATGATGCAAACCGCCCGTGCGACATTTACAGCAAAGATACACTCGGTGTTATCCAGAACGACCCGCGCTACAACTTCCCGAACAATGAAGATTATAAGCTCGCCAACATCCCGCAGAAGCAGTTGGCTCACAACTATCAGACTGCATCTGCAACGGTTGACGGCAACGACGTCACGATGCTCGACGATGAGATGGATGCGGGTTCCAAGAACGCAATCGCTCCGCTGCAGGTTGTAAATACGCGTGGCTTTGAGACTCCTATGACCGGTGAAAACGGCACATGGGCGCTTGCTATCGGCGGCGTTCTCGTCTTCTGCCTCGGCACTTCCGCGTTTATCTTCTTCCTTGTGTTCAAGAAAAGAAAAGAGCAGGAAGATAAGTAAGAATACACCCAAATTTTGAATTAGGTTTACCTCGCAGGGAGGGCTCAGTGGCAGCACTGAGCCCCACCCAAAGCCTGCAAATTGTGTGTAGGCTTTGGGTGAAAAGGAAAAATGGAAGAAGGTGAAAACATGCCCCAAAAGCGAACGCACAAAGGTGCGCAGATCATAGCCATCATCATCGCGATTTTACTGCTGTGCGTCGCGGGATTTTGCGCGTATCTGCTTATTGATAACCAACAGCAAAAAGCAGAGCAAAAGGAACTGTTTGCAACCATAGCCGAAAAAGTAGACGCAGCGGAAAACGAATTGGGAGACTTAGAGCAAATTAGCACGGTGGAAGATAAACGGGTGGCGCAGCTGCTTGAAGTTTATGGGGAACTGCACAACTACAATTCCGATTTTGTAGGCTGGATACGCGTGCCGGGCACAGAGATCAATTACCCGGTGATGCAGTCGCCGGATAGCCCTAATTATTATTTGCGCCGAAACTTTGAGAAAGCGTACAGCAACCTCGGCACGCCGTATTTACAGGAAAACTGCGATATACGCACGTGCGATAACTTGATAATTTACGGCCACCACATGCTTGATGGCGGGATGTTCAGCGATCTTGAGCTCTATAAAAAGAGAAAATTCTTTCAGCAGCACAAATACGTGCGTTTTGACACATTAGACGAGCTGGGACTATATGAGGTCATGGCGGTTGTCATCACAACGGCCTATCAAGCAGACAGTTTTCAATACTATAACTACGTGGAAAACAACGAATTAACCTTTAATACATACGTACAGGAATGTAAGCAGCGCGCTTTGTATGATACGGGCATTGACGCTGAATATGGAGATAAGCTAATTACCTTATCGACATGCGAATACAGCAGCGATAACGGCAGGCTGATCGTAGTCGCTAAAAAGATTGGAGGGATCAAAAAATGAGCAAACGCAAAAACACCATCATCATTATCTGCTTTATCCTTGTGATCCTGCTCGGCGCAGGCGCAGCTGCATATCCGTTGATCGCATCGATTAACAATGAGCACACGCAGTCGCTCGTACAGACGGAATACGAAGAAAAGCTTCAGCAGCTCGACACCTCGGAAATCGATGCAGCGTTAGCGGCAGCACGGGAGTATAACAAAACAATTTCTACCGTGCAAATCGAGGATGTCGATAAAATCAAAGCCGACCTACCGCCATACGAAGATCTCCTGAACCTTGCCAATAACGGCATCATGGGCTACATAATGATACCGGCCATTAACATAGACCTGCCTATATACCACGGCACGACCGGCGCGGCGATGGAAAAGGGAGCCGGGCACATGGAAGGCACGTCGCTGCCGGTAGGCGGTATAGGCACACACGCCGTGATCTCCGCACACTCCGGCATGGCAAGCGCAAAGCTTTTTACCGACCTCGATAAGCTTGAGCTTGGAGATATGTTCTTCATCACGGTGTGCAACCAGAAATTAGCTTACGAAGTGGATAACATCGCAGTGGTGGAGCCCACAGACATTGATTTGATCCGTATTGATACGCAGCAAGATTACGTCACATTACTCACCTGCACACCGTATGGCGTGAATACGCACAGATTGCTTGTGCGCGGCCACCGGGTGGATATGGCCGAAGAAGCCATAGCAGAAGTCGAAGAGAAAGCAGAGCCAGCAGCAAGTACATGGATAGAGAAATATGCGGAAGGGCTTGTGATCGGCCTCATAACTTCCTTTGCGGCGATGCTGTTGCTGCTGTTGATCTTGCTAATCCGCCGCAGACAAAAAAAGAAAACCGGCAACATTGCCGGTTCTGAAAGGAAGTGATAGAATGCCAAACGCTTATATAGAGCTGATTGATAGCCTGATTTTACAGCGGCAAGCACTTAAAATATCGCAGCGCGAATTAGCTTCTGCCGCCGGAGTTTCGTGGACGGAGGTTGCGCTCATGGAGCAGAAAAAGCACATGGTGCAGCTCCGGGCACTGCTGCGGATAGCAGCCGCGCTAAACTGCAAACTGGTGGCCGTGAGTGTCGAATAAAAATCTTGCCATATAATGCCAAATTTGGTAGAATAAAAACGAACTGCAATATGCGGTTCGGGTGCTGCCATAACGGTGGACGGTTCAGCCCTCAGATACACTTCGGTGTACCGTGTGAGGGAACATTTCTTGAATATGAAAATATCCCTCAATCCAACACGGAGAGAGGGATGACGCTTATGAAGCTCGAGCTGACCTTTAGTGATTTGTGCCAGTTGGCATTGGTCATCATTGCGCTGATCGAACTGTTTCGTGATCGTAAACATAAAAAGAAGTGAGCCGCCCTCGCCTAAGGATTCGGCTCAACTTCTTTGAGTAATACTGAGGGCTAACCGTTCATCGGCAGCACTCTTTCTATTTCTAATTATAGACGCTTTTGAAGTTTTGTCAAGCGCGAAAAGCGGCAATGTTGCCGGTTTTGCACTTGATTTATTTTTTCTCATTTATTATAATCAAACTAAACAGGGAGTGAAGACTATGAAAAGAAAAATCACAGCTATTTTAATGACAGCAGCATTGATGCTTACCATGGCGGCGTGTGCGGGCAACAGTACAGCGGATACCGGCGTTGAAAGCTCTGCATCCAGTGCAGTGAGCAGCAAGCCGGTTTCGAACACAAGCTCCACGGCCGCAAGCAGCGCCAAACCGAGTGCATCGGCGAAGCCTACGGCTACTCCCTCTGCCGGTGCTGCGGCAACGGTCAAGCCTACCGCAACGCCGAAGCCAGAGAGTAAAACCGAAAGCAGCACGGCAGGTAAAGCGAGCGCGACGGCTACACCGAAACCGGCAGCAACCGCAAAACCGAGCAGCTCCCATACTTCTAACAGCAAGCCTTCCGGCAGTGCGGCCAGACCTACGCCCGCACCGACTGCGAAGCCGACAGCTGCACCCACCGCAGCTCCGACAGCTAAGCCTACGGCAGCTCCTACCGCAGCACCAACAGCCGTGCCCACTGCGACGCCGAAGCCCAAGGAAAAGGTCTGGGTCGTGGACGTACCTGCTCAAGAAGAAGTCGGGCATTGGGAAGATGACTACTGGATGGGCAGCGATTGGGTGTATCAGTGCAATGGCTGTGGAGCTCAATTTGCAACTGTTGAGGAAATAAACGACCACACTTGGAGCGAATTTGACAAAGGAAACGACCATGGTGGTTACTCCATGGTTAGTGGAGAACCGTACAAGCATTATACAGGAGAGAAATATTGGGTCGTAGATACTCCTGCGCAAGAGGAAGTCGGCCATTGGGAATATAGATAAAAGTTAATAGATCAGGCTAAAGCACTCGTTTTTCGGCGAGTGCTTTTTTAATGTTCAAATTCAAGTCGTATCCCCATGATGCGGCTTTTTTCATATACAAAAAGTTTGAAAGGAAGCAAAAAAATGAAAAAGAAACTCAAAAAGTCACTTGCGTGTCTGCTTGCAACGCTGCTGATTTTCAGCGCCGTACCGATGAGCGCTCTTGCCGATGAAGCAGCTGCACCGGCTACAGTAACTGATGAGATCACAGCTGTTGAGCCGGAAGAAGCTGCTGCACCGGGCGCGGAGCCGGATGCAGAACCTAAACCGGAAACCACGGCAGAACCGACCGCGACGCCGGAGGCGAGCACAGAACCCTCGGCCGAACCGACAGCAGAGCCTACACCGGAAGTAACGGAGGAACCAGCTGAACCGGAGACCAGTGCAGAGCCGGAAGCAACGGCTGAACCCACTGCTTCCCCCACGCCAAACCCGGAGGATGAAATCAGTTTACTGGCGCTCGGCGATGAGGCAATTACGCGTTATCGCACGGTAGGTATCAAAGGCAGTTTCAGTTCAAATTATCTTTATGACCTTGGCGAATTTCCACTGTATGACATCTACCGAAACGGTGTAAGTTACCCGGCCTACTGTTTGCAGCACGGTAAGGGTCGTGTGAACAACGGAGCATACGTGCAAAGAGACAATTATGGCATGACTGAAGCTATGCGCCGCATTATCGCTTATGGCTACAACACGACAAACTCTCTCGGTAAAAATGATTGGTACAGCGATGCGACCGCAAAGACGATGGTCACACAGCATCTTGTTTGGCTGGCGTCCGAAGGCTATATTACCGTAGACGGTACAAACTGGTCTTGGGGTTCCGGCATCGATAACGATGTTGAGCGCATGGCCAATCTGGCGTATAACGGTTCTGTTGTACGCAGTTACTACGCAGAGCTTAAAGATCGTCTTTTGCGGTCGGAAATCGCCCCGTCCTTTGCAGGCAAAAGCAGCGACGGAAGCGATGCACAGGAAATCGATTTGCAGCTTGTAAACGGTAAGTACACGGCTACCGTTACTGATACCAACGGCGTGCTGGATTTGTTCGATTTTCAGCAGGCAGGCTTTGATATTTCCCGCAACGGCAATACGCTGATGATTTCCACAAACACGCTGCCGGAGCAAGAGACTACAATTATCGGTGCAGGCTACACCGTCGGCGATAAAAACAGCATCGCCGTTTGGGAGGACAGAGACCAGCAGGCCAATATTCAGCATCAGGCGACTTGCCCGGGCACAACGCAGACCATGGCATATATCAAGATAAAGGGCGAAAAGCCGAAATATACGGTGACACTGACCAAAACCAGCGCCGATGTAAAAATCACAAACGGCAACGCAAATTATTCGCTCGAAGGTGCTGTTTACAACGTTTATAAAGCGTATGTAAATCCCAACCACGATTATACAAATGACCCCGTTGTCGCAACGTTTACAACTCAAAAAGACGGACACGCAACACTTTCCAAGAAGCTCGAAAACGGCGACTATGTAACGATCGAGCAGGTGGCTCCGTTAGGTTACACACTGGATACATCGGTTCATAGATTCTCTGTTAATGGCAAGAGTACAGATATTCCAGTTGTTGATGACCCGGGTTACATACAGCTTACGATTAAGAAAAAGGATAGCGATAACAATACTGGCATTGCTTCTGGTGATGCTAAATTAGAAGGTGCAATTTACCGTGTCGCTTACCTTGAAAATGGTGTCACTGTAACGAAAGATATTACCATAAATGCAAGCGCAGTTGCTCGTCTCTCGAACTTACCGATAGGAAAACTGAAAGTTTGGGAGATTTCGGCTCCGATCGGATACAAACTTGATTCAACTGTACATGTTTATGATATTAAAGCGCATCAGGTAACATCTGACATATACGAACTTGAACCAGAAGACTTTACGGAAGATGTCTTCAAGGGTAGAATTTCGCTGCATAAGCAATATGAAACCCTTGATAACCTCGCAGAGGAACAGGGCGCAGAGTTTGACGTTTACCTCAAATCTACGGGCAGCTTCGATGCAGCCAAAGAGACCGAGCGCGACCATATCACCACCGGCGCGGATGGCATGGCAACCACAAAGGATTTACCTTACGGCACATACGTCGTGCATCAAACAAAGGGCGGCAACGGCCGTCAGCTTGTAGCCGATTTTGATGTTTCAATCTCCGAGGATGACAAGGTTTACAGCTATGATCTCGTTAATACGCAGAAAAACGCACAGCTCAAAATCGTAAAGACTTCCGAGGATGGCGTAATCGAGGGCATCAAGTTCCGCGTAACACGTCTCGAGGATGGTTACAGCGCCGAGTATACGACCAATGCCGCAGGCGAAATCCTTACGGAAACACTTCCGATTTACGCGGACAAAGACGGCGCGACTAAGTATCAGTACCGCGTGGAAGAACTCGATACAGAGAAAACCTACGGCTATCAGTTGCCTGACCCGCAGATTGTAGAACTCAGCGAAGGCGAAATTGCTTCTGTAAGCTTCCATAATGTGCCGATTGAAATCGGTACGAAAGCTACCGTTGAGGGAGAAAAAGAAGTCGATCCGCTCGATAAAGTTACGCTGACCGATATGGTATCGTACACTGGCCTTGTCCCCGGTAAAGAGTACAAAGTAATCGGCGTACTGATGGATAAAGAAACCGGTGAGAAGCTGCTTGTTGACGGCAAAGAAATTACAGCTGAAACCGTATTTGTGCCGGAAACCAAAAACGGCAGCGTAGACGTTACGTTTATCTTTGATGCAACGGGCTTGCATGGCAAAGAGATCGTCGTTTTCGAGGATTTGTACCGTGAGAACGTGCTGCTTGCTACCCATACGGACATCAACGATGAAGGGCAGACGGTAAAGATTAAGAATCCTGAAATCGGAACA
>QWCK01001018.1_pt1 | contig 44339 bp, 38 predicted proteins | sample 1972571 | NCBI WGS metagenome assembly QWCK01 (sample SAMN09866710, study PRJNA288562) | Human gut metagenome isolate term2_stool, whole genome shotgun sequencing... | isolation source: gut | host: Homo sapiens | place: USA: California | reverse complement strand
AGCTATGTATGCAAACTTTGCAAACTACAAACTTGTTGGTGGCGAAGACCAAGCTCCAGGTATCTTTGGTAAAGATGACGATTGGCACAAGAAGATTTGCTATCCAGGACTAGGATCATGTATTGAAAACGCAGGTGGAGATTCTGACTCCGATAAGACCGAAGGCGGAAACAAATATGGTTCTGAAGGAGAAGCAGGATCTGAATTTGAATTGACCTATGAGCCAACTCCAAAAACTCCGGATGAAGAACATCCAAAGGTAGACAAAAAGTCTGAAACAGACAAGGTTGATGTAAGCAAAGAACCAGACAAGAAAGTTAACTTTACCATTGATGTAACTGTGGATAAGTTGAAGAAAGACCAAAAAGAACTTTCTGAAGCAGTTAAGAAAGATTCTAAAACAATTGATGATGCTAACTACGATAAGGAAACTGGATACTATATTTATAGAGATGGTTTAATCATTGATATATTGCCAGACATTTTTGAATTTACAAATGAAACAGAAATTTCTGTAAAAGTAAATAAAGATGCCATGAGAGCTAACGGAGCTAACGCAAAACTCGATTTTGATAAGTTCCAACAAGGTATAAAATATTTTTACAAAGAAGATGTCAAGGCTTATCTAGCTGAACTTAAAGGTAAAGATGAAAAGAAATATAATGTTCTTTTAAAGGCTCTTGGCGGAGACGAAAGCAAGATTAAAGATGGTCAAAGAGCTATTCTTGCATGGTTGCCTGAATTTGAAGGCCCTCACGGGGCTAAGAATCAATTCAAGTTAACACTTTCCAACTTACTTGTAAACAAAGAAAAATACAAGGAAAGCGAAGAGTACAAGAACCAAGGTCAACCTTATACAAACAAGGGCGGTTTTGGTGACGAGGGAGAATTCTTCTTCGGAACGAAGACAATCACCGTAACAGATGGCCATAACGCCAATGTCAATAAGTATTTGCAACTATTGGATAAAGACGGTAATGTTATTCCACAAGGTGAAGCTGGCGAATGGTTTAAGGGTTCAGCTACTTTGAAATTCGGCGACAAGTTCAACTACAAGATTAAATACTATCTTGATAGCAAGGGCTTGGTTGATACTGGCTTCGTTCAAAAGGATAAGGAATGGACACTTGAAGACTTATTTAAAGGAAACAAGGGATTACGCCCTGTGCTTAGAGATTTTGTTCAAGTACCGGATGGATTTAAAGTTCTTTATATGGTAAATGGAGAATACAAAGAAGCTTCTCAAATAACCAAAGATGATCTTGCAAAAGTCGAAGGCATTAAAATCAATCCACCAAAAGCAGGATTCGCATTCAATGAAGAAAGAGAATTCATTCTTCCAATGATGATTCCAGAACTGGATGCAAGAATTGAAAATGGAAAAGTTGTCTACACCGGAACAGACGGAAAAGATGTTGTTCTCGGCGATGCAAAAGACTTCTTTAACCTTGACAGCTTGAAAGACAAAGATGCAAAAATGTACTTTGAAAACTCTGTTAAAGACTCCAACACGGTAACGGTCTATCTTGAAAAGGAACGCTTTATCAAACTCTTTAAAGAATTCTTTGAAGCAGATGGTAAAACAGAAATCAAGAAAGACAGACCAGAAGTCAAATTTGATATTTGGCAAATCGTTAAAGATGAAAAAGGCAATGTTGTTGAAAGAATCAAACTGGACAAAGGACTTACTTTAAACGAAGCTAATGATTTTGTTGACCAAGTTAACCACCTACCATTATTCAAGAGAATTGAAGAAATGGATGAAAAAGGCAATGTAACTGTTAAGATTCTTTCTTACACTTATGAAGTGGAAGAACAAGCCATTGCTGGTTATACTGGAAAAGTATTCAAGTTTGATGAAAAGGATGCACTTGGTTTTGTTTTAAAGGCTGAAAACTATAAGAAGCCTGAAAGACCACCCCACAATCCACCGGAAGAACCGGAAACTCCACCGGAAACACCACCGGAAGAACCGGAAACTCCACCTGAAACTCCACCAGAAAGGCCTGAAAAGCCAGATTATCCTCAAGATAATCCACCCCATAGTCCTAACAAACCTTGGGGTCCCAACAACCTGCCCAAGACAGGTCTTGTGGAAGATTTAGGCCTTGTATACTTGAGTGGACTGGCCCTTGTGGGTCTGGTTCTCTTGAGAAAAAGATATTTTCTAGACTAGGAGGATGAGGTATGAAAGGGAAAAGACTTATAATCAATAGTTTAATCATTCTTGTGGCGATCTTTTTTGCCTACAAGACCCTTTCCTACCTGCGACTCCAAGTGGATGAAAAAAAGTCAATGGAGGCCTATTCTGGTCTTCGGACCCAGGCTCTTTCCAAGAGCTCGGGGTCTCAAGACGGGGACTTGGACTTAACCAGCCTCCGGGCCATGAATCCAGATATTTTTGCCTGGATCCGGTCCCAGGATGGGGCCATTGACTATCCCCTGGTCCAAGCTGGAGATAACGACCGTTACCTCCACACTGGGGCCAACGGGGAGAGAAATGCCCTAGGGGCGATTTTTATGGACTATCGGAATGGGTCTTTAGAGGACCCCTTTATTCTGATCTATGGCCATATGATGAAAAATGACTTGATGTTCGGGTCCTTGAAGTCTTTCAAGACCCAACCCAAGAGTCTGGAATTTTACCTGGACACGGGGGACAAGACCATCAAGACCAGGGCGGTTTTGGCCGGGATTCTTTCTGGCGAAACCATCCTGGACCCCAGGGATTTCTCTACATATGAAAAAAGACAAGATTTTTACCGGCTCTTGCAAAAAGAAGCGGTCTATGACCCGGGCTATGACTTGCAGCCCCAGGACCAAATCATCAACCTGGTAACCTGTACCTATGAAAGGGCCAATGTCCGGCTTTTTGTCTTGACGGTAGTGGAAGAAGATTAAACCATCCCCTGGGGGATGGTTTTCTTTTGCCCTTGGGGGCCTTGAAAATATGTGGATTAAGTGGTAGTATTATTAGTGGTTTAAAGACTGGCCCCTAGGGGGCCTTGTATAAAATGATAGAAAAAAATGGAGGGAAAAATGGGTTTTATTGAAGAATTAAAAAGTAAAGTTTCTGCACAATGTCCAAGCATTGTCTTCCCAGAAGGGGAAGATGAACGGATTTTAGGTGCTTGTGTTCGTTTAAAAGAAGAAAAAATTCTGGCACCTGTTGTTTTAGGAAACATTGACGAAATTAAAAAAACAGCCCAAGAAAAGGGCTTAAACATTGATGACCTTGCTGTAATTGATCCCCTAAACTATGACGACATTGACGCCTTGGCAGATGCCTTTGTAGAACGTCGTAAGGGAAAAATCGACAAGGAAGGTGCCTTGGAAATGTTAAAGAATCCAAACTATTTTGGAACTCTTTTGGTTTACACTGGCCGGGCTGCCGGTATGGTTTCCGGTGCTGTTCACACAACTGGGGAAACAGTAAAACCTGCCCTTCAAATTATTAAGACCAAGGAAGGTTTTAAACGGACCAGCGGTCTTTTCGTCATGCTTAGAGGGGATGAACAATACCTGATGAGTGACTGTGCCATCAACCTGGAAATGGATGCTCCAACCATGGCTGAAGTGGCTGTCATTACAGACATGACTGGAAAACAATTTGGCATGGATCCCCATGTTGCTATGTTGTCTTTCTCCACTAAGGGATCTGCTAAGTCAGATGAAGTAACTATGGTTCAAGAAGCAACTGCCCTAGTGAAAGAAAACCATCCTGAAATCAAGATTGATGGGGAACTTCAATTTGATGCAGCTTTTGTTGATACAGTTGCCAAGAAAAAAGCACCAGGCAGCCCAGTTGCAGGCCGTGCAAATACCTTTATTTTCCCAAATCTTGCAGCTGGAAACATTGGCTACAAAATCGCCCAAAGATTTGGTGGATTTGAAGCCATTGGGCCAATCCTTCAAGGTTTGAACCATCCTGTAAATGACTTGTCCAGAGGATGTAATGAAGACGAAGTTTACTCCTTAAGTATTATTACAGCTGCCCAAGCAATCCTATAAGTATTTGCGATTGAAAAGGCCTTCAGCTTTCTGAAGGTCTTTTTTTAATAGAAGGGAGGGTCAATGGAAAAGATAGTGGATTATTTAAGGGGCTATCCCTCTGTTCTGGTGGCTTTTTCCGGGGGAGTGGATTCCAGCCTTTTGATGGACCTGGCTGTAGAGGCCCTGGGCCGGGACCGGGTCCTGGGGGTTTTTATGGAGATGGCCTTCCAAAGTCAAGAGGACAGGCGCTTTGTCCTGGAGGAGGCAGAAAAAAGGCAATGGCCCCTGGAAGTGGTCCAAGTAGATTTTCAGGACCTTCCAGACCGGGTCTTGGCCAATCCGGAAAATCGCTGCTATTGGTGCAAAAAAATGATCTTCGAGAAGTTTTTGGACTTGGCCCGGGAAAGGAATCTGGCCATTGTATGTGACGGGAGCAACCTGGATGACTTGGGAGACTACCGACCTGGCCGCCAAGCTTTAAAAGAACTAGGGGTGGTCAGTCCCTTTTTGGCCTGTGGCTGGACCAAGGCCCAAATCAGGCAAGAGGCCAAGGCCCGGGGGCTGGTGGCTTGGAACCGGCCCAGCGATGCCTGCCTGGCCAGTCGGGTCTATCCCAACCAGCCCATTAAGGCTGGGGACCTAAGACGGATTGAAGCCGGGGAGGCTTATTTAAGGGGCCTGGGTTTTAACCATGTCCGGCTCAGGACTTCAGGATCCAAGGCTTCTTTGGAAGTGGAGGCCAGTCAAGTGGCCCGGGCCCAGGACCTGCTGGGACCTATCAGGGAAGACTTAAAGAAGCATGGTTATGACCAAGTGGATATCGACCCCAGGGGTTACCGGCAGGGGTCTTTAAACAAGGAGAAGAAATGAACTTACAATTGGAAGCTTTTGCGGGAATTAGTGGAAATATGTTTTTGGCCCTGCTCTTGGACCTAGGCGCCCGGGAGGAGGTCCTTCGGCAGGAATTGGCCAAGGTGGACTTTGATGGCTATGACATCCGGGTCAGCCACTTGGAAAAAAAGGGGATTTATTCCTGCTATCTAGATGTGGTCTGCCATGACCATCACCACGACCATGACCACCATCATGGTCACCGGAGCCTAAAAACCATCCTGGACCTAATTGACCGGTCGGACCTTAAGGACCGGGTCAAGGAGGATGCCAAAAACCTCTTTATCCTTTTAGGGAAAAGTGAGGCCAAGATCCACCACAAGCCCTTGGAGGAGGTCCACTTCCATGAAGTGGGGGCCACGGATTCTTTGGTGGATATGATTGGGGCGGCTATTTTAATGGATGACCTGGGTCTTGAGTCTTTTTCCTTTACCAAGCCCAATGTAGGGGATGGCTTTGTCTCCTGTGCTCATGGCCTCTATCCTGTGCCAGCTCCAGCCACCCAAGATATTCTCTTGCAGGCTGGCATTCCCTTTCAAAAGGGACCTGTAGAGGCTGAGTTGGTGACGCCTACTGGAGCCTGTATCCTGGCCTACTATGGCCGCTATAGGTCTTCTGGGTCCTTTCAAGGGGGCCGGGTGGGCTATGGAGCCGGCAGCCGGGACCTGGACATCCCCAATGTTTTAAGGGGGGTCTTGGGGGCCCAAGAAGGGGCTGGGACCATCTACCAGCTGGACTGTAACCTGGATGACATGATGGGAGAGGACCTGGCCTATTGTATGGACAAGCTCTTTGACTTGGGGGCCTTGGATGTTTGGTTTAGTCCCATCTATATGAAGAAAAACCGGCCGGGCCATTTGCTTTCTGTCTTGGTGAAGGAGGACCTCTTAGAGGGGGCCCGGGACCTGATCTGGACCCACACCACTAGCCTGGGTCTGCGCTACTATCCTGTGGACCGCTATGAGAGGGAAAGGAAGCTGGAGACTTTTGCCAGTTCTTTTGGTCCTTTAGGGGTCAAGGTCTTTGACGGGGGCTATAGTTTCGAGTATGAGGATTTGAAGAAAATTGCAGACCGGGAGGGCATGAGTCTTTTGGACCTGCGAAAGAGAGTGGAAGGGGAATACCATGGCTAAATATTATGCAGTACGCCAGGGCCGGGTCCCTGGGATTTACAGGTCTTGGCCTGATTGCCAGGACCAGGTCCGGGGCTTTAAGGGGGCCCAGTTTAAGAGTTTTAAAACAGAGGAGGAGGCCCAGGCCTACCTGGCTGGGGGGCCCCAGGGCAATCCAGGCCGGGAGGCTCTGACCCAGGCTCCAGACCCGGACACCCTAGTGGCCTATGTAGACGGGTCCTACCGTCAGGAGGATGCCTCCTATTCTTTTGGGGTCTATTGCCTTTTCGGAGATGGGGACCAGGCGGAGTGGTCTGGACGTTTTCACAAGGACGAGGCATCTTCTATGCGGAATGTGGCTGGAGAAATTTATGGGGCCATGGAGGCCATGAAGTTTGCACAAAAAAAGGGGATGAGTAAACTCATCCTCCATTATGACTATGCCGGGATTTGTCATTGGGCCCTGGGCGATTGGAAAAGGAACAAGGTCCAAACCCAGGCCTACCATGATTTTTATCAGTCTATCAAGGACCAGGTCCAGGTAGACTTTGTCAAGGTAGAGGCCCATACCGGGGTAGCCGGCAATGAACGGGCCGACCAATTGGCCAAGGAAGCGGACTTTATCCTTCCTGACCAGGATTGATTTGTTCTAAGTGGACCCCATTTTTTTCAAAAAGGTCCAGGGCGTAGTCGTCGACCCGGTAGGCATTTTTATAGTAAATTTTTTCAATACCGGCCTGGATTAGGGCCTTGGAACAGTTGAGACAGGGGAAGTGGGTGACATAGGCGGTGCAACCCTTGACGGGGATTCCCTCCTTGGCACAGTACAAGAGGGCATTCATTTCTGCGTGGATGGTGGCAATACAGTGACCATCTCGCATGGTATGGCCCACTTCGGAGCAGTGGGGGTTGCCGGCAACAGACCCGTTATAGCCTGTAGAGACAATCCGGTGGTCCTTGTTGACCAAGACACAGCCCACAAAGGCCCGGTCACAGGTGGACCGACTGGCCACCATTTCGGTAATTTCCATAAAATATTCATTCCAACTCTTACGCATAATATCCTCTCCTTTTAGGAATATTATAACAGAAAATGGGTATGATTATAGGGAAAGTAAGAATAGAAAGGAGACAAAATGAAAAAAACAATGCAGGAATTTAAAGAGTTTATTGCTCAAGGCAATGTCATAGACATGGCCATCGGGGTTATCATAGGAGGGGCCTTTGGTAAGATTGTGGCCTCTTTAGTTGATGACATTATCATGCCTCTAGTGGGCTTGCTTATTGGAGGGATTGACTTTAGCAACCTCTATGTGGCTTTAGATGGGAAGTCCTATCCAAATATTGAAGCTGCCAAGGAGGCTACAGCAGTCTTGGCCTATGGAAGTTTTATCCAAAATATTGTCAACTTCCTCATTATTGCCTTTGTTATCTTTATTACCTTAAAGAAGATCCTGGCTGCACCCAAACGCTTTAAAAAGGAAGAAGTGGCAGAACCTACAACAAAAACCTGTCCTTATTGCTTAAGCGAAGTCCCCTTAAAAGCCAGCCGTTGTCCCCACTGTACCAGCCAATTAACAGCTGATGAGGTCCATGAAGGCTAGGGATATTTTTCAAAATCGGCAGGCGGAGCCCCTATTTTTGGAAAACCGACATGCCGTTTTGATTCCCATCATCCAGGTCCAGGGGGAGCCTCGGATCTTATTTGAAAAAAGGGCGGCAAGCTTAAAGACCCAACCTGGGGAGATTTCCTTTCCCGGTGGCTCCATCGAAGAGGGGGAGAGTGCCCAAGAGGCTGCCCTAAGAGAATGTATGGAGGAGTTAAACCTGGAAGAGTCCCACTTGGAAATTTACGGAGAAACAGACTATGTCATCCGGCGGGATGGTCGGTCTGTTCGGGCTTTTGTAGGGGAAATCCAAGGGATTGACCTAGAGGATATTCAGCCCAATCCCCGGGAGGTGGACCATGTTTTTGCGGTTCCTCTGGACTTTTTCTTCAAGGAAAAACCCCGGGCCTATGACCTGGGAACTTACTTGGAAGTTCCGGAATCCTTTCCCTTCCAGGCCATTCCAGGAGGTAGGGACTATCCCTGGACCTTGACCAAGGAGAGGATTTATTTTTACTATTGGCAGGACTATGTCATCTGGGGGATGACGGCGGGCCTAACCCTAGGTCTTGTGCAAATCTTAAAAGCCAATGGAAATATAGGGTCTGTCACCAAATTGTAATAATTAAATAAGAAGCTTTAAATCTGCATGGATACTAGGTTTAGCCATGCAGATTTTCTTTTTCATCTTAAAAAATAGATCTTTCATTGACAAAAAGAAACAAAAAGGTTACAATAAGACTTGTGAAAATTACAAAAGTAACAAATTAGTAACAAATTATACAAGATTGTAATCAAATTATTGGAGGTGTCTATAAAACATGAATTGGCGCAAAAGACTCAGCCTGGTATCCATGGCTGGCCTATTAACTGTTACGCCATTGTTAACAGGTTTTATTGATGAAAAAGTAAATATACAATTTAACGGAAGCCAAAAAGAAATTAGCCTAAAGGGCCAAACTTTGGCAGATGCTTTAAAAGAAGAGGGAATTCTAGTAGATGACAAGACTTGGGTAAGTCCTGAACTTACAACTTCCCTGGAAGACCTAGGCGACAAGGAAATTGTGGTTTCTCAAGAAAGAGACCGGGTTTTAATTGTCGACGGACAAATTAAACGAGTTCGGGTTGCTGGAGATACAGCTCTAGGAATTTTAGGTGCAGCAGGCGTCTACATAGAAGACCAAGACCAAGTTCTTCCAGCAAGAGACCAAGTGGTTCCCCTGGGAACAGTGATCCAAGTCACTACCCACCGGACCAGCAAGAGTGTCCAAACTAGGGAAATTCCCTTCACTAAGGAAACAGTGGAAACCGACCAACTCTACAAGGGAGAAAGCAAGGTCATCCAAAAGGGAATGAACGGAATTATCAATGACCAAGTGGAAGTGACAAAAATTGCTGGCCAAGTTACAGGAACCATGGTAACAGCTAGTCAAGTGGTTCAAGAAATGCGTCCTGAAATTAGCCAAGTAGGGACCAAGGAAAGACCAAAAACATCCACTTATTCCAAGGTGAATTTTGAAGGAAAAAAAGTCCTTAAGAAGATAGTTATGCAGGCAACAGCCTATGACCCTACAGCTGGTTCTAAAACAGCCATGGGAACCCGGGCAAGAATTGGTGCCGTAGCTGTAGACCCCAGAGTGATTCCTCTTGGAAGCAAGCTCTACATTGAAAGTGCTGATGGTTTTCCAACCTACGGTTATGCTGTAGCAGAAGATACTGGTGGAGCCATTAAAGGAAGAAGAATCGACCTTTTCTACGGGTCCAATGCTGAAGCTAGACGCTTCGGTCGTAGAAATGTTGTTGTCTATGTATTAGAAAATTAAGAAGCGGTGGGAAACCACCGTTTTTTTATGGAAAGATTTTGTCTATTGAAAAGCAGGAAATGGGGTATAAGTAAAGCAGAAAGAGGTGAGCCTATGTTTAAACGTATTTTGATTCCCATCGATGGGTCTAAGGCATCTGAAAAGAGCATCCAGGCGGCTCGGGAACTAGGGGAAAAGTTCCAGTCCGACCTTATTGTCCTGACGGTTATTCCGGAAGTCAGTATTTTCGAACAATATCCATCTAATTTTCCCTATAGCATGGAAGTGTCCAAGGCCAACCAGGAAAGGGCAGACTTTATCCTTGAAGATGTGGAAAAAAGCTTAAAGGACTACCCCTATGGTCTTGAAACCCTCTACACCACCGGTAGTGCCTCCCAAGAAATTGAAGAAGTGGCCATGGAAAAAGAAGTGGACTTGATTGTCATGGGGAACCGGGGCCTAGGGGCTTTTTCCAGGACCCTCCTGGGCAGTGTTTCCTCCAAGGTTCTGAACCAATCTAAAGTTTCTGTCCTGGTGGTTAAGTCAAAAGAAGATTAAATGAAAAAAGTGCTGGACTCAGATCCAAGCACTTTTTTTAATGGGCGGGCATAAAAAAAGAGAGCCCATGGGCTCTCTTTGCCGAATTACATATTCTTAGAATAGAATTCAACGATTAATTGGTCTTCAATTTCTACTGGAATGTCTTCACGGTTGATTTCGGCAGAGAAGGTTGCTTTTAGGTCCTTGTCCTTGCTGATGTAAGGATAGGAAGTTACGAAGTTAGTTTCGTAGTTGTCTTTAAATAAGTCAACTTTTTTTCCTCTTGGTGCTAAAGCAACTTCGTCGCCAACGCTTAAACGGTAGGATGGAATATCTACTTTTTTACCATTTACAAGCATGTGTCCATGAGTTACCATTTGACGAGCTTGACGGATGGAAGAAGCAAATCCCATGCGGTAGGTCATGTTGTCTAAACGAGTTTCAAGGATTTTAACTAGGGCTGGACCTGTTTGTTCCTTGGATTTCTTTGCTTCTAGGAAGTAGTTAACAAATTGTTTTTCCATAACGCCGTAGTAAGCACGAAGACGTTGTTTTTCTAGTAATTGCTTACCATATTCAGTTAATTTCTTGTCTGAACGAGCAGTTCCCTTTACGGCACGTTTCATAGCCTTTGGATGCCCGCATACATTTAACCCCAATCTTCTAGATTCTTTAAAACGGGGTCCCATCATCTTTGCCATTAAATTTTCATCTCCTATAAATTTTCTGCCGCGATAATTTATAAGCCATGAAGCATTATACACTATTTGGGGCCTGGGGTAAAGGGTTTAGGGAAATTTTTGCCAAAAAGACCGGAAAAATCTTTATGTAAAAGGCCCCATCTTTTGATATACTAGAAGAAAAGGGGGATGACTATGTCATTATTGATTAAAAATACACGCTTTTTAGATGTAATTGGAGAAAAAATCCAGGAGGATATGGACCTCTATATTGAAGGAAGCCGGATTGCCAAGATTGGGAAAAATTTAGATATCCAGGCAGACGAGGTCTTGGACGGCCAGGGAAAATTAGTGACTCCGGGCTTTATCAACGGCCACACCCACCTGGGGATGAGTCTGCTTCGGAACTATGCCGACGATTTGGAATTGCAAACTTGGTTGGAAGATGCCATTTGGCCTATTGAAGCCAAGTTGGACCGGGAGGACATCTACTGGGGGTCCCTCTTGTCTATGGCTGAAATGATCCGGTCTGGGGCCACTTGCTTTTGTGATCAATACTATGAAATGGACCGGGTGGGAGATGCCGCCTTGGAAATTGGGATGAGGGGTATCTTGACCCGGGGCTTGATTGAAGACGGGGATAAGGACTTGAAGTTGGACCAAACCCGGGCCCTTTATCAAAAATACCACAAAAAAGGCAATGGCCGTCTCCGGGTGGTGCCTTCCCCCCATGCCATCTACACCTGTGGCGAGGACTATTTAAAGGAAATTATTGACCTGGCCAAGGAAATGGACGGGGTCATTAACATCCACATGTCCGAAACCATCAAGGAAGTGGAAGACTGTAAACGGGACCACTACATGACCCCCATTCAATATATTGAATCTTTGGGCATGCTGGATCTCCATGTCATTGCGGCCCACTGTGTCCACATTACTGAGGAAGAGATGGACCTGGTAAAGAATCGACGCTTTTATCCCATCTACAACCCCTCCAGCAACCTAAAATTGGCTTCGGGCTTTACCCCGGTGCAAAAGATGCTGGACAAGGGGATTGTTATGGGGATTGGAACCGATGGAGATTCCTCCAACAACAATCAAAATATATTGGAAGAAATCCATATTGGATCCATTGTCAACAAGGCTGTCAACATGGACCCCAAGGCCCTACCGGCTATGGAAATCTTAAAGATGGCTACCATTAACGGGGCCAAGGCCCTGGGCTTGGAGGACCAAGTAGGGTCCATTGAAGAGGGCAAGGCGGCCGATTTAACCATCTTCAACTTAAATTCAGCCTCCTTTACCCCCAAGAACAACCTAATCTCCGCCCTTTGCTATTCGGCCCAGGCGGAAGATGTGGAATCAGTTTTAATTGATGGGGAATTTGTCTTAAGGGACCGTCAATTGACTAAGATTGACTATGACAATCTTTTAAAAACAGTCCAAGACCGGATGGACCAACTAGTCCGCCGCTAGGTCTGGTAGGGTGACTCCATGGTCCCGGGCCCGGTCCTTTAAGGACTGGAAGACCTTGCCTGAATAGGCCCTCTTGGACTGGTTGAGGTAGAGGCTCTTTAGGATGCTTTCCTCCACCACTTCCACAGTGGCTCGAAAGATGGGGTTTAGGTCTGGGTCTTGGATGGAAGGATTAGGGCAGGTGCTAAAGGCCAGGGCGAATTCTCCACTGCCGTGACCGCTAAAGGACCCGGTTCGGGCGATGCCGGATTGGACCCGTTTACAAAGGCGGAGGAGCTGGCGGGAATCCAAGGGAAGGTCTGTGGCCAGGATGGTGACAATGGATCCCTGGTCTTCCGTTTCCTCTTGGACCAGGTCAGGACCCAGCTTTTGACCCAGGATGCAAAGGTCTTGGGTAGAACCAAAATTGGCCAAAACCAAGGCTCCCAGGGTGTAGGTCTTCCCTTGGACTTCCAGGACCCGGGAAGCAGACCCGATGCCTCCCTTGAGGCCATAGCAAACCATGCCGGTTCCGGCTCCTAGGGATCCCTGGTCAAAATCTTCTCTGGCAGACCGGATGGCCTCCAGGGCATGGCCAGGCTCCAGAGCCATGAGGCGGATGTCATTGATATTCCCATCATTACACTCCAAAACCAGGGGGTTGATGGTGGTGGGACGGCCAATGCTTTGGTCCAAGTCTACCATGTAGTCCAAAAGTCCCCGACAGGCATCCCCAATGGATAGGGTGTTGGTTAAGAGGATGGGGGATTCAATTTCTCCCAGCTCCCGAACCTGGTCCAGGCCCAGGGGTTTGCCAAAGCCGTTGATCCGGTGGGCGGCGGCAATGAATTTATCCCGATAGGGGTTATCTCCTGGGGGCAGGATGGCTGTAATCCCGGTGTGGATTCCCCGGCCAGAATCTTCCAGGGTCAAGTGGCCTACCCGGACTCCCGGGACATCGCATAAGTTATTTTTCGGACCTTTTTTATAAAACCAATACATAGATTTCCTCCTTAAGTCTTTGTTTTTTATTGTAACATAGGGAGAATTCTTTTGTAAGAAATCAATCATTTGAAAGGAAGCAGTATGGATAAAAAAATCGTATATAGTGGGATTCAACCTTCAGGGAACCTAACCCTGGGAAATTATATAGGGGCCTTACGGAATTTTCCGCCCCTCCAAGAAGACTATGACTGTATTTATTGTATAGCCGACATGCACGCCATAACCGTCCCTCAAGAGCCCAAGGTCTTAAGGGCTCATAGTTTGGACATCCTGGCCCTCTACCTGGCCGTAGGGATTGACCCAGACAAGTCTACCATCTATATCCAGTCCCACGTTCCGGCTCATGTGGAATTAATGTGGCTCTTAAATACCATGACAGGCCTGGGTCAATTGCAAAGGATGACCCAGTTTAAGTCCAAGGCGGAAAAAACCAATGAAGTCAATGCCGGCCTCTTAAATTATCCTGTCCTCATGGCTTCAGACATCCTCCTATATGGAACCCACTATGTCCCAGTAGGAGATGACCAAAAGCAACATATTGAAATTACAAGAGACCTGGCAGAACGCTTCAACTCTCGCTATTCTGAAACCTTTGTCTTGCCAGAAATGCTCAAGGCCAAGGTGGGAGGTCGGGTTATGAGCCTCCAAGATCCTACAAAGAAGATGTCCAAGTCCGATGCGGATGAAAACTCCTTTATCTTGATTTTGGACCAAGACGATGTCATCCGTCGGAAGTTCAAACGGGCTGTGACGGATTCAGAAGGCCATATTGCCTACAATGACCAGCAAGCCGGGGTGAAAAACCTCCTGGATATTTATTCTGCATGCTCCGGTCGGACCATTGAAGACCTTTTAAAGGACTATGATGGCAAGGGCTATGGAGTCTTAAAAGAAGATGTGGCGGAAGCTGTCATTGGAGAAATTGGACCCATCCGGGACCGCTTCCATGAAATTCGCAGTGACAAGGCCTACTTGGAAGAAGTCTACCGACAAGGGGCAGAAAAGGCCTCAAGACGGGCTAGTAAGATTTTACGGAAGGTCTACAAGAAAATGGGCTTTATCCCTCGTTAAGTCTTTAAAAAATTTTAGACCCCACCCGGTTTGACAGGCCGGGACGGGGTCTTTTTTCTTTTGGGGAAAGGGCCAGGAAGTTTCTTGACAGGCCGGGCCCCAGCTCTTATAATGAATGTATATACCGTATAAGAAAGAGGAGTAGCTGGTGGAAGCTTACAGAGAGTCAATGCTTGCTGGAAATTGACAGGGGAAGCCGGTGAAGGTTGCTTTTTGTTGGAAACCAAGGGTTTCGGGTGACTCCGTTATGGGTTAAAAGTGTCGTATAATTACGAAATTAAGGTGGTACCGCGTTCCTCGTCCTTTTGGATGGGGACTTTTTTTATGGATATATTGAGGAGGTCAGAGTGAAAGAACTAGCAAAAACATATGATCCCAAGGATTTTGAGGATCGAATTTATGGGGAGTGGATGGAGGACCATGCCTTTCATCCGGAAGTAGACCGGTCAAAGGAACCCTACACCATCGTCATGCCCCCACCAAATGTAACGGGAAATTTACACATGGGTCATGCCCTAAACAACACCATTCAAGATATTTTAATCCGCTTTAAACGTCTTAAGGGTTACCAAGCCCTCTTCCTGCCAGGGACAGACCATGCGTCCATTTCCACCGAAGCCAAGGTAGTGGAAAAACTTAAAAGCCAAGGCAAGTCCAAGGAAGACCTGGGCCGGGAAGAGTTTTTGAAGGAAGCCTGGGCCTGGACAGAAGAATATGGTGGCAATATCAAGAACCAGTTGAAGAAGCTGGGAGTGTCCTGTGACTGGGACCGGGAGGCCTTTACCCTGGATGACAACCTATCCAAGGCCGTAGAAGAGGTCTTTATGGAACTCTATGAAAAGGACCTAATCTACCGGGGAGACCGGATCATCAACTGGTGCCCCCACTGCCATACAGCTATTTCTGATGCAGAAGTAGAGCATATTGAGCACGATGGAAAGATTTGGACCTTTAAGTACCCCTTGACAGACGGGTCAGGTTATTTACAAATAGCCACTACTAGACCGGAAACCATTCCAGGCGACTTGGCTGTGGCTGTCAACCCAGAAGATGAACGTTATACAGACCTAGTGGGTAAGACCATCCAACTGCCCTTTATGGACCGGGAAATTCCCATTATTGCCGACAGCTATGTAGAAATGGAATTTGGGACAGGGGCTGTAAAGATTACCCCCTCCCATGACCCCAACGACTTTGAAGTTGGAGCACGTCATGACCTGGGCCAATGTATTGTCATTGACCAAAAGGGTTATCTAAATGAAAATGCAGGACCCTATGCTGGTCTGGAACGGTTTGAAGCCCGGAAGAAAATCGTAGAAGACTTTGACCAAAAGGGTCTTTTAGTCAAGATTGACAACCACCACAATGCAGTGGGCCATTGCGAGCGCTGTAAGACTGTCATTGAACCCTTGATTTCCAAGCAATGGTTTGTCAAGATGGAACCCCTGGCCAAGCCTGCTTTGGAAGCCTACCAAAAGGGAGACCTTCACTTTATTCCTGACCGTTTTGGAAAGATTTACAGCCATTGGTTGGAAAATATCCGGGACTGGTGCATCTCCCGTCAACTTTGGTGGGGCCACCAAATGCCTGTCTACTATTGCGACCATTGTGACCATGTAGAGGTTACGACAGAGGAAATTGACAAGTGCCCCGCTTGCGGCGGGTCAGTCCACCGGGATCCAGATACCCTGGATACCTGGTTCTCCTCAGCCCTTTGGCCCTTCTCCACCCTGGGATGGCCCAATAAGACCGAGGACCTGGACTATTTCTATCCCACCAATGTCCTCTGTACAGGTTATGACATTATCTTTTTCTGGGTGGTTCGGATGGTTTTCTCTGCCTTGGAACAAACCGGCCAATTGCCCTTTAAGGATGTCTTTTTAACGGGTCTGGTTCTGGATGAGCAAGGCCGGAAGATGTCCAAGTCCTTGGGTAATGGAATTGACCCCTTGGAAATCATCGACCAATATGGAGCCGATGCCCTGCGCTTTACCCTAATTACAGGAAATAGCCCCGGCAACGACATGCGGTTTTCCATTGACCGGGTGGAAGCCAACCGGAACTTTGCCAATAAGCTTTGGAACGCTTCTCGCTTTGTCTTTATGCACATGACTGACGATCTCTATGACCTAAAAGAAATCAAAGACTTGCAACTGGAAGACCGGTGGATCCTTTCCAAGGGCCAAAGAGTGGCCCGGGAAGTGGCAGAAAAATTAGACCACTACGACCTGGGACTGGCTGCAGATGCTGTTCTAAACTATATTTGGTCCGACTTCTGCGACTGGTATATTGAACTGGTAAAACCCCGTCTCTTTAGCCAAGATGCAGAAGATAAGAAAGTGGCTGTGAGCGTTTTGGCTGCTGTATTAAAAGACATCCTCCGCCTGCTCCATCCCTTTATGCCCTTTATTACAGAAGAAATTTGGTCCAAGCTTCCTGACAGCCAAGACTTCTTAATGGTCAACCATTGGCCAGAAGAAGACGACAGCTACCTGGATCCTGAGGCAGAAGACAAGTTGGAAAGAGTCCAAGAAGCCATTCGGGCCATCCGGAATGCCCGGGCAGAAATGAACATTGCCCCCAATAAAAAATCCAAGACCCTCCTTTATAGCCAAGACGCCAAGGCTAAAGAAGCCTTGGAAGGGACTGAAGGATTTTTCAAAACCCAAGGCTTCTCCACAGGTTTTGAATGGATTGAAAATCCCAAAGACCTGGAAGGAGACCACCTATCTGTTGTATCCCAAGGGGTAGAATACTACATGCCCTTGGAAGACCTGGTAGACTATGAAAAAGAACTTCAAAGATTGAAGAAAGAATTGGCCACAGCCGAGTCCGAACTGGACCGGGTGGTGAAAAAATTAGCTAACCAAGGCTTTGTAAGTAAAGCACCCGAAGCTCTAGTAGCCAAGGAAAGAGAAAAAGAAGGGCAATTTAAGACCCAAATCGACCAATTGAAAAAACGGATTGAGAGCATTGAAAATCGATAAAAAGAACTTATCCTAAGAAAGGGCATAGATTCTTTTTGAAAGGAGCCAAGCCATGGCCAACTACAAAAAGACCTTATTAAGTAAACTTTTCCCAGTCTTGATTTTATCAGTATTTTTGCTAAGTTCTTGTAGTCATAAAAATGAGCTAGCTTCCGGGGAAGGCCTAGACTTTCCCCTGGATGACAAGGGCTATCCCAAAAATAATCTAGTCTTGGTGAATGGTAAGACCTACCCCATGGATCTAGTAGGGGGAGTCCACACAGGTTCTGAAATAGAGGTAAAAATAGACAAAGGGAGGGATGAGCTTGAAATTAGCCTTCCCCAGTACCTCCCTATAAATACCTGGAGTCTTGAGGAAGAGACTTATCTGGATGTAACTTCTTACAGCAAGATAGCCTATCCCATAAAGAAAGAAAATATGCTGGAAGGGCCATCTCCAAATGTGCAGAACTTCAAGATCCAGTTGCTAGAAGGGGAAGGGACAGACCTAGTCTTTAAGTGGGCCAATGTCAATGAAGCCGACAAGCTCTTTAAGGACAAGCAGGAAGATTATCTCTTGAAGATTATCCTGCTAGACTAAAAAATAGATTAAGAAGCGATTAGGGATAAAAGATTCCTAGTCGCTTTTTTCTTGGAAAAAGGCTATAAGGTTAAAATAGTATGGACCTAGTTTTGGAGGCAGTAAAATTTACTTAGAAATATCGAGATGGGTTCTTTTATTAAGACATACAAAAAGAGTTAGGAAATGGAAGAAGGGGGTGGTATAATAAATAAAAATAAGATATTTTAAAGGCATGTATGGGAGGTTAATATGGAAAAAGTAAAATGGTACACCCTAGCCGTATGTATTTGGATATTTATATTTCCAATAACAGGGATAACTGGATGGGCCTTTATGATTAGCGGGCCACTAGCCATTGTTGTAGGGACTATAAAATTTTTGTTGAAAATATTTGGGATGGCTCCGACTTGGTTGACTGGATCTGACTTTAACTTGGGAGCCTTTCCGGAGTTTGTGATTTCTTTAGTTACGGGAGTCTTGCTAACGCTTGTTGGAATATTGCTATGGAAAATAACCAAGAGAATAAACAGGTGGTTGACCCAATCAAAACCCAAGGATAGACCGCTTGACCTATGAGGGATATTTTAATTCATGGCTTGGGTCAAGACCATACAAGTTGGGATAAGGTGAAAGAAGGCTTGAAAGAGACCAAGCCCGATATGATTTGTCCCAATCTATTTGACTTCTTGCAAAAGGATGCATATGACTACAAGACTCTTTATGAGAATTTTGCATCCCAAGTCAATCAAGGCAAGGATAGGGTCAATTTATGTGGCCTGTCTTTAGGGGGACTGCTTGCCTTGGACTATGCCAAACAATATCCAGAAAGGGTAGCTTCCTTAATTTTAATTGGAGTACCCTATAAGATTCCAAAAGTGCTTTTTCGTTTGCAGCTATTAGCCTTTAGGCTTATGCCCAAGTCGCGCTTTATAAAATTGGGCTTCACAAAAGAAGGCTTCATAGGCTTATTGGAATCTATGAAGGATTTAGAGATCGATGGTGAAATAGAAAAGGTAAATTGTAAAAGCCTATTGCTTTGTGGAGAAAAAGATACATTCAATAAGACAAGCAGTAGGCTTTTTCATAAGAGAATGAAAAATAGTGAGTTGAAAATAATAAGAAATGCAGGACATGAAGTAAATATAGAAAATCCTGAAGCTTTAGCACAAGTGATCAGGGAAACTTTTAAGTGAATAAAAACGAGAAGACCATGGACTTTAAAGCCATGGTCTTTCTAATTACGTAGAATAATCAGCTCAGAGAGGAGAGGAAATTTACCGAACTAAATGCAAGACGAAAAGGAAGAAAAGAAGGCCTAGAAAAAATAAAAGGCCAAGAAGAAGGTTTTGCTTTTTTCGATAGGCTAGGTGGGCCTCCATAAGCCAGCTTAGAAAATACATTCCTGCCGATAAAAAAATTAAAGGTATGGCTAGGGCCAGGGTCAAAGAAAAAAGAGGATTGGGGTAGGACAGGTGAAAAAGCAGTAGAAAAAGGATTAAAAGAAGGCCGACTAGGCCCAATACTCCACTTGTATTCCGAATTTTTTGTATTTTTAAATTATCCTTATCATTCATCATTTGTCACCTCTTATATTCATATTTATAAAAAATACCACTATAACTTTAGGAGAAAATCTTATACATATTATAGAGCTTTCTCATAAAGATGTCTATCTTTACAAAGATCATTGGCTAGAATTTAAAAAAAGTGAAGGGCAAAAGCCATGGTCCTTCTGCAAATATCTTTTGAAATCTCTTTCGTGATATACTATGATAGAAGTAAAGATTTCAGGGAGGACCTATGCTTTTTAATTCCATTTCTTATTTGCTTTTCTTTCCCCTGGTAGTGGTTTTTTACTTTCTCTTGCCAGGAAAACTAAAAAAATCTTTTTTACTGGCAGCGAGTTTATTTTTCTATTCTTGCTGGAATGTAAAATACACCCTCCTGATGGTCCTATCGATTTTGGTGACTTATGCCACAGGACTCTTACTGGATAAGAGTCAGGATGAGACCCGAAGGAAGGTCTTTGTCTTTTTTTGTTTTCTCATTAACCTGGGGATTTTATTTCTTTTTAAATATGCAAACTTTGCCATCCAGAGCCTAAACTTTTTTGCTGGGGTCTTCCACATGAGTCCCTTAAAGAGGACAGTGGACTTTCTCTTGCCTGTGGGGATTTCTTTTTACACCTTCCAGGCCCTGGGCTATACACTAGATGTCTACCGGAGAGAACTGCCGGCAGAGAAAAACCTCATCCAATACGGTCTTTTTGTGTCCTTTTTCCCCCAATTGGTGGCGGGGCCCATTGAGCGGTCTGTAAACCTCTTGCCCCAACTAAAAAGGGGTGGGACCTTTGCCTATGAAAACCTGGTCTTAGGAGGTCTGGACCTGGTCTGGGGCTATTTTCTTAAATTGGTCCTGGCTGACCGGGTGGCGATTTTTGTCAACGAGGTCTTTGGCAACCTGGAAAGTTTTTCGGGCTTTAGCCTCTTGATGGGGGCGGTCTTTTTTACCCTACAAATCTATTGCGATTTTTATTCCTACTCCCTTATAGCCAAGGGGTCGGCCAAGATCCTGGGTATTGACCTGATGGACAACTTTAAGGAGCCTCTTTTGTCCAAGTCCGTTGTGGAATTTTGGCGGCGTTGGCATATTTCTCTCTCCAGCTGGTTTAGGGACTATCTCTACATCCCTCTGGGGGGTAGCCGGGTGAGCTTGGGAAGGAACCTGGTCAACATCCTCATTGTCTTTGGAGTTTCTGGCCTTTGGCACGGGGCAGAGATGAGCTTTGTCTTATGGGGGCTCATCCATGGATTTTTTAACAGCTTGGAGGTTTGGCTGAAAAAGGCAAGAGCTGGAAGAAAGAGCCAGACAGAAGGGGGATCCTTTATCCTGTCGGGTCTCAAAAGGATTTATACTTTTTCCATTGTCGTCCTGGCCTTTGTTTTTTTCAGGGCAGATAATATCTCCCAGGGTCTGGCCTATATTGGTCAATTTTTCCGGGCCCATTGGGGAGTCCGGACCTGGCTTGGGGAAGTTTCTGCCAGTCAATTGGGCATGACGGGGCTCTATACCATCCTAGGGAGCTTGCTGGTCTTGACCCTGGTAGATGGAATTAAGTATCGGGGCTATCCTTTGAGAGAATTTTTGGCCAAGGGACCCTTTGTCCTACGCTGGGTCCTGGTCTTATTCTTAATCGTGGCCACCTTGATTTTCGGGGTCTATGGCCCGGGATATTCGGAATCTCAATTTATTTATTTTCAATTTTAGGAGTTGTTGTCATGGGGAAAAAATGTCTTAGGGCAGGGAAGGTCTTGGTCTTCTTGGTCCTGGTCCTCTGGACCCTATCCCAGTTAAATCAAATTTTTATTCGCAAGTCTTTGGATAAGCCCTGGGATATGTCCAATAAAATCGGGGGTTTTTACAATAGCCAAGAGGACTATGACCTGTATTTTCTAGGGACCAGTCACAGCTATTGTTCCTTTTCGCCCCTGGAAATTTATAGGGAAACAGGCCTCAAGTCCTATGTCCTGGCCAGCCAGCAGCAGCCCCTGGATGTGACCTACTATTATATGAGGGACGCTGTGAAAAAACACAAGCCCCAGGCAATTGTCCTGGATGTTTTTTCCTGTCTTCTCCAGGAAGATGCGGGGGACCCGGGGATTGTCCATTCCTACAGCGACGACATGCCCATGAGCTTAAACAAGTTGGAGATGGTCTACCAGGTAGTGCCCAAGGACATGAAGGCCCAGGTGGTTTTTCCTCTGATTAAGTACCATGACCGCTGGCCTGACCTGGAAGAGAGAGACTACCGGGTCAAGTACCGGGACTACCATGACCCCTACCGGGGTTATGTGGCCTTGGAGGGGCAAAGTCAAAAGTTTAAGACTGACCTGGAGGGGGGCTTAAGGGGAAAAATTGCCCAAAAAGTCTCCCCTAAGAACAAGGAAACCCTCTTACGGATTGGGAACTATTGTGCAAAGAGGGGGATTGACCTGGTCTTGGTCAAGACGCCCACCTTTGAAGACCAAAGCTATGCAAAAGCCTTGGATGATTTGGAAAAATTTATGCAGGTACAGGGCATGGACTATATCAACTACAACCTAGAAAAAGAAGCCATGGGCCTGTCTGTCCAAGACTACTATGACGGCTACCATATGAACCAACAGGGGGTTGACAAGTTTAGCAAGACCCTGGTCCGGGACCTAGAAAAGTTTGTAGACCTTAAAAAGGACCAGGATCAAGACCCTGATTGGGTCCGGGACCTGGCCTTGCTTGAGAAAAACAAAGGATAGAAAAAAGATATGAAAGATAAAACAAGAAAGCTTATACAAGTTATTTTACTTTTGATTTTGGTCTTTAGCCTTTATAAGATCGGGGCCTACTACAAGGCCGGTCGGTCCTATGACCAGGGGGTCCAAAAGATTCAAGCCCAGGTCCAGGACCAGGAAAGGGAGGAGAAGACTCCCAACCAGTCCCTGGACCAAAAGTCCCGGGAAAAAATCCTGGCCCTGGAAAAGACTTATCCTGACATCCAAGCCTGGATCTCTCTGGATCAAACCGAGATCAACTATCCTGTGGTCCAAGGAAAGGACAACGACTACTACCTCTACCACAGCTATGAAAAAGAATCCAATCCCTTTGGAGCCATCTTCATGGACTACCGCAACCAGGTCGACTTTTCCGACCAAAACACCATCATCTATGGCCACAATGCCAAGAGGGGAGGCTGCTTCAAGGACCTCCACCAATACGAAGACCCTGACTTTGTCAGCCAGGCCCCCTATATAGAAATTGATAGCCTGGTGGGCCACAAGCGCTATGAAATTTTTGCTGTCTACAAGGCAGACCCCATGGACCCCTTCCGTCATACCAGCTACCAAGGCCAGGACCTGGAAAACTTTCGGGCCTATGTCCAAAAAAGAAACATTCTCAAAAAACCCCTGCCGGAAAAGCTGGACCACTTTATTACCCTCCAAACCTGCTCTCCAGGAGATAGGCGTCTAGTAATCCAGGCAGTAGAAGTGAAGTAGATAGGAAACTCCCATAGGGGAGTTTTTTCTATTTATAGAGTAGGTTTAAAAAATTAAAAACAAGGATTTTTAAGAAAACCTAATCAGTGGGAAATTTAAGGGGGAAGTTAAAAGGATATTGAATATTTCTTGTCTATAGTCTATAATATACATAGACTTTATATTAAATAATTATTTAATATAAAGGAAAACAATTTCTGACCATGGGTCATTGAATTCCAAGAAAGGAGAGAAGAAAGATGAAGTTGAAATTCGGAAGAATTCTTTTACTTTCTCTTTTTTTATTTCTGCTTCCCCTTAGTGTCTTTGCTAGATCTTCCCCCAAAGAAGAAACTATAGCACAAAAAAATGACACAGTAGTAGAGGAAAAAGCACCAGTGGAAAAAGAGCTGGCAAAAGAAACTGAGGCTTCAAACCCTGTAAACATCAGAAAAATTGAGGGGGGGGGTACTACAGAAGAGCCTGTAGATAAGCCCCAAGAAAAAGAAGCCCAAGAAGAAATTACCCAAACGAAAACGACAACAAAGGCAGAAACAGTAGCTAGAGAAGAAACAGAAAAACCTCTAGAAAAAATAGAGGAGGGTTCCAAAGAAATAGAAAAACCTGAAGTAGGAGACCCCCTTGTTTCTGATTCCGTCACAGGAGGAGGAAGCGGATGTGGAGGCGGATCTAGCGGCGGCAGTGGAAGTGGCTATGTTTCTACTTATGAAGGAGGCACCATTATCATTGAAAAGGTGGATGAGAATGGAAAGCCTATGGGAGTTGCCTTTAAGGTAACCAACCTAGAAACTGGAGAAACCCATATTGTCGTTACCAATAAAGAAGGGAAAAGTGGAGAGATCCATTTGGCGCCAGGTACTTTTTTACCTCCTCCAAACGGTGACTTCGAACAACTAAGTAGAGAAGAAATAGAAAAACTTATTCAACTCATTGAAGAGAAGGGCTTCCCTGTAGAAAATGAAAAAGACAGTAAGAACCCAGATATCTTTAAAAAAGAAGGCAAAGGAGGACCTGTAGAACCTCCGATTCCACCAGGAGGTAATCCAATTCCACCAGAAGGTGACGGGGGGATTCCAGTAGATCCTGAAGAGCCCGAAGAGCCTAAAGGGGAAGTCAATCAAAATGATAAATATGTAGTGGAAAAAGATGATAAATATGTAGTGGAAAAAGATGATAAATATGAAGTAAAAGGCCTGTATAAATATGAAGATTTGACTCCTGGAGGGGTTGTGAAATTTAAAAAAAGATACAACTCTCAAAAGAAAGGCACCATAAGACTTGTTGTGAATTATGGGCGCCCACTTCCTCCCAGCAAACCACCTGTTGATGGACAAATACCACCGCCTCAACCTCAATATGAAAAGACAGAGACCTATACCTATGAGGATAAAACATTTGAGGATTATAACAAAATTGACCACAGGAAGGTAGCACAATTTGCCATAGCTAGATTGGCTATCCTAGTAAAGGAAGGTAAAGTAAAGCCAGAAGACCTTAACAACGTTAACTGGTCCCTTGTTTTTGAAGACAAGAGGGCGATTTATAAGTTCGAGGAATTAAGAACAGACACCAATAAAAACTACAGCTTAAAGACTTTTTATATTCAAGATTCACAAAATGGACCTATTTTAATGGGAGATAGCGAGGATAAAATCGATACTCCAGCTACTCGCTTGGAATACCCTAAGCTTCCCGAAGGTCCAATTGCTCCTGACAACCCACAACCACAACCAAACCCAGATACTGATGTCGATGTTGTACCGCCTAAAGCAGACTTAGATGTTTCTGGACCTAAAGAGGATACTACAGGACCTGACGTAGATATTTCTGGACCAATGATTCCAGCACCTGTTCGTGGTGGAAGCTCTGGCGGTGGAGGTGGCGGTTCTAGCGTTGGAGGATCTGGTTCTGGAAAAGGAGTACCGATTATAACACGACCTACCTTTATTTTTAAAGTGACCAACGAAAAGTTTGTATTCGAAACCTTGGCTACAAACAAGGAAACAGGAGAAAAAACCGTTAAACGTGGAACTTCTACTACAGTAGAGGATAAAATTACGTTTGATAAACTAAGCCAAAAAAAAGCATACAAATTTGTGGGGAAACTGATCCATAAGAAAACTGGCCAAGTAGTGAAAACAGTTGAATATGAAACAGGAAAACTTGCCAAAGCAGATGGAGAAGCAAGGTTAGAATTCACTTTTGATTCTAGTAAGTATGCAGTTGGCGATGAATTTGTTATTGTATATGACATCTATGAAGATGGACAATTGGCTGGAGATGAAAAAGACCTAGATAACAAAGCACAATCCTTTACCATAAAGGATAAGACAACACCTCCACCCAAGGAAGAGACACCTCCACCAAAAGAGGAAACTCCTCCACCCAAGGAAGAGACTCCTCCACCAAAAGAGGAAACTCCTCCACCCAAGGAAGAGACTCCTCCGCCAAAAGAGGAAACTCCTCCACCCAAGGTGCCTGAAAAATTAACGAAAAGGCCACCCTTTGAAGCACCTAAGACTTTTGATCCAGGAATTGGATTTAGCTTAATGAGTGCAATTACTAGTGGCATGGCCCTTACTTTCTTAAAGAAAAGAAGATAAATTGAAGTAAAATAAGCCTCCGAATGAAAAGTTTGGAGGCTTATTTCTTTGATAAGCCAGCAGAAGTCCAATAAAAAAACTCCCTCAAGGGGAGTTTTATTTTTGTAGGGATTTTAGGACGTCTTGGTAGACCTGGGCGGGGCTTTTCTTAAAGGTTTCCATCATTTTTTCCCCTTCTTCCACAGAAGAAACGGTAAGCTCGATGTTTAGAATCGGAGCCTGGTGTTCAATAATCTGTAGGACAATGTTGTAGGTGCCGTTGGAATTGGGGTAGAGGTTGGTTAGGATGGAATTTTCCTGTTGGACCCGGACCTTGGCATCTTCTAGGAGGCTGTCCAGGGTTTGAGTAGTTTCCTGGCTCAAGCTTTCCAAAAATAAGTGGAAGGCTTCGTCTCCGGCCTGGGAGGGGTAGAGGAGGTTGTTTTGGCTATAGATTAGCCCCACTTGGACCAACTCTAAGCTGTATTGGTTGACCAGGAAGTAGTTCATCAGGCCATGGGAAAGGACGAAGTCCACCAGGCTTGTTTTCGTGAATTTTCCCGGGAGTTTATGAATAATGTACAGTAGAATTAACTTTTGATTGAGTAAGTTTGACCATGCCTTGGTATCCATTGTTCACCTCTTTTTCCTATAGTATACCAGGTCTGGAGAAAAGATGGTAGTTGTCTGGAAATAAAATTGGGTAAAGGGCCCATCCATGGTATAATAGGGATAAGTTTTAAGAAGGAGGATCTAGATGGCAAAAGAACGTGTACTCATTAGTCGTGAAGAACTAAGAGAAAGAATAGAGGACTTAGGAAGACAAATCACCCGAGACTACCAGGGCAAGGACCTGGTATGTATTGGACTACTTAGGGGAGGATTTATTTTTCTGGCGGACTTGATTCGGGAAATTCCCCTGGAAATGGATGTAGATTTTATGAGGACGGCTTCCTATGGACACGGGGAAGAATCTTCCGGGATTGTGGAAATTTTAGACCGCCACAAGGTGGATATCCAGGGCAAGGAGGTCCTCTTGGTGGACGATATTATTGATTCCGGCCGGACCATTTCCACTGTTGTAGACCTCTTGAAAAAGGAAGAACCTGCCAGTATCAAGACCTGCCTGATGTTGGACAAGCCTTCTAGGAGGGAAGTGGATTTTACTCCGGACTATGTGGCTTTTGAGATTCCTGATGTCTTTATTGTAGGTTGTGGTTTAAATTATGGGGATTACTGCCGGAACATTCCCTACATCTATACCTATGACGATTAAGAAGTTGCCCCTGGGCCTTTTTCAATTGGGCCTGTGTATTTTTTATTTAATTTTTTACTATTTTACCCAGGCTATTGATTCCTGGGCCATGGTGGGCTTGACCCTGATGGAGCTGGCCCTCTTGATTATTGGGGGAAGTATTTACTTGGCTTGTGGGGGACCGGACCAGCTGGGCCACCGTTATCAAAAGCAGGACCTGGCTCTTGCCCTCTTGGTTCCACTTTTAATCTACCCCATCCTTCTCTTGTGTAATGGTTTGTTTTTAAGTCTCTTGAGTAAGTTTATTGACCTGGAGGATGCTTCGGCAGGCTTTGTGGGCAATGGCATGGGGCTTTCGGTTTACTTTTTTTATGGTCTCCTACCGGCTATTTGTGAAGAGGCCTTTTTCCGGGGTGGGCTTTTTTCCTACTACCGGCAATTTGACGAAAGATACAGTTTGTGGATGACCAGTCTTCTTTTTGCCCTCTTTCATTTCCACATTCAAAATTTTGTGGTGCCCTTTTTACTGGGCCTGGGTCTGGGGCTTTTGGTCTTACGGACTGGTAAGGTCATGTATGCCATGATTGGTCATTTTGTAGCAAATACGGCGGGGATCCTCTTTCGCCGGAGCCTATCGACAGAAAATATTGCCTGGCTTAGGTCCTTGGGCCTGGTCCAATCCATAGGGTCCTTTGAAAAAACCCTGATCCTTGTCTTGGTCTTGGCCAGTATCCTGTCTATGGTGGTTTTAAAGCTTTGGTTAGGGCGCCAGGTTAGGACAGAAAGAGTCGTGGGAAGGGGAAACCGGGAGGTCCTCCTCTTTGGGTCTCTTCCCCTGTTAGTGGTTGTGGTCTTTTATTGTGTAAAAGTTTTTTAGGAGGAAAAGATGTTATACCAAGAAGCTGCAAATTTAATTCTACAAGCAAAAAATATGTATGCTTTAACGGGAGCAGGGATTTCAACGGAATCTGGCATTCCGGACTTCCGGTCAGATAGGGGATATTACAAGGAGTTTGACGGGGCGACAGCCCTTTCCAGGGATGTCCTCTTAGGGGACCCAGACCGTTTTTACCATGAGGGTTTTGTCATGCTCAAGGATCTTTTTGCTAAAAAACCCAATGCCGGCCACAAGGCTCTGAAAAAAATGGAAGACCTGGGCTATTTAAAGGGGATCATCACCCAAAACATTGACAACCTCCATAGCCTGGCTGGGTCCAAAAAGGTCTATGAGGTCCATGGCCATACCCGGACAGTCCACTGTATGTCCTGTAACAAGACCTATCCCTTCCAAGACTATGTGGACTTGGTTACTGTGGAGGGGGAAATTCCACCCCGCTGTCCAGCTTGCCAGGGAGTCTTAAGACCGGATGTGGTCATGTTTGGTGATATGATGCCCCAAGACTTTCAGGATGCCTATGGGGCCATGGAGACTTGCGACCTGCTCTTGGTGGCAGGATCTTCCCTGGTGGTGGCTCCTGTAAGCTATCTACCAGGTATGGCTAAGAAGTTGATTATCATCAACAAGGAAGCAACTCCCTATGACCACAAGGCCGATGTGGTTATCCATGAGGGGATTGGCCAAGCTCTGACAAAAATCTTAAGCCTGGTGGAAGAAGGAGCGGGCCAGTGACCTATGAGTATTTAGCCTCTGTCTATGACGATTTAATGACAGACTACGACTATGATGCCTGCATGGCCTGGTTAGAGGACCAGGAGCCAGGCTATAGGAATATCTTGGAAATGGCCTGTGGCACAGGGACCTTGACGGAGAAATTGGCCAAAAAGGGACCGGTAACGGCTTTTGATGGATCTGAGGCCATGTTGGAATGGGCCCAGAAAAAGATTGGCTACAATCCCAGGGTCCGGCTCTTGCACCAGGACCTAGTCTCCTTTCAATTGCCAGAAAGCTATGACACCATTGTCTGCTTTTGCGACAGCCTAAACTACCTTTTGGACCCCCAAGACCTGGAGGCCTGTTTTAGCCGGGTGGCTCAAGTTTTAAGTCCGGGAGGGACTTTTTACTTTGACGTCAACACTTCCTACAAGTACCAACAAATGGGGACAAACTTATTTATGCAAGAAAGTCCCGGGGCCCTGGCCCTTTGGCAAAATAATTATTCTAAAGAAGATAAAATAAATGACTACAACCTGACCATCTTTCGGGAGACTTCTGACCAGGAGGACCTCTACCAACGCTTTGATGAAATTCACAAGCAAAGGGCCTATGATCAAGAAGACTTGGAAGTCCTCTTAAAGGACCTGGGTTTTAAGGACTTGGCCTTTTACCATGGCTATAGCCAGACCCCGGCAGGACCTCAAACCCAAAGACTAGTGGTCAAGGCAAAAAGGAGAGAGAATGGAAAATAAATTAGTTCGAGGAATCAATGGAAATAAAACCATAAAAGTTGCAGCGGTCTATGCTCCAGAGGTGGTGGAAGAGGCAAGAAGGATCCACCAAACCACCCCAACGGCGACAGCAGCCTTGGGTCGGACCCTAATGGCAGGCCTTATGATGGCTGCTGGTATGAAAAACCAAAAGGATGCTCTTACCATCCACATTGATGGAGACGGTCCCTTGGGAAAAATCCTGGTAACAGGGAAAAATGATGGTCAAATCAAGGGCTATGTTCAAAATCCCCAAGCTGACCACGACCTCAAGGCCAATGGGAAATTGGATGTGTCGGGTATTGTAGGATCCCAGGGGGTCATGACAGTGGTCATGGACTTGGGCCTCAAGGAACCCTATGTGGGGCGAGTTTCCCTCTTGTCGGGAGAAATTGCCGATGATTTTGCCAACTACTTTGTCCAATCTGACCAAGTTCCCTCGGCTGTGGCCCTGGGAGTCCTAGTGGAAAAGGACCGGACGGTAAAAACTGCCGGAGGCTTTATTGTGCAAATGATGCCGGGAGTTGCAGACCAAGAAGTGGACCAAGTGGAAGAAGCGGTGAAAAAAATTGGGTCTGTAACAGACTACTTTAAGACTGGAAAGGGACCAGAAGACTTGATTCGGGACCTTTTAGAGGGGCAAGATCCAGAAATTTTAGAAAGTCGTCCCATTGCCTATACTTGTGATTGCTCCAAGGAAAAGGTGGAGGACTCCCTCTTGTCCCTGGGTCACAAGGAATTGGAAGAAATTCAAGACCAAGATGGCCAAGCTGAGATCACCTGTTACTTTTGCAATGAAGCCTATCATTTTGATAGAGAAGATTTAGACCGGCTGATTAAAAAGTCCAAAGACATTGATAAGGAATAGGGTCCTTGGGCCCTTTTCCCCTTACCGGGGAAGTTTTAAAAATCAACTTGACTTTTTGTTTACAATCCGTTAAGATAGTAAAAGTAACGAGTGGGAATACTGGCCCAGATAGCTCAGTCGGTAGAGCAGTGGACTGAAAATCCACGTGTCGCTGGTTCGATTCCGGCTCTGGGCACCAACTTTACTATTGAGTATCGCCAGACATGTTATTCTTTGATCCAATAAATGGAGGGGTATCGAAGTGGTCATAACGAGGCGGTCTCGAAAACCGTTCGGGTCTTCGGGCCCACGTGGGTTCAAATCCCACCCTCTCCGCCAAAATTTAATAGGGCGACATAGCCAAGTGGTAAGGCACGGGTCTGCAACACCCTCATCCCCAGTTCAAGTCTGGGTGTCGCCTCCAAAATGAAAAGCCTTCCGGGAATCCGGAGGGCTTTTTAGCTTGCTTTCATTGAAAGAAAGCCACTTAAATGGTATAATAAAAGAATTGAAATTACTTAATTAAAGGGGAGAATCATGAGAGAAAAACTGGAATTAATCGAAAAGGAATCTTTGGACCAAATTGCAAATTGCCAGTCCTTAGAAGCATTAGATAAAATACGGGTGGCCACCCTGGGTAAAAAGGGCCAACTAACAGGGATTTTAAAGGGCATGGGGAAGCTCAGCCCGGAAGAAAGACCCAAGATGGGAGCCTTGGCCAATGAAGTTCGGGCTAGAATAGAAGAGGCTCTGGCTGAAAAAAAAGAAAAGTTGGAAGATGACCAATTAAACCAACAACTGGACAAGGAATGGATTGACATCAGCTTGGATAAAAAGCAAGCCCGTCGAGGCCACATCCACCCCTTGAGTCAAACCAAGGAAGAGCTGGAAGACCTCTTTGTTCAAATGGGATTTATCGTCTATGAAGGACCTGAAATTGAGTCTGTTGCCAACAACTTTGACGCCTTAAATGCTCCGATGAGCCATCCTTCTCGAGATAAGACAGATACTTTTTATATCGATGATACCACCCTTTTAAGGACCCAAACCTCTCCGGTTCAAATTCGAGCCATGAAGGAATTGGGGGCTCCACTTAGGATGGTTTGTAGTGGACGAGTTTTTCGTCCTGACGATGTAGACGATACCCACAGCCCTATGTTCCACCAATTGGAAGGCCTGGTTGTGGATGAAAAAGTTTCTATGGCCAACCTCATCCATACCCTGGATGTCTTTATCCATGAAATGTTCGGCCAAGACATGCAAACTCGCTACCGTCCCCACTACTTCCCCTTTACGGAACCAAGTACTGAAGTGGACGTAACCTGCCATGCCTGCCATGGAGCTGGTTGTAAGGCCTGCCATGGAACTGGCTGGTCCATGGAACTTTTAGGGGCCGGCATGGTTCATCCCAATGTTTTAAGAAACTGTGGCATTGACCCTGAAAAATATTCCGGCTTTGCCTTTGGAATGGGGATTGACCGGATTGCCATGGTCAAATATGGAATTTCCGACATCCGCCTACTCTTTGACAACGATGAACGTTTCTTGAATCAATTTTAGGAGGTCCTAGCCAATGTATTTACCAATTGCTTGGTTGAAGCAATATTGCCCAATCAATAAAGATATAAAAGAACTTGCTGACGAAATTACCCTGACAGGATCCCATGTGGAATCCATCTTAAAAACTGGTCAAGATATTGACCGGGTTGTAGTAGGGAAGATTTTGTCCATTGAAAAGCACCCCGATGCCGACAAGCTTGTGGTTTGTCAGGTAGATGTGGGTCAAGAAGAAATCCAAATTGTAACAGGAGCCCCCAATGTCTTTGAAGGGGCCCACCTGCCTGTAGCCCTGGACAAGTCCAGCCTGGCTGGAGGAGAAAAAATCAAGAAATCAAAACTTAGAGGAGTCCTATCCCAAGGAATGTTTTGTTCCTACCAAGAATTAGGCTATGATGTCTCTGTGATTCCCATGGCTTTTCGAGATGGGGTCTTGATTTTAGATGAGTCCATAGAAGTGGGCCGTCCCATCCAAGAAGTATTGGACATGGACCAGGCTGTCTTGGAACTAGAGATTACTCCCAACCGGCCTGACTGCTTAAGCGTTTTGGGTATGGCTCGGGAAACAGCTGCAACCTTTGACCTGGACCTAAATCTTCCCAAGTTGGAGGTTGAAGAAGATGAAAAGCCCATCCAAGACTTTGCCCAAGGGATTGACATTCAAAGTCCGGATTGTCACCGTTACTATTCCAGGGTTCTTTATGATGTAAAAATCCAACCCTCTCCCCAATGGATGCAAAATGCCCTGATGCAAAGTGGCGTTCGGCCCATTAATAATATCGTAGATCTGACCAACTTTGTCATGTTGGAATTGGGTCAACCCCTTCATGCCTTTGACCTAGACAAGGTCAAGGACAAGAAAATCATTGTCCGAAACGGACGGGAAGGGGAAGTTCTGACAACCCTGGACAAGCAAGAAAGAAGGGTCAATGAAAAAGACATCCTGATTTGCGATGGCCAAGAAGCCATTGGTTTAGCGGGAGTTATGGGGGGCTTGGATAGTGAAGTAACAGAGTCCACCAAGACCATCCTCTTAGAAGGGGCCCTTTTTGACGCCTACACTGTTCGTCAAACTTCCAAAAAGTTTGCCTTGAGAACGGAAGCTTCTACCCGCTTTGAAAAGGGGATGGATCCCAACTCTTGTAAGGAAGCTGTAGACCGTCTTTGCGTCCTAGCCAAGGACCTGGGAGCTGCCAAGGTGGCCAAGGGATTCTATGACCAAAAGACAAAAGACTTCCCGGAAAAGACCATCCACTTGCGCCAAGAAAAGGCCAACGACCTTTTGGGAACCGACCTTAGCCTGGACCAAATGGCCCACTACTTAAAAGGCCTGGGTATCGAAACAAAAGAAAGTCCAGAAGGACTTGAGGCCAAGATTCCATCCTTCCGCCAAGACTTAACCATTGAAGAGGACTTGGTTGAAGAAGTGGGACGGCTTTTTGGTTTCCACAATATTACCCCCCAACCCCTTAAGGGAAAATTAACCAGAGGGGGCAAGCCAGCCAGTCGGAACCTGGAAGCCAAGTTGAAGGAAGTCCTGGCTGCCCTGGGCTACAACGAATGGATGACTTTTTCCTTTATGAGTCCCAAGGCCTATGACCGCCTCAACCTGGCAGAAGATTCCCCCTTACGTAAAAATGTAGAGCTTCTGGACCCACTAGGAGAAGAATATTCTGTTATGAGAACCACTCTTTTGGCGGACACCCTGGAAGTTTTGTCCAAAAATATGAACAGGAAAAACCCAGAAGCCTTTGGTTATGAGTTTGGCAATACCTTTAGTCTGGACCAAGACCAAGACCACCTGCCAACAGAACACAAGAGACTGTCCATGGGTTTTTACGGGGACCAAGATTTTTATTTCTTAAAGCATACCATCCAAAGACTCTTTGACCGGGCTGGCATTGGGGAAATCACCCTAAAGAGGGCCAGCCAAGGCTATCTCCATCCGGGTCGGAGTGCAGAAATTTTTGTAGACGACCAATCCTATGGTTTCTTTGGAGAAGTCCACCCTCGAGTTTTAGGCAACTTCAAGATGAAGAAGAGGGCCTATGTGGCCGAAGTGGACTTCCAAAAGATGGTGGAAGCAGAAAAGACGGCCATCCTCTACCAAGATCCTGGAAAATATCCCAGCATCGGTCGGGACCTGGCCTTTATCCTAGATGAAAAAACAGAAATTGGCCAAGTCAAGGCCATTGTCTTGGAAGAAGGGGGAGACCTTCTAGACCATTTTGAAGTCTTTGACATCTACCGAGGAGACTCCATTGACCAAGACAAGAAGAGTGTGGCCTTTAACATGCAGTTCAAGAGCAAGGACCATACCCTGAAGGATGAAGAAATCAACCCAAGTGTTGAAAGCATGATTCAAAGAATCCAAGAAGAACTCAAGGGTCAATTAAGAGACCAATAAAAATGGAATGGGGGAATTCTCATGGACCGGATAAAAGTTGATATTGATGGAATGAACTTCTATGTTGTTGGAAGTGATGACCAAGAAAAAATTCAAAAAATGGCTGGGGAGTTGACCCAAAAAATTCAGGAAACAGCCAAGGCCAACTATCGTTTAAACCAAGTGCAAGGTCTAGTCCTAACGGCCCTAAACCTCTTAAACGACCTCCACCAGGCCCAAGAAAATTTAGATGACCTGGCTGCTGAAAATCCTGAAAATGAAAAAATTCAAAAATCCCAAGAGGAAAACCAGGCCCTGAAAAAACAGGAACAAAAGTTGCTGGAAGAAAAAAGAAGTCTCGACCAAAAGGTCCAAGACCTGACCCAAAAGAAAAAAGACCTGGAAGGACAAGTAAAAGACCTCAAGAGTCATTTAGACCTGACCAAGAGGGACTTGAAGTCTGCCCAAGACCAATTGGCTCTTTTTGACCAAAAGGAAAAGGCCTATGAGGACAAGATCTACCAAGACCAATTGACCATTGTGGACCTGCAAAAAGAACTATCCCTTTTAAAGGGGAGTGAAGAAGAGTGAAGCAAGTAGAAGTCTTAGCTCCGGCAGGTTCCATGGAGGCCTTTAAGGCGGCCTTGTCCTACGGGGCCCAGGCCATCTACCTGGGAGAAAAAAAGTTTTCAGCCCGGGCCCATGCCCAAAACTTTAGTCTGGAGGAAGTCCAAGAGGCAGTGAGACTGGCCCACCTACAGGGGACCAAGGTCCACGTAACCTTAAACACTCTTTTGGCAGACCAAGAGTTGATGGAGGCTGTGGAAACGGCGAAAAAATTAGCAAAAATCGGAGTGGATGCATTGATTGTACAAGACCTGGGCTTGATACGGATGCTTCGCTCCGTTTTGCCCTATATGGACCTTCATGGGTCAACCCAAATGACCATCCACAATGTCCAAGGGGCCAAGCTCTGTAAGGACCTGGGCCTGACCCGAGTGGTCCTGAGTCGGGAGACCCCCTTTGAAGAAATTAAACGAATCAAGGACATGGTGGACATTGAAGTGGAGGTCTTCGTCCATGGGGCTCTCTGTGTTTGCTATTCAGGCCAGTGCACTATGTCTTCTTATATTGGTGGTCGGTCAGGAAACCGGGGAGATTGTGCCCAGCCCTGCCGGAAACAATACCAAATTATTCGGGGCAAGGAGCTTTTAAAGTCTGGCTATCTTTTAAGTCCCAAGGACCTTTGGAGCCTGGACCAAATCCAAGACCTGATAGACCTGGGAGTGGATTCTTTTAAGATTGAGGGAAGGATGAAAAAGCCCTCCTATGTAGCCTATGTCACGGAAATGATTAGCAAGGCCTGCCAGGGCCAGCGGAACCAGAATCTGGAGCTAAGGGCTCGAGAGACCTTTAACCGGGGCTTTACCCGGGGGCGGACTTTCGGGGCCTTTGGCCAAGACTTTATTACCCAGGGTCATGGGAAAAACAAGGGGATCTACCTGGGGCAGGTGGATACCAAGGATCCCAGTCTGGTCCAACTCCAAGAGGGACTAAGAGAAGGAGACGGGATATCCTACCTGGACCAGGAAGGTTTTTTAAGGGGCTTTGAAGTGGCCCAAGACCTTCCACCGGGACAATCTCATTTAACCTTTCCCTATCCAGCCAAGACGGGATCGGACATCTACCGGACTTTTAACAGCCACCTGGCTAACTTTCAACTAAGAGACTTGGAAAAAACCGGCCTAAGGGGACGGTTAAGTCTTAAAAAGGGCCAACCTGTGTCCTTGGACCTGGATAAGCCCATAAAAGTTTCCATCCAGGGAGCTCTGGTGGAAGAAGCCCAGAAACGAGGTTTGGACCAAGACCGAGTCCGGAGTCAAATGGATAAGCTGGGGGACACCCCCTTTTACTGGGAAGACCTAGACTTGGACCTGGACCCCAATTGCTTCCTATCCATCAAAGACTTAAATGCCCTGAGAAGGGATTTGGTGGAAGAAATTTTTCAGTCCTACCAAGGTGGAGAGGACCGGCTTGGAAAGCTGCCTCCTTTGAGGATGGAAGGACCAGTGGAAGGCAAACGGACCCTCTATATTGAAAACCAGGAAATTGCAAGGGGTCTAAAGAGACAAGACCTGGAAGCTATGGACCGGATCATGACAAGAGACCTAGACCTCATTGAAGACCTCCAGGGTCTGGGCCGGGAAGTCTACTATGTCTTGCCTCCTATTGTGGATTACGACCTGGGTCAGGAAGAAAAACAAAGAGCTCTGGACCTCTATAGGCAGGGAAAGATTGTGGGAGTAGAGGCCACTAGTCTTTGGCCCTTTGCCTACCAAAGAGACCTGAGTCCCATGAAAATCCATGCCGGTATGGGAACGGGAGCTTTTAATAGCCAAAGCATATCCATGCTCCGGGACCTGGGAGCCAGCTCTATCGACATTTCCTACGAGGCCACCTACAAGCAAGCCCAGGTCATGGCCAGAAATTGTGGTGGAGACTTGTCCACTCTCTATTATGGATTTTTAACAGGGATGATTATGGACCATTGTCCAAACTCCCTGGTTAAGGGATGTAAGGATTCCAGCCAGTGTGAGACCTGCTCACTCAATGGGGTCTTTGCCCTAAGAGATGAAAAAAATATGGACTTTCCCTTTCGGAGACAGGGGAAGATTACAAGAATTTACAACAGTCTCCCCTTGTATTTGGATGGGAAAAAGAAAAACTACCTGGAGGAGAAGATTGGCTTGAGGATTGATGCTCAATTTTCCTCGGAACCCATTTCAAAAATTATCCAAAGCCTGGACCACAGGGATGTGGATTGTAAGAAAATCTTAAAAGAAAGCTTTAATGGTTGGACCTATGGCCACTACCAAAGGGGTATTTTAAGGAAGGATTCTCTATGAACCAACGTGTTTTAGACATTTTAGAATTTCAAAAAATTAAGGACAAGCTGGCTAGTTTTGCTGCCTCTGAACCCGGCAAGGCCCGGGCCAGGGAAATTACTCCTTCCCACCATGAAGCCAAGGTGGAAAGAGGCCTGGCAGAAACCCAAGAAGCTGTCCAAGTCCTAACCAAAAGGTCTCGACCCGCCCTGGTTGGGATTCGGGACCAGGAGAAAGACTTTAAGCGTCTGGCCCTGGGAGGAACCCTGACCATTGAACAAATCGTCTACCTGGGAGACAGCCTTAGAGGGGTCCAATATCTCAAGGATTATTTTTCTGAGGAGGCGCCACCAGCCCTAATGGGGGCCTTGGTGGACAAGCTAACCCCCCTAAGAGGTTTAAGGGAAAGAATTGAACGGACCTTTGAATCGGACCAGGAAGTTTCAGACCAAGCCAGTCCGGCCCTGGCCCAAATCCGCCAGAGCGTGGTTCAAAAGAAGGAGGAGGTTCGACGTAAGCTTAATTCCTTCGTAACAGGAGATAGTCAAAAATACCTCCAAGACAACCTGGTGACCATCCGGGCCGGTCGTTATGTTATTCCGGTTAAGCAGGAAAATAAGTCCTCCATCAAGGGTTTAATCCATGACACCTCCTCTTCGGGAGCCACTGTCTTTATTGAACCCCTGGCTGTGGTGGAATTAAACAACCAGCTGAGGGAATTGGAGAACAAGGAAAGACAAGAAATCCATCGAATCCTTCAAGAATTGTCCGACCAATTGGCGGAAAACTTACCAGCCCTAAAACAAAATAACTATGCCATGGTGGAATTGGACTTTATCTTTGCCAAGGGGCGATTGGCCTTGGAAGAAAAGGCCATCAAGCCCAGGATTAGCCAGGAAAAGAAACTCAAGATTGACCAAGGCCGCCACCCCCTCCTGGACCCCAGGAAGGTGGTTCCCATTGACCTGGACCTGGGTTATGAATTTAAGTCTCTGATTATTACTGGCCCCAACACGGGAGGAAAGACGGTCAGCTTAAAAACTACAGGACTCTTAATCCTCATGGCCCAAGCAGGACTTTTTGTGCCAGCAGGGCCCAATACCGTAATCCCCTTGGTTCATGAAATCTATGCGGATATTGGAGACGAGCAAAGTATTGAGCAGAACCTGTCTACTTTTTCATCCCACATGGTCAACATCGTAGACATCTTGTCCAAGATTACAGACCAGGACCTGGTCCTCTTTGACGAACTGGGAGCCGGAACAGACCCCACAGAAGGGGCCGCCTTGGCCATGACCATTATTGACAAAATGAGGGAGCGGGGGATCTTAACCATGGCCACCACCCACTACAACCAGCTCAAGGTCTATGCTCTAGAAACCCCCGGCGTGGCCAATGCTGGCATGGAATTTGACCTAGAGACCCTGAGTCCCACCTATCATTTGCGGATTGGAACGCCAGGCAAGTCCAACGCCTTTGAAATTTCCAGACGTCTGGGCCTGGGTGAAGACTATATCCAGGCAGCCAAGTCCTTTATCCATTCAGATTCCTTGAAATTTGAAGATGTCCTAGAGGGACTGGAAAGAGAGCGACAAGACCTGAGTCGGAAAAATCAGGCAGAAGAAGCCAAGCAAAGAGAAATTGAGGCCCTGAAGGCTAGGCTCCAAAGGGAAGTGGAGAAGTCTGAAAGACAAAGAGACCGGATCCTAGACCAGGCCAATGAAAAGGCAGAAAAGATTTTAAGGGAAGCCAAAGAACAGGCAGACTTGGCCCTTTTGGAATTAAAGGACATCCAAGCCTCTGTGGCCAGCCAGGAGGAAAAAAGACTCCAACAAACCCGAAACTATCTTGGGGAAAACCTAAGAAGCCTTTCCAAGAAGAACAAAAAGGGCTTGGTCATTGAAAAGGTAGCCCGGCCCATTGAAGATGTTAAGGTTGGAGATACGGTCTTTTCCAAGAGTCTGCAACAAAAGGGCCAGGTCTTGGAACTGCCAGATAAACAGGGAAATGTCCTGGTTCAATTGGGGATCTTAAAGATGTCCCTTCCTGTGAATTCCTTGACCTATGCAGAAAGCCAAGAAGAAGCCAGGGGAAGGGTTCAAACCAAGTCCATGATTTCCAAAAAATCCAAGAACTTCAAGACTGAATTGGACCTTAGGGGCCAAACTTTTGAAGAAGCCAAGAGCCAGTTGGAAAAATATATTGACGATGCCTACCTTTCTGGGATGTCTTCGGTGCGAATCATCCATGGAAAGGGAACAGGTGCCTTAAGGGAAAAGGTACGAAACTTTTTACAGCACTACCAACCTGTTAAGAAGATTGAAGACGCAAAAATGAACGAAGGTGGCTATGGGGTCACCATTGCATACTTAAATTAAAGGAGGATACCTTGCATAATTATCGTAATGAAGTTATTGAAGCCATCCATGGCCAATGTCCAGACTTAGACCTGGACCAAATAAATCAATTTATTGAACTGCCACCAAGTTCAGACCTAGGAGACTTTGCCTTTCCTTGTTTTTCCCTAGCCAAGACCTATCGGAAAAACCCGGCTACGATTGCCCAAGAAATGGCAGAAAAAATTGAAAACCCTCTTTTTGACAAGGTTGAAAACAAGGGGCCCTACCTAAACTTTTTTATCAATAAAGAAGCCTTTACCAAGGATATCTTCCAAGACCTTCAAGAGAAGAGGGAAGACTTTGGCAAGACCAACTATGGGGACCAAAGAACTATTGTCTTGGAATACTCTTCTCCTAATATTGCAAAACCCTTCCACATTGGCCACATTCGGACCACAGTCATTGGGGATTCCCTAAAGAGAATTTCAAACTTCCTGGGCTTTAAGACCATAGCCGTCAACCACCTGGGAGACTATGGAACCCAATTCGGCATGATGATTGAGGCCTATCTAAGGTGGGGAGACCATGATGTTATTGAAAAAAACCCCATTCCCGAATTGGTCAAGCTCTATGTGCGAATTAATGAAGAAGCCAAGGACCAACCAGAACTCTTGGACAATGCAAGAAACTGGTTTGTCAAATTGGAAAACCAAGACCCCAAGGCAGTAGAACTTTGGGAGTGGTTCCGCAAGGTCAGCCTGGAAGAATTCCAAAGGGTTTACAAGCTCTTGGACATTAAATTTGATTACTATACAGGAGAATCCTTCTATTCTCCCATGCTCAAGGATACAGTGGATTTAATGGAAGAAAAGGGCGTATTAACAGACTCCCAAGGGGCAAGGATTGTAGACTTTGGTGACGAACTCCCCCCGGCTATTATCATTAAAAAGGATGGTTCTTCCATCTACCTAACCCGGGACATGGCTACAGCCCTCTACCGGAAGAAGGAATTTGACTTCTATAAGAGCATCTATGTTGTGGGAAGCCAACAAAGTCTCCACTTCCAACAATTAAAGGCCATCCTAAAGAAGATGGGCTATGATTGGGAAAAAGACATGGTCCATGTGGCCTTTGGAATGGTTTCTCTAAAGGAAGGAACTATGTCCACCCGTAAGGGCAAGGTAGTCTACCTGGAAGATGTCTTAAACAAGGCCATCAACAAGGTGGGTGACATCTTAAAGGAAAGAGAAGAATCTCGGGGAGAAAAAATGGAAGACCGGGAAAAATTGGCCCGGGAAGTGGGTATTGGGGCCGTCAAGTTCCAAGAACTCTTTAACCAAAGGATCAAGGACTATGTCTTTGATTGGGACCAAACCTTGAGTTTTGAGGGAGAAACCGGGCCCTATGTTCAATACACCCATGCCCGGATTTGTTCCCTATTAAAGAAGGGGGAATTTTCTATCCAAGACCCTGTAGATGAAAAAGCCCTAAGCCTTCCAGAGGAGCAAGAAATTTTAATGAAGTTGTCTCGCTTCACAGACATTGTCATTGATGCCCATGAAAAACATGAGCCCTATTTCATTACGCGTTACATCACAGACCTGGCCAAGACCTTCAACAAGTACTACACCCACAACCAAATCAACATTGAAGATGACAAGGTCAAAAAAGCTAGACTCCTCTTGTCCTATGGGGTCAAGGTGGTCTTGTCCCAAGGCCTAAACCTCTTGGGAATTCACGCACCGGAAAAAATGTAATGAAGTTCCTCCTAGTTGGAATTAATTCCAAGTTTATCCACACCAACCTGGCCATCCGCTATCTAAAAGAAGTGTCCAGGGAGGAGACCTCTTTTTTAGAATTTACCATCAACCAGCCCCTGGATACCATCTATGGGGCTTTGTTGGAAGAGGAGGCTCAGGTGTATGGATTTTCCACCTATATTTGGAATATTCAAGAATGCCTAGACTTGGCCAGAGACTTAAAGGCAGTCCGGCCCCAGACTCGGATTGTCTTTGGGGGGCCTGAAGTTTCCTATGAATCCGAAACTTTCTTACAAGACCATCCCTATGTAGATGAAATTTTACGGGGAGAAGGAGAAAGGGCTTGGCCTATCTACCAAGAGAAGATAAGCCAGGGAGGGGACTTAAAAGATGTCCCCAACCTGGTCTACAGGCAAGGGAATCAAATTTGTCAAAATCCCCTGGCTCCCTATTTGGACCTTAAGGACCTGCCAGATCCTTATTTGGAAAAAGAGGACCTAACCAATAAGATTGCCTACCTGGAATCTTCCCGGGGCTGTCCCTTTCACTGTGCCTTTTGCCTGTCTTCCGTTCTAGGACCAGTACGATTTGTAGATATGGACCGGATTTTTAGTCAAATTCAAAGGCTTCTTTCCTATGGAGCAGTTCAAATTAAGTTTATTGATCGAACCTTTAATGCCAGTGAAAAAAGAGCCTTTGCCCTGATGGACTTTATCCAGTCCTTGAAGCTAAAAGACTTTAACTTCCACTTTGAAGCCACAGCCCACCTTATGAGCGAGAAGATGATTGACTATTTTTCAAAAAGCCCTCGGGGACTTTTCCAACTGGAATTGGGCATCCAATCCACCAATGAGAAAACCCTTAAGGCCATAAATCGGACCATGGATTGGCCCCGTTTAAAAGAAGTAGTAGAAAAAATCCGTAACCAGGGTCGGACCCACCAACATGTGGACCTAATCATTGGCCTGCCCTATGAGGGGGTGGACCAATTTAAAAAGAGCTTTAATGACACCTATTCTCTGGGAGCGGAAAAAATTCAAGTGGGCTTTTTAAAAGTCCTCAAGGGGTCTCTTTTAAAAAACAAGGCCCAGGACTATGGCCTGGTCTATAGCCTTAGGCCTCCCTATGAAATCTTAGAAACCCCCTGGTTGTCGGCCTTGGAAATTCGGCAATTAAAAGTTTTTGAAGACCTGGTAGATAAGTTTCACAATGAAGGCTACTTTGAAAGAAGCAACAACCATCTTATGAAAAAGTTGGACCAGGACCCTTTTTCCTATTTTTACAATTTCAGCTTATATTATAAGAAGGAAGGGCTCCACCTGGACCAACACCAAAGAAAGAAACTCTATCAAATATTGACCTCCTATGCCCAGTTCTTGGGCCAAGGAGATTCCGATTTTTACCGGGCCCTCTTCTTGGACTATGTCCAAAACAACCAGGGACCCCTGCCAGACTATTTTCCCCAAAGACAGAAGGCCTATATGGAAAAAAGTAAAATCCATGACCTCTTCCGGCAAAGTCGGGTCCAAGACCTTTTGGGAGTTCAAGACCCCCATATTAAAGACCTGATGAAAAAAGTCCACCCCTATCAGTTGGATGGAAAAATAATCTTAGTAGACCGACGGGACAATCCTGTTAAAATATATGAAATGGAGGAAATTGATGACTGACCTAATCCAAGTTTACCAAGAGGCCCTGCTAGGCCTAGTGGGAAATATTAAAAAGAGACCCCTGGACCACCTAGTGGGATTTCTCTTTCCCCTGGTAACTTTTTTTATCGTTAATTATATTTTTTCTTTAAACTATATGGCCAATGACAATATCGTGGTGGGGGTCGCCCGCTTTATAGTCTATGTGGTTCTTTTATCTTTTTACCTGGGAGTTCTATCCCTTATATTAGAAGGAAACTCCATCACTATGACAAGTTTTAAGTCCAGTGGACTTAGAATTCTCAACGATGTTTGGACAATTTACTTTGTCTTTTCCCTATTTGACCTCTTTGCCGGCAACCTCCTTTCTGGAGGGTTTTTAACCATTGGTCTCTTTCTTGCCTTTAATCCATTTATTGAAATGATCTATGTGGATAAAAAACCGGCGGGCCATCTCTTGGGAGACCTGGCAAGCTTTTACAAGACCAACATCCTCCATTGGCTCTTGCCTCTTTTGATTTATCTTTTGATTTTGGTGGCCCTGGCCCCAAGCTCCATGATGGCCTATGTCTTAGTAGGAGCCAATCCCATGGACTTTGCCTTTGGTCCGGCTCGGCTCTTTAGTCAATTTATCCTGGAAGAACCCCTGGTCCTCCTTTTGAGCCAGGCCTTCCACTATTTTTACCTCCTTTATCGGGGACAGGTCTATAAAATTATTGCCCATTCCAATCCCAGGAAGCGGGCCTATATGAGGGAGTATAATGATGGATTATCAAGATGAACTTGTATTTTTAACCATAAATCGTAAATTGGACCTGGCGGGAGTGGAAATAAAAGAAGGCCAAGACCTCCCTTTAATAAAAAGCTCCATGGTTCAGAACTTAAAAGATAAAAACTGGCAAGAAAGCATTCCCTTTATAGACTTTCTTTTGGGAATGGTCCTTTGCCAAACAGTGGACCCTGCTCTAGCTCAAAGTCAGGGCTATGACAAGATTTTACAAAAAAGCCCCTACCAGGGACAAGTCATTAGCCGGATTATGACAGGAGACTTTGACCGTCAGGCCAAGATGGATTTTTTAACCAGCCTGGAAAAACTTCATATTAAGGAAGAAGATATCACTTATCTCAAAACCACCTTAAAAGAAGAAGAAATCCGCCAAGGCAAGGAAGAAGGCCAGGACCTGGAGCGAAGCTTGATTCCCATCATCAAAAGCTATGGGAAAATTTCAGAAGAATCCCCCTTCTTTGGCCAGGCTCTTTTGCGCCTAAGTGGAATCTATGCCGGTCTGGGTCACTATATCAAGGCAAGGCACTATGCTCGGGAGGCCCTTTTAAAAGATATGCCAGAAGAAGTGAAAAACCAAGCTCGACTGGCCATTGAAGAATTAGAAGACTATGCCAACATGGAAGCTGTGGAATCCTACTTAAACCTTCAAGACCTGGAAAAGGCAAAAAAACATTTAAATAAAGTATCCCAGCAATACCCCAATCCAGATCATGTTCATTACTTTCTGGCCAGCATAGCCCTGGCAGAAAATGACTTGGAAGCCAGCAAGAGCCACTATCAAGAAGCCTTGAAACTGGCAGACCAAGGCCTCTACCATGAACGCCTAGCCTTTGTAAACAGTCAACTGGGTTTGATTCAAGAAGCCATTGACCACTATGAAAAGGCCTTGGAAAAGGGAAGTGATCCCTATACCATCCACCATAACTTGGCCTACCTCTACCTGGAGAGAAAGCCTGAAGAGGCCCTCTACCATGCCAAGGCAGCCTATAACCTCAACAACAGCCAAGAACTCGAGGATTTAATAAAAACTTTAGAAAAAGATGAAAAAGACCTTGACAGGGAAGATGAATTTAAGTAAACTATAAAAGCTGCTAAAAACAAGGCTAAGGTCCTTTGAAAAAGCAGCAAAAGAAAAACCAAAAATCCCCTTGACAAAGACAGGGAGACTTGGT